>Ga0157364_1001814_pt1 | contig 18901 bp, 4 predicted proteins | sample AttsexASBM2_FD_111476 | JGI IMG/M metagenome (GOLD analysis project Ga0157364, IMG submission 111476) | Fungus gardens microbial communities from leaf cutter ant in Ribeirão Preto, State of São Paulo, Brazil - Atta sexdens ASBM2 | ecosystem: Host-associated > Fungi > Mycelium > Unclassified ...
CGGGACGGGGGAAGAAAACGAAGGAGCTTAAAAAAGAATGACAGGACCCGGTCGGTTTAAGTGGAAAAAAAAAAAAAAAAAAAGATCGGGATGCGGGAACTGCCGCTCCCATGAGCGACCACGTCGTCGTTGTCGGAAATCCGAGCAATTAGACGTGCCACGGTGCAAACGTCAGTTACGAAGCTCCGTTCGCGTTGAATCGAGGATACGCGGAGGGAATGGGAGGAAGAGCGGGAAATGTTTTAAAGCGAGCTTTATTGAAATCTGGGTTAACACTCGACTAGCTCGACTGTCGGTCGAGTTGTGCAGTCGTTTCGAACCACCGTCGCTGCACTATCATCGGTTCCCGCTACCTCCCTGATTCCTGAGAGAATAAAAGCCGTTGGAGGGAAGGGAGGGCTCGACAAATGCTCCATGACTCCCATTCGCGCAAGAATGGCGTAATTACCAATGTTGGCAATTAAGCAGCGCACTTTAAGTTTCGCGCCTTCGTCGTCAATTAAGGGATTCAGAGACGACCTCATTCGGTAAGAAATACGTAAGAACACGTTATCGATACATTTCGAACTTCTTTAATATTTCTTACGAGATTTCAAAGATTAAAATAGATTAAGATTTTTCAAGAATATATATATATATAATATCAATTTTAATCAATCAATATTAATTTTTGTATTCAACTTTAAATTTAAATAAAATTATAATAATAAATAAAATTACAAATAACAATAACTATTTAATTCAATCTCTTAAATGTTCTCTCATTTTAATAAAATAATAATAATAGTAATAATAATAATAGTAAAAATAATAATAATATATATATATATATATAAAATACTTTCACTTTCTAATCGTATATTAATCGTATATTATTATCAAATTTTATATAAAAACATATCAAGGCATTCAATTATGTATTAATTCATGTATATGTAATTATTTTTAGTATATTTTTATTTTTTTCCGCATGATATAAAAATATACACCCATAGAACATTTGTATTAAATTAAATTTAATACATGTCCAAAACAGTCCACTCAAATTTTTTGGGTTAATTTAACGCAAGATGAATATGAATATATATTAAAAGATAACAAATATTATTTAAGATGATGAATATAAAAAAGGTAATACTGACAGTTTGTAAATAAACTGTGAAATTATATTTTTTTCAGTAGAATTGACATTTATGACATATGTTAAACTCATTCATCTTAAAATTTAGTTTTAAAATATATTATTTTTATGTTATTTATTGATTTATAAATTATGCTATTTTGATTATTTTGATTGACTAAGAAATATTAAATATCAAAATAATTAACACAAACTATTTAACATAAATAACATAATTACATTATGTTAAATTAGCACTCGAATTGTTAAAAAATTCAACAATTGAAAAAAATATAACAATTGAACTTGAGTGGATTTCAATATTTTCAATAAATATAAAATGTTTTCCTGTTAAACAAAAATCATATTGTATTTTTAAAAAATGTAATGTATATAATTGATATTCAAAACAATTAAATATATTATATTCATCACATTTTTAGTTTTATTGATTATTCTATTGATTAAAATATAATTATGTAATTGCATTTATTCGTATAGGTACATGGCCTATACAAATAAAGCTATATTTAATTTGGTCAATTAAATGATACAAACATAGGATATATTATAAAAATGACGACAAACTGTCTAAAGCTCTTGAGCTTTTCCATAGGTTGCCAAAGTTTTCACGAAAATCCCAACAATACCGTCTCGGGTCACGAACCAGGGCCGCTTCATCAGTCCGGGGAAGTCGATTAATTCAATTAATTCAATCTGGTAATTGCTTCCCATCGATCTTGGCCCTACGAAGCCGGGTTACCTGGTGGTATATACCTGTATATACCACCCGTCCACTTTTTCTCCATTTTCTCACCCATCCTTTCCTTTCCATCCTTAGCCAAGTGACAGTCGCTTAAGGCTTTACGGCACTAGCTTCAAGAAACGTGCAAGAAAAGGAATAAATCCGATTTTCTTCTTATTCTGCGTCACGTTCGTTCGTGAAGAGTTTAATCAAAATACAATACGATTTTTAAAGAGCCGGGATTAATTCCAATCAAATTTAAATCGCGGTAACGTAATAAGAGAATAATTGGATTTTTTCTTTCAGACAACAACTTAAGTTATTTGTAAGTGACCTTCGGTAACAATTAATGTTTTTGTATCCAAAATAAATCTTTTAAAGATTACGCGACTTAATTGTATTATAGAGTTGACTTAATTGAATGAAAATTTAAATCAATAATATAAATATTTAAAAAGATTATTAAAACATTAAATTTTTATGAAATAAATTACACAGAACTCGTTTGACACAAGTTTTCCTTCACAGTAAAAAATTATGAATTCTCAAACAATGGCGAAAAATCATAATATATACAATCTGATAACAGCATTGTTATTTTTAACGTTTTGCCTAATATAATCTAAAACGGTTTACTATGACACAGCAGAATGTTACATGTATTTTTCGAATTTTTCACACAAGTAGACGTCACGTAATTTTGTAGTCAGATTTTCATGTAGAATGTGTTTTTATTGTGTTAATTTGTAAATAGCTCGGGAGACATTCATTGAATTGTTACTGCAACGCTGCAAGCTTCTAATTGTTCATAACGGATCTTGTTTTGCAAACTGCTATCGCTGAAACGAGGAAACTTCGGCGAAAACGCAGAGTCAATACGAGCGAACAATGTGCGACCCTCGATTTCCTGTTTATGTGAATTAATTTACTCGAAGTATTATTTTGCGCACGCGTAAAACTTGTCCTGGCAATTGTCGCACGAAGGATTTGCAAAGTTGGCAAATATCGAAAGCTACTCTTTTTTTAAGACTGCCATCCTTCGCAGGCGTCGTTCTGCACAGATGTCGTTTTGCGAGATGCCATTCTTCGCAGATAAGCAAAACCATTCCTTCTTTTTATTGAACATATCATAATAACAAAGTTTGTATTGTTAAAAGGAATAGCACGAACTTATGCGTTGAATTAACTTACATTATAAATTAACTTTAGTAATCGCACTTTGTTGATCAGCAGTACAGAATGACAATTAAAAAGTTCCGTGAAAAACTTTTTTATAAAAATGACTATGTCTAAGATATTTTTTAATATTGATCACGCAATCGATCAAATTATCGGTTTTTTTGTAATACATAATTATTTTTAGTATTTAATAGTAGAATTCATAAATATATACACTTTCGTATCGTGTCATATTAGTCCCAATTTAGAGTTATTAGCTCAATATACTGATAATTCATAACGTTAAATTATATCTAATTTAAATAATTTTTAATTATTTCTACAGGCTGTCAGTACTTTTACTCGCAATATAATTACTTTAATTAAAATAGAGTTAATCAATTTAACTCAAAAAAATGTGATTAAATTTGACTTAAATTTAATTTACTATTTACTGGCTGCATACATTAATATGGATTAATTAATATGAATTAATGTTTATTTTATATAAAACTAATCATAGAAATAGATTAATTTACATTATGACATGGAAGTTAAAAAAATAACAAAATTTAATTCAAAGAACCAAGTTACTAAGTTGCTTCTTTGATAGTGTATATTCTTTTTGCACTATGTACTGATGAAAATAACTAATTTCTTGTGAAGAACAGTATTTAATTAATTTCTTTTTGTCTAATCATTATAAAATAACAATTCATTAAGTCTTATTAACTTTTCAATTGTCATGAATGCGTTCAGTAAAATGATATATAACTACTTAATTAAAATATCTTTTTAAGCATAAATCAAAATATTCTTATAGTAGGTATATTTATTTTATAAATATATTCGCTAATACTTTTCTTATTTCTTCAGTTCGATATTGACACATGATAATAAACATGATGATAATCACATGATAATAATGAATATATCTGAAGTTTAACTATTTTCGAGCAAATCTCCTGTACAAATAAACCAAACATCATCCATCTTATGAAAAATTCTTTAAAAATAAAAAAGTACTTTTCTTATTTTCTAGTATCGCACATTGGCACCTGATTTTTTTGGAATTGCGGCATCGCCGCCATCGTCGTAGTTATGAAGTTCGCGCTCTGAAACGTCGAATGCAAGCGACGGCACGAGAGTTCCTCAGATTATGCTAATAGGACTCTCTCGTCGTGCTCGATAACTAACTGGATCAAAGTTTTCAATTAATAACTTGTCACCGGCGGCGATACCTTACCTTACTCCGAAACTTCGCGCATTACTCCGCGCGTCAAATCGGCCCTCGTTACAGTATTTTCGACAGGAAGGTTCTCGTAGGTAGATCACGCTGCTAATTGGCAGTTCCACCGATCTCACCATCGCCCGTTCATAAGTTCGTGTTGATATTAGTTATTACCCGCTTATACTGATTATGCCGAATACTTGCAAAACTATCATATCTAGCCAAATATGTACAAAAACGATAATTTATCATCGTCATTGTGTTATTTATAGTCAGTTAATTTACTTAATATCTGAATATTATTAACGTCATAATTATCCATGTTTTGGGAGCGTGATTATGTTAATCGTAATCAAAATTGTATATTCAATAGTATATTTGATAGTAATTTAGGGTAATTCCGGTATATACATTGCACCTATCAAGAACTTAATTTATTAATTATTTACTATGTTTATAGTAAACGAACTATATCTATTACTATATACAGTAAAAACTTTGTATATTATAACTATATATAGTAAAAACTGTCTATTTTTATGAAAAAAATATTAAAAATCCGATATATTTCATATTAAAAAATAAACTTTTTGAAATCCTTGCATTTTTGCCGTATATTCCATAGGGATGGGATATATGACTATTCATAGGGAGAGGGAAGTATGTATAAAAAATATGTATATGAAGTAATAAATAATAATTACAATTTTCCTACATATATTACAAGGATATGACATGAGGTACATATTTCATATAATGCATTTATTGCATTTAGTGCGCTGAATTCAATCTGCGTACTTTATATGCTTTGGGCATAACATTAATATTAATAGTAAGAAGCTGAAATCACAAAACTAATATAATATAAAGGCATGTAACAAAGTAGTTGCGAGAAAATTACCTCCATTCCTTCTATTTTTTTCTGATTTCTGCATTGTAAATCCCAGCGCGGCGTATTTGCCGGCGTTATTTTTGCCGGCGCCCTGTGATTTTTTTTATTTTAGCAAATTTTTTTCAATTGTTAAACTATTTTTTTCTTTTATCACAAGACTTAATTTTAAAGAACGCACTTTTTCATTCAAAATTTGTTCCATCAAAATATTGTTTTTTACAATAACAGAAAATTGATACATTTTTTCACAGCCATAATAAAAAAAGATTAAGTTTCACGCACAATAAAAAATACCTTCATATTTCGAGAATTTTTTAAAAATCTGATTCGATTATTCGAATTTGATCTCTATGCATTTTTATCGCGAGGAAAGCCAGCATTCAACTTCCGATTTCGATTTCTCGATATGTTTCTTCAATAATTTAATTTAGTCGGTTGCTTACAAATGTATTTCGAGCATGCATTCCACACGCGTAACCAACATTCTCAAGACACTGATTACGAAATCAACGTTTGCTAAAAATTGCAATATAAGATCGGGCAATAGTCCGTTGTATATTCGACACACGTCGAATCGACGGCGGACGTTAGGTGCGCGGTAAACAGAACGCGATTCGTTCCAGAATAGAAATATAAAAAAAAATTTACAAAAAGAGAATGCGCAACAGAAGATAGTATTGTGACCTATGAGATAATAATCTGTTGCCACAAGCCAGTGAAAATAGTACAAAAAAATGTGATCGAAATCATATCATTTCTCGCGAAGCGGTGATGTACGATTCTAGCACTCGAAGACGGACTCGAGGACATTTTCTTCGAAGTGTTTGCAGAAGCATTGAGAATCCCCGTGAGATGCTGTAGATCTTTAACAATGGTATAGAGTTTGGAGAATCATTTATATCTACTAACACTCGACCGTCGCGCAATTGTAAATTTGAATTGTCTCGTAACTCGGTTGACAGCACTTAATGTCGTAAAGCTCTGTGCGAGATTTATAAAAAAAACTCTCGACTCGTGAACATTTCGATTCATAAACTTTTTGATCAGTAATTTTTTTGATCTGTTAACTTCTAGATATACAATCTATGCTTTCTAAAGCAATTTAAGAATAAATTTTAAAATCTCCCGAGAATTTTTAACTTTGCCGTATCGTTATGTAAATTTCAAAGTTATAATTTCATTTTCGGTTTTGTGCAGAAGATCGAATGAAATAATTGAGAAATAAATATCTACGAATAAATGGGAGAACGCGATGAATTTTCATTAATACAATTAATTGTGATAGATGAAAGGATAACAGAAATACTCATTATTCCAAAATAATTATACGCAGGAAGTGTTAATATTTTATTAGGAAACTAATATGCTGTCCCATTTATTCAACAATTTTAATGACCATCTTGGATCATATATTATAATTATTCTTTCACTAGATATAGAGTTTGACAAATTGAACGCGATATATTTGAAAATCTGTTTGAATGCGTTAACGAGAGGACGTTTTGATTTCACCGTCGATGGGAAAGGGTAAAAAATTTAAAAAAACTTTCTTCTAGCGAGAATACCGTACGAACGAGCATATCACGATTCCATGCGTAATTATTGCACGGTTTTTACAGCGAAATTTGATTTCTTTATGAATACTTTTTACTTCGTGCTCGAACGCGCACGATACGGTATTGGCAGTGACCATTGTTCAACATAGTTTGAGATTTGATTTCGATATTTGACAATGTACATACATATGTATGAAAACGTGTAATTCAATGTTTCATAAATAATTATTATACATAAGATTTCATTATAATATTATGCATAATTATTATATTTAATATTATATTTAAGTAACTGTAGAGTACTTTCATAAAAATTTTCAAATTGCTATAATATTTGTTAAACATTCGATATAGTACTCTTATTATTTTTTCAAATCTTATTATTATCCATTACTTAAAATCATATAATTTAACACAAGAAATAAGTTTCAATTCACACTGTTTGTGATTTACATTCAACGATATTGTTTGTAAAGATCGAGAAAGACAGGATTTAAGGCGATTCGCGATAATTAAACGGCTCTAGGCGCCGCGCTGTGCCGTTCGCGAAATGATGGCGAAGACGAAGCAAGTAGCTGGAAACGTGGCAATGTAATCCACGAAAATCCGATTTTCCTCGGTAAGAAGAATGATTTACATAAACCTTTTACCGGAAACGGAGAAACGGAGTTACAGCAAGTTAAGGGAGCACAAACGAGAAGTTCACGTCGCGTCGCCGCGCTGCCATGGGAGGCGAAAGTTGTTATACGAAAATATGGGGAGAAAGAAGGGAGATATGCGTAACGTCGAGTTGTCGTTGTTGGGTGGCGCATTCGGAAAATAAAAGCGCGGCCGCAAGTGCGACGGACGCCGGGGGGAAATTTCATTTTGGACCGACGCTCGCGAGCGTAAACGGATTAATACGAGACAAGTGCTTTTATTACTCGGACGCCGGTTTCGTCGAGCGGTCGACCCTCACCCTCGCCCGACTCGCCCCTATGCGAACGCGATTAATTTCTCTTGTTGTTCTTCTTGATTACGCCGCCGCGACAAACGAGTAAATGTTATATTTGCGAAACAACTCCTCGGATTTGCAACAATGGCAACAATACACGTAATCGATGTGGCATTACGCAACGATTTTGATGGCATAGAATTAACATTGGATAACATTTTAACTAAGTTGACGACAATTTTAAATTGTACATTTATTATGACGTGAACTTATTACTTTTTATATTTAAGAGATGATACTATATTTATTATATAAAATATTATATTAATTTCATAAAACTAAAACTTTAGGAATTTAGTATAATGGATTTATGTGCTAATATATTGCTGTTGTATTATTAATAAATTACATTTATTATCGTAATTATTATAATTATTATTCCGTTATTATCATGCTTTATATGTTTCAATTTAGATGTTCCATCCATTCATTTCCGTATTCATTTCCCGATGTTTTTATAAGATAAACAAAGCATTAGCATCTCTTGGTTAAAACGTATTCGCTATGTTTTTCATAAATCTCGCGCTTTTGATTTTTCCTGAAATTTTTCTTAATCCAACGCACATCGTGTGATTCTTACAATAAAGGTTTTACTATCCATCCACCTATTAACCAACCCATAAAAGCCGCATTTACATTTTTACGAAAAATTTGAAAAAAAGAAGGAGAACAAAAACCGTTGCGACGAACCCGATGTAGATATATCTTCTGCATAGAAAGCTATAAAAACCTGGCATCTTCGCTAGTAGAGTTCGTGACATAAGCAAACCGCACGTCGAGCACGAACTTTATTTGCGTATACAGCGCACAACGATAAAGAAAACGAACACGTGGTTTACAGCAAGCTCTTCTCTCTTTCTGTCTCTATCTGTCTCTCTCTATTGCTCTTGATGATAAAATGTATGGGACATATGGAAATCGGATAAGACTCTTCACTCAGAAATAAGATGGCAATGAAAGGCAAAAAAGGCCTTTGATTTCACCTATATCGACTATACATCGACTGAAAAGAAGCAAACTCTCGAACTGGAAATCTTTCATACTTACTCCTGCACGGAAGTAAAAATCATTTCCTGGAGTCGCTCGAGGAAAGAATATCGTCTTTGCCAATATATTGAGTATTTTCAAATATCTGGATGCATAAGGTTTTTCTAAAAAATTACACAATGAATAAAAAAATGTATTATTCAGCCCCTCTCACCTCTAGATTTCCAGCTCACCTCTATATTCTTTTTTTTTCCCCTCTACATTAGTTGTACCATACATTTACTGGCCCTATACACTGTCACTGTAAATCTCACTCAGAGAGACCGACTGTGAATTAACTCTTTTGGACGTGAGAGAGAATCACGCGAGTTCCATTCAAAACGGCCGCGCTATCCTCGATTTCGCTGGTTTGAAAATTTTTTCCATTTTTTACATCGTTAGAAAGAACATTATTCCGCGCGCCACTGGATGCGCGCGTGCGTTTGACGCATAGATAAACGGGTATCAGAGGCGGTCGGTGAAACGCCGTTAATCCTTTGTTTCTCTTTTTTCTTCTCTCTCTCTCTCTCTCTCTCTCTCTCTCTCTCTCTCTCTCTGTGTCTACTCTCCTCCTCTTTTCTTTTTGTTCTTTGCAGGTCGAATGAAGCGTCGACGAAACACGACGGAGGCGGCGCGGATTATTTTTCCCAATCGGAATCGCGAACTTCGAGAGATCGGACTGCCGGGGCTAAAATCGAATTATCGAAACGAAAATACATTCGTAACCGAGGAATCGCCGCGCACCATCGTCCACCGGCAGTTCGTCGTCCCTCGACGCACATAACTCGCGTCGTCGCGGCGCGAATCGGATCGTTGCTCATGGAGCGGCCATCTACCCCCCCTTAGCCGAGGGCTCGTAACTTTTTTTAAAACCCCGTCATTGCCACTGTTGCTGATGGCGATGGTACCCATTCGCTGAATGTATGAGATACACAGAGAAGTAAGTCAGAGAAATAAGATGCAGGAAAGAATTTATTTACCTCAACATGCGCGCCATTTGGACGCCTGGTACCATCGGGCTGGCTTTATATAAGTAGCTAAATGTGTGCAATTTGAAGCGCGCAACTTGAAACGTGCAACTTGAAACGTACAACTTCGGGGTAAAACCTAGAATAATTCCAGACATTTAGGCGCATCCCGATGTCACTTTCGCAGAAAGAATGGATCTTGTACAATTTTTGATTTGCTGCATAATAAAAAATATTTCGCCTTGGAAACAATTCAAGTTTTCAAGCTCTAGTTAAACTTTTTTGTATTGAATTTTTTAACTGGTGAAAATTTTTCTCATAATTTTTATATGAATTGGAACATTTTTCAGAAATATTCGGAAAGTTTACATTTTCTTTTAGAATTTTTCATACAAGCGAATTCTGAAATATTTTGAAATTTCTCATCCCATAATTTTTTAATTTTTTAGATTCTATAACATTTCATCAGAAATTAATACTTACAAAAGATCTTAAAAATCTTACGATATTTCATAATTAACATATATGAAAAATTATGAGAAAAAGTATAGATTTTTTGAGAAATGTTCCAATTTATATAAAAAATGTGAGAAAGTTATAAAATTATAGAGAAATTTGAAAAAATTATATAGAAAGATTCTGAAAAATTATATGAAAAAATTCTGAGAAAAATTTTCACCAAGGGTATTCGAATGTTAATTTAATATGATTATGTTATTTAAATTTGTGAATTGATATTCAACATCTTTTAGTCAAAATAATACAATTTATGAGTAAGTAAATAGATAACAATAATATGTTTTAAAAATAATATGTTTTAAAACATAAATTCTAAATAATACAGATAAATAATACATGTGTTAATTTAATATATTCTAAATTGTATTTTTTTAAAATGCTTTGATAGTTTTTACAAGTACTATTTTTTTTTATATTTATCTACTTAAATAATATTTGTGTTATGTTCTAACATAACACAAATATTCGTGTTAAATTGAATTTGAATAAACCATTTGGGATATATGAAATGTATTAAATTTAACATAAATTTTTCAACGGTATAAGTTCTGAGAGCTGTGCACTTGCGCATTTATAAAAGATCATCATATATTTGCAAAGAATCATGTCGTTTTAATGTGATGTGTAATATACAAGGTGTTTGGAAAATAATAATAAACCTTTTACATAAAAAGAAAAAGTCCTTTACCATTTTACGATTTTAGCAGATTTTTTTCTCATAAAGTTCTGAGAATTTTTTTCAGAATATTTTAGTATTTCATATGTTGGTTTTCCTATGTTGGTAAAAGTAGTTGTTAATATAAGAAAATACAGTACTAAAGAGTTGATAAAAAATATCGGAAAATATTCGTCTAGAGTTCTATAAGAAGAAAATAAACATTTCTTGTCTCTCGCAGTTTTTCTGTAAATTTCATAGTATCTGAGTAAAAAATTATTAAAGACCAATTTTCAACAATTTTTAGCAATTAATATCTTATTAACTATTGCTAAAATCGTAATGAAATGATAGAGGATTTTTCTTCTCAATTTAGTCCATTCTACCCCTGCGAAAGATTTATCATTATTTTCCAAACACTATATATAAATATTAAAAAACATATTTAATTATTATTAAAGATAATTTTTAAAATTTACTGTTGAAGCTACTTTAGGATTCCGTGAAACTAAAACTTGGAATCTGATATTTCACGTGCAATGACCTATAATATGTACTCAAGCTAGAGATGGGTATTATATGACAACTTTAATAAACAAGGTATTTAGTAGTTAGAATATACCGAATAGTATATATGGCATGTTAGTTAATACGAGAATATAGAATGTTACATGTAGAGGAAAAGCAATACAGGTTTACTTACAGTTAAGCTTTGGGTACGCCTAGAGTTCTATAGTGTACACTGTGTAATTACACTGTGAATGTAACCATGAAAGTGTAGCATTTTTATCATTTACTTCTTCATGAACGATAAAATGAACTCTCTAGTGAAATATAGTAAGATACACGATAAAATTTCATAGCCTTGGAGAATTTCTGACTTCTACGTAACATTCGAGAGGATAGACTTTCTGTATCCCCGTTCTGGAATTCCGTATCCGCGCAAACTTTCGACTATTTTTACTTAAATCTAATTTGAAAAGTCTTTTATAAATCTAATTTGAAAGTGCATTAGGACTTTTCGTCTTCTCGGATTAAAGTGATATCTAAGCGTGCGACGCTTTAATCGTCATTCTTAAAAATATTTTTTGCAATAAATTTTTTAATATTCATACTTTTTTTATTCTTTATCAAGTTTTCTGGTTAAATATCACAATGATATTTAAATAATAAAAGAAATATCGTCTGTTTTTCTGAGATTATCGATTTATTTCAATTTATTCTGTTTAGGAAAATTAATTCTTATAAATTTTACGGAATCTCTCCCTACACATGCATTATAATATACACTTAAACAATTTATTAAATCTTAATACATATTTCTCTGAATAGTATTAAATAAATATTTATTTACAATAAATAAATATTTACGCAATAAAAAAATAATATTTAAATTAATAGTTTTGGTATCAAATAAATATATGTTTACATTTAGTAAATATTTATTTAGAACTATTCAAACAAACATTTATTAAAATTTGGTTTTTTTTCAGTGTACATGGCATGTAAATAAGATCCAAGAGGTAACCACTAGCTGAAATATTGTCCCACAGATTACATGAATCTATCAGATTTCATCTGATTGCAAATAATTTTTTGCACTACGTATGAAGTCATTTGATAAAATATACGAATTTATTTAATATTATACAATGATCTATCGTGGTTGCATATATAATTATCGGATTATATATAAAGATTTCATATGAATTTTATAATAAATTTCGATCAGAAAACTGCTTAAAAATTAAATCTCGTATTTCTTTCAAAACGCGTAAAAAGCATTGAGAAACAAACAATGTAAATACAACAATTATTATTCAAGTTAAAAAGTTAATATACATATATTATATTTAATTTCACAAAATTAAAATTTCATTAATTTGTTATTATTTATATTCTCCCTTTACATTTAGTATTTTTTATATACACAGAAAATTAATCCAATCTATATATAAAATAGGTAATTTCTCTAAAGATATTTAACAGCGCAAGTATAGACATAAAGTTTTCCGAGAACTGCTCTTCTGATAGTTACACACACGAATGGTTTCCATTATTCCACTAGAGTAAAATCGTGTCTACGAATCGCATTGTTCCCATCGGCGTTCTACATTTATCGAAATGGGCATTGCGGCGTAAATTGCGCATAACGTACCAAAGAACTTTTGTTTCAATAATAAAGTACAATTATTAATAACAAAATTGTGACGTTTGTTTTTTTTTTCAAATATCACAAAATTAATTCTCTTTTTTGATTTTGAAGGCTTTTGGTTTTTTTGCTTCTTTAGTAAAGTGCTGAAAATTTGGGATGCCTCACCAGAGCTCATCCAAAATTACAAATATTTACATAATTTGGATAAAATATTAAACTACATACGTGTATATCTTAATAAAATAATATGGAACTGGATTTACGATAGTAAATCAAGACCAGCTTCATCAAACGAAAACAAGATGAAATTATGTTCACTTTTTGAGGTAAATTTATATGCAAGTTTATACACGTAAATATCTTTCCAGAATGACCGTTGACTTATTACTTTTTTGTAATCATTACAAAGTAATTTTTTAAATTATTATTATAATTTTTTAGAAAAATCTATGGTAAGATTTGTGTGCAGTCGAAGAAGCGTTTGCAAGCCTTCTGTCACTAAGTTATATAATGTAAAAGATTACATTTTCAACATTTTTTTCTCTCTTATTTCATCGTTAACCTATCGTAGAATTTTGCACACGTCAATTTCGATACTTCAATTTCATTACATAAAAGATTAGACATTTCTATGGTAACTTGATTACTAAAGAATCACCTTAAACAATTTAGACATTCTCTTTTCTATCTATTAAATAATAATAAAATTCTAATAATTTAATATTTTAATAGCATAATATTCTTTATAAATATTCTTTATAAATATATAGCTATTGCTTAGAAAATAGTAAATGATATAATGATCATAATTCTTAGAAAGTATTAAAAGAACTTTTTTCTCCTAAAGCTCTTCGTTAACGGCAGATTGTCTTTTCTAAAATCGAAATAGCAGATGTTGTGCAAGATAAGATAAAGTGGAGACAATTAATTTCTTCCGTTGAGGTAAAGAAGATGGTCCTCGTTATAGTACACGATATCTTCTAATTAGTCTAAACGATCCTCGGATCAGCGTCGAGCAGGAGAATACACTTCGCTACGAAGTATCGAATCCGATTTTGAGATACATTTAACAAGCATCATAACTCAGGGCATATTGAGGCTGCCTAGAAATGCACAAGAAGACACTCGAATACAAGAAGCATGTCAATTTAGCATAACAATATCGATACGCATAAATAAATGCATATCCGATTTATTTAATAAAAATTTCTTCTATAGGATAACTCCGGCAAATACGCCGCGCTGGGATTTACGCAAAAGAAAAATAAAAGGAGTGAGAATAATTTTCCCGCAATTACTCTGTTACATGCCTTTATGTTATTATATTAGTATTATATTAGTATTGTGTTATGATTTCAACTTCTTACTGTTGATATTAATGAAATTATTATGAGTTGAATCACTGTAATAAGTAACGCCATCAAATTATAATCTACATAAAATGATTACTATAGGGCGTGATTATATAAAAAGATTAATGGTTATTTCGTGATACATACGTGTAGTGGAATAGTAAAGCATGTTGTGTAGCAAAATACAAGTGCTTTGTTTTCGTATTCTTTGTTCAATTTATTATCTTGTATATCTCACTTGTTTGGGATATATGGCATTTTTAGCGAACGAGATTTTTACCCAAAGCATACAAAAATGCGCAGATTGAATTCAGTGCACTAAATGCAATAAACATTATATGAAATATGTACCTCATATCATAACACTTGTAATGTATATGTAGAACGTATATGTAGAACGTATATGTAGAAAGATTGTAATTATTATTTGTTACTTCATATACATATTTTCCATTTTTATTCCTTAATAAAACTTTATAAATACATTTTATAAGTTATTGTGTCATTATACGTCTTATTTATATGTATTATTTGTATTTTTCACGAGCCATACATATCCCCCTTCCCCCTATGAATAGCCCATATATTCCACCCCTATAGCAAAAATGCAAGGGTTTCAAAAAGTTTATTTTTTAATATGAAAAATAAATATTTCGGACTTCTAATATTTTTTTCATAGTAGTAAACAGTACAAAGTTTTTACTGATAGTTCTACTACGTTTATTTACTATAAACATAGTAATTAAGTATAAATAATACTTAATAAATTAAGTTTTTAATAGGTGTGATGTACTGGAGTTACTTTATATAAAAATGCCTTCTATATATAAAATATTCTCAATTTTTATTTCTAAATAAAATTAGCACCCGCGCGCGTGTGAAGGTGTGTGTCACATTATACTTTGAAACATATTTTTAAAAAACATATTTTTAAAAAAGATAGGAAAATATGTGCACCTATTATTACAAAAAACGAAATCAAATTTAAAAATTATAATATAACTTTTTTAAATAAAAAGGTCATTACAAAAAGAGGTTCAAAAGTAAACTTAGTGTACAGCTAAAAGATTTTTTCCCGAGGAACATGTTATGCTGAAACAATGGCGCTGTATAATGTATCGAAAGAAGGTGTATTAAAAAAAGACTGTGTTGAAAATATGATTAATATGACTTATATTACTGTGTTTCTTTAATTCTTGTATAATTATTAAATTTCAATTTAAATTTGAATATTCCTCGTATATAAGCTAAAATAATAATCGCGCGCGTGTTGTCTAATTTTTTACACAGATTGCAACTTTCATAAATATTTTACTGTACCGTGCTTCTCTCTTTCTTCTTGAATATTTTATACATAACGTACGATGTGCGGTCAAGAGTTAAATATGAAAATACTAACTCCAAGTTTTACGCACGTATGTTTGATGTTGCCTCTCATATACACTAACTTTAATGCTTTTCTTACACACAACTCATAAATAAGCTCTTGGAGTTTTTTAAATACAATTTATTAAATCCTGTACATTTTTTTCCTTTAGAAAATGTTAAAATCTTACAAATTCTATATATGTAATAAAAAGAACGAATAAATAAATGCCTATGTAATCTTTTCTTTTACATAGAATATATGTAATAGAATATATATAAAAACTGAATAAAAAAGAAATTTTAGACGGACAATATAACAAATTTTTTTTATAATATATATTTTTGAAGTTCGCCAATTGTCACACATCATATAGATATCTTAAACTACATTTATCGTTAAAATCACGACCCCATTGACCAGAGATTTCTTACGCGAAACCCAATAGTTTTATTACATTTTAGTTTCAAGTAAGAGTTTATTTGGTTTAATTTTAGAATGTCCACCATTTTAACAGTTGGACGAATCCTGTAGGATGTTTCTTTGCGCTTCACTAAGCGCCTTAAAACAACGTAATTCGCGTTAGCGCAAATTACGTCGACGACCCTGCAGGAGACTTAATTACCCGCCACGCCAAATAAAACGTGGTCGCAGTTTCGAAAACGGCAACGACGCTCGCTTTAATCTATCTGGATGAGTGCAAATGCCCAGAATATCTTCCGAGTTTATCAAACGACCTAAAATAACAAACTTGCCGTAATACAAGATACTACCGGTCGCGGCAATTATAACTTGCGATGCACTTCGCGCTGAATAATATCGCTCGAGGTAAGAAATAATAAACATTCGCCATCGCGTTCAAAAAGTCGGATAATGAGCAACGAGATGTATCAGTGAGGGAAGGTGCAGTGGAATATGGTGCGATGCAATTTCCATGAACTTCGCATTTTATTATTGCAACACGATATACAGAAGCGTTTGATGCAGGAAAAGAAACTCATCAGTTTTCATGTAGACCTCCTAAATGAAAAATGGAGTATATATTACTCGACATACAAGTAACAAGAAATTCTAAAAAGACTTTAACAAGAAATAAATGTCTTTAAAAAATATTTTAAGAAATATATCTATAAATCTATATATCTATAAATAAAATAATAAAAAGAATTTCAAATAATAAATTATTTGGATTTATGTGTGTGTGTGTGTGTGTGTGTGTATATATATATATATACTATATACATCTTTTTTCAATTAAAAAAAATTAATTTTATAACATGATGGCAATCAATAATATAAAAAAATAAGAAAAAATTTTTATATAATTCAAAAAATTCTATAGTTAAGTTTCTAATATCATAATTTCTATGAAAGTTTTCTATATTACAGCGCAAAAAAAAATTAAGAACGAGCTATTCCGTCGTCACAGAAGCTAAGAGTTTGTGGAACCACGGGAAATTGCGTTAGATATGCGGAACAAGTTGCAATTGGAAAAGTTTCGCGGACTCGCAAATCTTCCAAAAACAGCGCAGCAGCCGGTGATGATGAGCGGAAGGCACGGTAATACGCAAATTGTTAATTTGTGCAGTTGCCGGAGTCATCAACGAGAAAACTCGTAAAGATATAAAAAAGTATTTGATAGATAACTTAACATGACAAATTACGTATGAAGCGTTTTTTTCTTTCTTTTCTACCATTGCATAGAAAAAAAATTTTTAAACTTGTCAAATCTAACAAATATATTTTATATAGGTAAGATATATATTCTCCTTATTCTTTTACAAAAATATATTCTGTGTGTGAAAATGCTTAAAGTATAAAATACATTGTCTCGTTAAACGAGAATGTTTGTTTATTAAAATATTTTAAAGAGCTAATAAAATATATTACAAATTCACAGACTTAGCCAGGTTTCTGCGAATTTTAAAAAAACATAAATTTAAATCTTTTACTTTTTTTAGTATTAATTAGAAAATTTGAAGTTTTCATTTAAGTAAAGTATTATCAAATTTTTAAAATGTAACATAAACGTGTAAAAATAAATCCAATATCATATATAACCAGTTCATATGCAATATATATGCGCGGTCAATATGTGACACTTTCCCGAATAAAAGCAGTTTAATGCAAAAGAAGGAAGTGCTTCTAGCGCTGATTTTCTCTCAAGAGGATGTGCGTGTATCTAAAAGGCGCTCTTCGCGAAAATTTCACGGTGTCTGGGCTCTTTCCTCTTACGAGGAAAAGTTACTGGCTGAGAAATTGATGGTACAGTTGCAGCGTGAAAATAAGAAAATGTCGATCGTCTTCGAAAAATCTAGCGAAAATCTCAGAGGAATTGCCTTCTATCTTGGCTAACCGCGATGTAGACTTTTCCAACTAGCCAATTCCGATAATTATATTAATCGTTCGAGAAATCAGCGAAGTGATTATCTGAAAACGTTGCAATACTACGGAATTGTAAAATTCAGCAATCCAAAAGGTTTGTACACCTCATGTATCTCGTCAAAGTATAATAAAAACAAAACACAGTCAAATTCAATCCTGCTACACAATACGAAACAACTATTGAAACGACTGTAATAATCAGACTCTGTTCTCAGAAGTTAAATAACGATTCTATTGTAATAAAACGAAAATAACAATATAATGCTGCATTTCTGTTGAAGTGCAATTAAAAATTCAAAGCATCTCTTTGATGTGCCTATATATCTTACCTGCAGACCTCTCATATTTCAGCGGTACTATTCTTTTTATTGCAAATAAGCAAATCGCGATAAAATATATAGATAGAGTGTAATATGTTTAAATTATAGTATGTTGTGACAAAATTTGGGAAAAACAGAACTTTAAAATTACTATATTAAAAATAAAGAAAAAAAGGAGCAAATGCAAGAGAAAATATATTAAGTCATATCAAGCGCTGTCAAGCCTTGTAAGCAATATTATTATATACACGACATGGAACATTATTAGAATATAAATGTTGACATTTTATCTATTTCACGAGAGAATAAAGAAAAATAAAAAAGTAAACATAAGCACATTGACAAATATAATGCATAAATGCAGGTTATAAAATATATTGGAAAATATTAATATATATTTCAATAAATATAAATATGTAAATTCCGTATATGACATTTTTATTTTAATTAGGATTTTTC
>Ga0157364_1001815_pt1 | contig 18896 bp, 8 predicted proteins | sample AttsexASBM2_FD_111476 | JGI IMG/M metagenome (GOLD analysis project Ga0157364, IMG submission 111476) | Fungus gardens microbial communities from leaf cutter ant in Ribeirão Preto, State of São Paulo, Brazil - Atta sexdens ASBM2 | ecosystem: Host-associated > Fungi > Mycelium > Unclassified ...
CTCAACAGCAGTGTCTATGGTAAATGATTCGGATAAATCTATCAGGCATAATGGAATAGCGTCAAGCGAAGCAAACACACCAAATACAAATTGCTCCTTCACCTAAAATTAATTACACATTGATTATAGTATTATCTCTCCTGAGAAAAATTAAAACGATCTCTTTTTACCTCTTTCATGAATAAATCCCATGGATAAAGTTTCTCTGGGTCAGACCCGAGTAATCTAATGGCATTGCTCAACTCGGAGTGATATGTTTTTAATATCTCATCAAAATATTGATCACGAAATGACTTCAGAGTGCAAGCATAAATTAGAAACGACAGGTCCATGACAGGACTTGCGCAACGTGCAAGCTGAAAGTCAAGCATCAATGCTTGCTTTTGTTTTCTTCCAATGTCGCGGATTAAAAAGTTTGGACTCCAACAATCACCCTCCACTACGATAGATGTAAGAGCATCTCTTCTATTACATAGTTCTGTACATTTGTTAAAGAGAGCACCAAATTTGTAAGAATTGTATTGTTTCTCAGCTTTGCTGTTGGGATATTCGGTAGCTAAAGCATGTTTAATTAGAATTTGTATCTTTTCCTGGAAAAAGATCTTTTTATTCTAGAAAGAAAACTGATTCTACCATGTAAATTCTATAAGATATTTCTGTTATTTACATGAAATCCTTTGTACCAGTCCCAATGTTCACGACCGAAGAGGGTTTCTTTTAAAGAATTTGTCATTTCTGCAAACTCTTCCTTTTTTTGATCTTTGTACGCAAATGAGATCGCGTGAAATTTGGACAATGTCTTCAAGACAGCTAAACATTCTGCCCAATCTAGGCAGTTCTGTCGTGAAACGGCACGAAATCCTAAGCAAGAAGCATCTTCTAAAATTAGAAAACCGTTTTCATTATCTGTGGAGGAGATTACATGACGTGGTATGCATAATAGATCGGTTTGTCCTTTTTCTGCTAGAAAGTTTTCAAATTTGGGTATAATCTGTAAAATAATTAGAGAATGGTTTATTTGATTACATAAATAAATATAATTTTTTTCAAACGAAGATGTACAAGTCTCAGAAAAAGAAGTATAAATGTCTAATCTTACCTGCGTATAAAAAGCGATTTCGTTATTGAAGAAGTCTATACATCTGAGAGTCTTTCTTGTTCCAGGATTTTTTGGCATTGACTTTACGACAATATTCGCTTGCACATGTTGTTTTGGATCGCCATTTATAATGCCATTTATTTTGCCCTTGTAAATATTTGACAAATAATTATCACCTTTAGCAGATCCCTCGTTAAAACTCCAATCTGTCAATTGCACTTCTTTTCCGTTGCATATTTTGGAGAGGATATTTATTAGCACATCTTCTGTGAACTTGTTGTTCACTTCACTTAATGTAATACACTTTTTATTCAAATTCATTCTTTTTTTGTTATTAAAATTAATTGATATAATTTACTAATATTTTATACGTTAAATATCTATTTATAATAATACGCGAAGGATTGTAAGTCAATGAATTAACGAATATGAGCAAACTAAATTAATAACGAGACTGCTCTGCGTTATATAACTTATCTTGTGCTTTATCAGAGTTTGATAAAGATACGAAATATTAAATACAATTGCACTACATTTCTTATGTTATCAAAAACATTGTAAAAAAAGCTTCCTGGTATAAAGTCCACAAAGTATCTAATTTATTAAGGTTCCTGAGTAATCACAACCATATTGAATCATGATGTAATGATTCAAATGATTCAATTATGATGTAAAAAGTGATAAAAGGCACATTAAGTGCTTTTATTCAATGCGCATGCGTTATTTTCACTTACACATGCCTTTTATGACTTTTACAATTATTTATTGACTGTCAGAGGGAATAAGCGTAGTTTTCGTTTCATTTATTTTTACAAATAATCTCATCATTTTGTTTTATTCAAATTGTCTTTATTTATAAATAGCATATAATAAAAATTAACGTATCATTTCTCGCTTCTGACATTACGATTCAATATGGCTGTGGTGACTATTCAAGAGCTTTAATTAGTAGATACTTTAATATGTATACTTTACTAGTGATACTTTAATATGTTCGATTAATACTTCTGTTTAATATCATTGATCAAATTTATGTCATCAAGATAAGGAGAGTTATATATTTTTATAAAATATACTTACCAAAGTCAAATATTAATAGATTTCGAAAGAAATCAATGTAATATCGTTATTCGTTATCTCATGTAGACATCATATATAAAATATAAGATATATTTATCAATATATAAAATATAATATTAATATTCTTTGAAAATAAAATACATGCATGATAATTTTCTATGAGGAATTTAAATGAAATGGAGAATGAAAATGGAAAGAAATGGTACAATAAAACAAAATCATTTAAATATGCATACATAACTAACACATTATATTTATATATTACAATATAAAATTTGTTTATAGGAAACCTAAATTTGGGAACATTTTTGTGTAATGCATGTCAAATTATAAACTGACAGCAGTCTTGTAAAATTCTTGTCTAAATTATGCTATCCCGATATAAATTAATAATGTGAACACAATAACCTGTGAAGGTATATTCAAACTAAAATTCATTTTTTTATAAAAATGTAAAAATCAGAAGTATGTTTTACGTACATCTGCTGCATCTAGAATGACTAAAATCGCATTCGAAAGTAAGACAAACGTAAAGACTTCGCAAAAAAGCTTTTATTTACATTTGTTCCGTTTCATTTAGCGCCTAGATAAATTTATAATTGCAATAAAATCCCACACAAATCGATCGCGCACTGATCACTTGTTGTGGAATGTTTCACATAATAAATACAGCTTCTGACATAAATTAAAATACAAGTCTTGCATCTTTTTTTATACAACCAAGAAATGTATAAATTCCAATATCTCGAATAGAACCCAATTGGATTCCATCATAACAGTAGATTCACTCACGACGAGCCCGTATACCTTATTTACAATGTCCATATATAAACATATACATTGCGACCTATCGATATACGAAGTGAAAGGTAAAAAGTACTATTTTGTACCTTAGAATCTGAGAAATAAAATAAAATGCTGGCCTGTGTGTGTGTGACATTAAATCGCACTTATGTCATCTATTCTAAATCGGTAATAGTATTTTTTTTGACGTCTTTCTTATTCTCCTTCGATTTATTAAATGTAAACCTGTTGACATTAGTCGCGTCTTGCCTAACTTAATGGCTAAACTTAACGTAACCCGCAATTTTCTTAATCTAGTCTTAGCCGCTAACTAAATCGTACAATTGGACTGAGTGATAAATTATCATCGACTGTACAAATATCGCTTTCAGCTTGACACAATCATATCCTAATCTCGGAATACCTGAATGAGAATCGTAATTGTTTTCCCCAGTTGAGTGTTTTGGACCTCGCGTACAATTTTTTTTGTAAAAAATATATACTTCCTGCTGATCGCAAAGCTGACTTTATGTCGAATTTCCGTCACAATAGTAAATTCAAAGAAGAACAAGTACCAATTGAAAGGTCATTGAAATGCTTTTTAATGTATGTACGACTATGTAAAATAATGAATGTTATAAAAACTGCTGGGACAATATAACGTCGAAGTCTTCTATAACGTGGCATCAAATAGCAGTGTGTTTGCTAAAATACATCGGAATTCCTTATGTGGCATTAGAACTAATTTAAAATCATTTGTTCCTTCCACAGCCGTGTTCGGTACTAACAGTGAACATAAAACCGAGAGAGAAGCATTTTCCTATATACTTCAGTGAGACACAGTATTTCTTTATTTTTTTTCAATCACATGAATCTTAATAAGTACCAAGTGCCTAATATAAGATCAAGTTTCAATATACCCTGAACTACCCACATATAGGTAGAGGAACCCCAAACGAGTTCGCCGTATACTTTTACTTGCTTATCAAGGATCAAAATAAATATATATAGATATCGTACGGCAGAGGCTTGGCTCGGACGTCGATGCAAAGCGGGAGAGCAGGAATGGCAATTAGGTTGTCTATACACAGGACATATCTTACATAGAGTACGAGATAAAATTAGTTTAGACCGAAGTTTGCGAGGGCGACGATTCTCGCGAGTGTCGATATATCCTATGTTTCGACGACGATCGTTACGTCTGCAATAAAAAAAACATCAATTATATTATATCACTCATAAAGTTAAATTTAAAATTTTATTATTTATATTTATCCCAAAATTTATTTATTACAAAAAATTCTTTGCTAATATTGTGATACTTATGCATTTACTAGCATTTTACTTTTTACATATTTCTCATTAAAATAATAAACGATTGAAAGTTTATTTCTCGTTACCTACCGAGTCAACAAGAATCACGTTCTAGTCATCGCGTTGGCACAGCCTTTATGTGTTGTTGTAAAGTTGGTGGTGAGTTTGATGTTGATTCGGATGCGAGTGTTGCAGCGTATGCTGGTGCTGATGGGGGTGCTGATGCTGTACTGTGGGATGCCTCGCGTTATATCTAACACTACCAGCGAGCGAACTTCCCCTGCCGTGAGTGCCGACCATGCTCTGCGTATCGGACAGCTCATCTTCCTCCGCACCAAGACTCCGGAACCTAACGAAGCCGTCCTCGGCGACTAGCATCGTCGAGCCGCTGGTTGGAGCTTGTTCGTGTAGGCCTTGTACAGGCGTATGCCTCCCGCGAGTCTCTGAGTTCCTTAGAGTTTGTATACCGTTTCCATGACGACTTAAGGAACCTCGACCTTCGTGAGGAAAGTGGCCCATTGTACCTGATTTGCGGATGGAATGTCTCTCAAAGGTACCTATACAATAAATAATTATTAGTTACTGCAAATTAATAGTTATATTGAATAGTTATATTGAATAGTTTAATAAATAATATCAGTCTCTTTTAGATTAATAATGAGAAGTAAATTTTAAACATTCAATTATAAATAGATTGTTAATGAAAAATATGAGATGTTACAATTTTTTTACCTGATATGTTCAAATGCTCGGGCAAAGTATTCAGTGGAAAACTATCATCGTAGACTTGTTTTCCTGTTCTCATGGTATAATTTTGAATCGCTTGGTTGGTACTACATATGGCAGGGTAGAGTACGTCATCCATGTTTTCCGTAGAAGTGGAACTGCCGCATGGAAACAGAGCGAAGCCCGAGTGTGCCGAGTGTTGCTGCATCTGTTTTTCACGCAACGGATATTGAGATAGGCTGGCAACCCAGGCTAGGAGACCACAAACGGATAGCTCTAGTAATCTGACGGAGAACTGCCAGCCCCACCAGAGCCATGGAAATTGTTGCGGACGTTCCTGAACACCGAATACGCCGTAGAGCTGCACGAGGCCCATGAGGATGAACAACAAAGCGGTGGCAATAGTGGTGGTGATGGCAGTGCTGAGAGCCACCGTAGTAGGATCGGCGCCCATCATATGATTTGCGCCAGCTGCTTTATTGCTGGCCATATGAATCTGCGAACGCACCACGCGATACACGTACATGTAGCATAAGCCTAGAGTGATGCAGACGATGATGTAAATGCACTGGCAGATGAGCGGTAGGATTCTCGCCTCGTCCTGATAGCCGAGCATGTGCGCGGACACGTGCAGGGATACGCACAGTATAATGTGCACCGTGGATGAAAATACAAGCGTAATAGGCGAGAGGATGTTGTTGTTAAGCGATGGTGCTTCCGAGCATCGGGCAAGGAACAACATCAGAGTGGCAAACGCCGTAGACAAGAGTGGTGCCGGCAAGTACATTAGAACTCTAGACAATGACTCCGGCAGCGAATGTCCGAGATTGTAAGCGTCGTAAAAGAGGTGAAAGCACCTCAGAGTGCAGATTGTGGTCAACAGTAGATGAACAGCTAGGAAGTACGATTGTGTGAGTAGATTCGTTGCCTCGTTGAAACGCACGATCTTGTAGATCGAATACAAGGCCATAAGCGTAAACATAATCGCCGCGACGTATACGTGTAGCGACCAGGCGATCCGCCACGTAGACTCAAGTGGATGCGTGTCGACGCGTGGTATCAAACGGTCATCATCGTCATCGTCGTCGACACTTGCTGGTCGCTTTGGCGTTGGCGCCGGCGGCTGCGCTTGCGGATACGGTAGTCTTTCCGTATCCACTATTTCGATGCTATCAGTGTCGTGTTCGTTCCTCAGGCCGTGATGATAGCCGTCGTCGTCCTGTCGACCAGTGTTTGGTAGATTGAAGATCGTTGGCTGCGTGACAGCGATCTTCGAAGGATCCACGGTACTGCCGGGCGTTTTCGGCGTCATAGTGCTTGGCGGCGACGTAGTTTTATCGGTCGTTGGGGCAGGAGGAATATTCGGCAGCAACGGACTTTTCGTAGCTAAAGGCTTTAATAGTATATCAGGAATATCCTGTTTCCTACCGTTGCTGCCAGATAAAATCCTAGAAATACTGGGATAATGAAGAGTCACGAACGAAGGATCGTTCGTGCCGTTCTTTCGATCGGCCTCACCGGATTCCGCCGGCCTCTGCTCTCTGCTATCGGGCACATTTGCCGGTTTGATCCTCGTATGAGAATGATGCCTCTCTGGTACTTGAGAAGGACTCTGAGGTAGATCCGGCGGTCGGATGGGTATCCGCTCGTGCGCCGGCGTCAAGCTCGGTGGTGGTACCGGTCTCCTGTTGTTGGTATGCACGTCCGAGTTGGTACCTCGCAGTGTGGGTTTATCGGCGAATGGATGCAGGTACTCTGGTGGTAGGGGTGGTGTAAAGAGTGCCCTGGAAGGCGGCGCGTACGACGGCAAATCTCGAAAGACGGGGGATGCCGTGGCCCGTGGCGCCGCCGGATACTTAATAGCGGGTATCGATGGGCTAGCGGTGGTTGTACTGGTGATCGTACTGGTGGTTAACGGCGATGGTACCGTTGACAACGTTGTGCTAGCCGACACTTGAGCATCGTATGCCGGCACGCTGCGCTTCGTGGTCGCGGAACTATGTGCCACCTTGTTGAAGATTGCCGCTAAGTTTTTTTCCAGAACAGTGTGATCTAAATTAAAGATCGGGCCATTAGGTTTACCATCGCTGCTCGCTGAGCAGACGGTCGAGCAGGATTGTATGGCCAGCAGAGCGGATAGGAGGAGCAGGCGCATTATCGGGGTCATGATGCTCGTACTGAAGATGATGATCGTGGACACTTAAATGCCCTGTCTGGGCATCGATTCATTCCATAACACAGTCAACGTCGCTTCGCGACGAAGATGATGTCGGGCAGAAAACTTTTAAATCCACAAGGTGTAAGGACACTTGTTGGGACGAGTCTTTGTTCGATCCCGTATGTCGATCTGTTATTCCGTACGTTCCTCCCTTTCTTTCGTTCCACGATTTCCGTTCGAAAATACTGATTTCCTCACACGGAATTCTGCCACACATCACATTCCTGAGATTGGTTGTCTCTAGGTCTTCTCACTGTGTCATTCCTTTTCCTTGCGACATCCGGTACGTTTCTCTTCGACGTTGGCGTAGCGTTATATTTTATAGCCTGTACTTTCGCTGATCGATCGTGGATATTGTCGATACACACGAAAGGTTTCGATGGAATAGGATGGGGTTAATAGTGTCTTCTTTGTAACTATACTTGTATCTACATTTTTCAGTGTTCTGCATTAAACAGAATCTCCCTTGACACTGCGATGTGTCGAGTGATTAGGCGGCGTGTAAAAACAGAATTCAATTTCTTCCTCGCAGCCTCCACCATCCTCGGGATCCACTACCGTTTCGTCTCATGTGCTTTCATTATGTACGGAATACACGAGCCAATCGCTCCTAGATTATTTTGCCGTGTTAACTTTGTTACTGTTGTCCCACAGTTGACTCGATTTAAAATCTATCTACTTGTGCGACCGATACAGCGACGACACGGGCTTGTTAACTGAGTTTGATCCGATATCGCTGTTGCTGCTGCTGCTGCTGTTCCTGCTGCTCTTGCCGCTTTTGCTCCCAGAAGGCCATCCCAGATCCGCGAGAGCCCCGGCTGGAACGTGAATCGCCGGGGGAGCATTTAACGCGCCGAATTGGCTTGTATTCCTAGTCGCCGACGCGGCTTTGTAATTACCGTATCCATTTCTTTAATTGGCAGCTCGTTGCAATCATCCGTTTCTCCTTTACGATTCTTTCGTGAGAGTGCCGGAGTACCTATAAAAAATATCTGTCGTTAATTTAAAGAAATAACTTAGAACACAATAACATTTTTAATACATACGAATTTAATTTAATAAACAAAGACTTTGTTTAAAAAAACTTTAAAAATTTTTATTTATTTCAATTACTAGATTTTACATACATTTTTTATGTATATACAAAACAAAAAATATATATAAAATATATATATATAAAAATTCAATTTGTTTAGTACATAAAATACAATATCCAAATTAAAAAAATTAAAAAAACAAATGATTTAAAATTTTCACGATTAATTTCAATTATATTAGAATTCTTGTGCTATTTTCAGGAACATGCAAATGCAAAACTTTCATTTCAACAATTATTTATTTATTGAATTTATTCTATTGAAATTTGTTAACAAGTCTTATTTTTAAAATAAATTTTCAGTTTCTCAAATTCCTTGAATCTTAATATTTCTTTATTAATTCTATTTCTTCTTTATCGATTACTTTTGCATGCCAGAATTTAAAGTAAATATTCCAAAGCATAACTGTTAAGAATTTCAATCGAATATCAATAACTTAGTTGCTCAATAATGTAAAACACTTAATATAGAACAAACTTGCAAAAAATCTTTAAATTACAATCTATTATATAAAATTAAATGATTGAAAATTCCTTGATTTTTGATAAAATTTGATATTCTTAAAATTTTTTAGTAAGAAAAAAAACGTAAATAAGGAAAAAGGAAAGAAAGGAGAGAGATAGAGAGAGAGAGAGAGAGAGAGAGAAGATAATAGATTGAGATGTGTTCGTTGCGGCAAGTCAAAGATAAATTTAAACAGTTGTTTACGTTCTCGATTCTGATAATATAACACGTTTCATCATGCATCAATTAATCGTATAATATAAACGGATAAAAATAAATGTACACCACAAATGCACAATATCCGTTACACATCATTAATTTACGCGTTATTAATATTATTAGCCTGCAGAAATATGTAAACGAGCAAGTTCGCGCTAGACATAATTGAGTTATTCATAAATACTACTATTTATCGTTACTAAGTTAATTAATTCCAGTATTGGCCACCGTTGCCACCGGCTAATAATTCGCTCTCGGTAATTGATCGTAAAACGATCCGGATGGCAAGGTATAAATTTCTGCGATATCTTAGACAACGAAGGAAGTCTTACAAAACGATCGCTCCGACCCTTCACGATACGGCCAGGAAATTGATTCGACCAGGTAAGATGGACACATGGATGAGTCAGTCATGACGAAGGTAAAGGAGTGATCATTGATTTCTTCCCCGGCTATCGTCCAATATCTCGTTCCGCGAAATAAAACTTAATAACGAGGACATCTCTCTTCCGACCGCGAGAGATTTGATTTTTCAATCATTCGCTGTTAATAATCGTAGATAGACGCGTAATATACTTCATAACGAGATATTCTGAATATATTCTGAATAGACAATACAATGTTAATCACTGAAACAAATCTAAACAGGTAGATGTAAACGTTGATTGGTTGAATTATCACGCCAGTAAACGCCGTAATGACTAATGATCAAGTGATTATCTCATAATATTACGATATTATGAGATTCATCCTGAATGTCATTACAATAAAAAGAGAGCGTTAAACTAACAATAATGGCACATTTTTATTGCGCTAACTTGAGATAAATTGAACAAAAATGTTGCATACAGTAAATTGAATCGATTAATAATACCTTTTAAACTTATTTTGTTATTTTGTTTTTTGTAACTAAACTAGTATACACTTTTTGCACATGGAAAGAACGATTTTACTGAAGTATCTGAAAATTTAGTTGGATATAAATCTGAAAATATACATAAAAAGTTTTGACATTCTAGCAATCAATTTGAGTGTTCTGCACAATTATTTTAATCCGACAAAATTATTTTTATATCTGTATCTAGCTAAATTTTTTTTAGGTATTTCAGCAAAATCTTTCTTTCGTGTACTTAAAATAAAATAAGTATATATTTAGCAAAAAGAAAATTTCTAGTGCAATTAGCGCAGCAATAAAAACAAACTTATTGTCTATTTCGTAAATAGCTAAGAATGTCTCGTGACATATCGTAGAAAGTCTCGTATCGTAGAAATGATTAAGAGTTATTATCGTATATATAGTTGTTCAGCGATGATATAATCCAGTATTGAGATCAGAACGGTCACGAGGGACTGAATCCATAGTCGATATTATGATTCATAGGCGATCAGAAATATCTCGTGACACTTTATAGACAGCAAAAAGTACATCCACGTCAAAATCAAGTATGATAAAATATAGATGTATGCTTTGAGTGTTAGATGAGGTGTCACGATGGAATGCGTATACTTTTTTCAGGCTGACAAAAACGGCTAGAGTAGATACATGTAGTTAATCCAGAAGCTATTTGTCTCTTTTTCAACGAATATTTTAAGGTCGGTCGTATCTTAAAATATTCGTTGCATGCTACCTTACGTGTAACCTGATTTTCAAATACTGCCGCTATCAAGATTCTGTCGAGCAAAAGTGGATAACGTTTGACATCTATGGAAGATTGTAAAAATAAATCAATCATGTATCATAAAATCATAAATATGACTTTATTAGCAGAGTTATTTGCCTCGCATATTTGAAAATATATCGTCAGAAATTTAGAATTCAGAACATTAATAAATTCAATCTCCTTATAGAAGCTTTGAAACGTCACGTATTAACACCGCTTGCAAATTACATTTTATTAAAGTTCATATTTTTTAGTGAACAATTTCCTTAATTTTTATTCAACATAAAGATGTAATAATTATTAATATACAAGCTGAATATAATTTTTATTAAGTTTTTAGTATCATATAGAGTATATAAATCTATTAGAAAACTCATTAAAACTGAAGGAATATATAATAAGAAATAAATTAAATTATCTCATTTTACATATAAAATACGATTTTTTATATTTTACTATTATTCTATAATTTATTAATTATTTTATAATTCAATAACTATTACTTATTGCAAACAATTTTTCTATTTGAAATCTGAAAAGACATCTGCTAAGGCTTTAATACTTTTGTAAAGACATATCCTATTCATAAATTCATAAAATACTTCGCAGATTGATGAAACGATGATAATTCTATAATATTTTCATGTAGTCACATATTATACCAGTTTAGCGCACAAATCTCATATCGATATATACCACTCGATCGCTTCGATAATTACAAGCTTCGTGACATAGAATCGTTGAAATCGTTCGCGGTAAAAGAGCATTATGCTGATACATGTTTGCGATCCGCATGTCACGATAATAGGCTGTGAATTAAGCATCAGATCGATTCTCCATCAAGTGGACGGCAAACGTTTTAATCAATAACGAAACTAGAATCGATCTCATAAATTTATTAAAAAAGCTTTATATTTTTAATGAGCAATTTACTGAAATATTAAAATATTAAAATTGACAACGATCTATCAATAATTTTTTTTTCCAATAATATGTGATCAACACTGATCTGTCATTTTGCACTGCCAATAATCTAATGATAAGAATCCGCAGTCGAAAGAATATATATGATGGACATTCTATAATACTGTTTTTTGATCTTCGCTTTAAATAATTCACTGTTATCCAGTTAACGATCTCACTGATTTTAACACTGCGCCTTCATTCCTAAACGCGCCGCGACTTATCATTAACAGCGTTTTCGCGGCCAGTTTATTTTATTCAGCAAACATGTGACGTTCGTTGGTTAGTTAATTGGTAGGTTGGTTTGCACATCTGTGTCCTTTCACCCTTTTACGTTTGTCCCCGATCCATCGAATCGCGTGATCGCATTCGCCGATGCTGCACCAATACGCAAACCCTGCGGGCGATTTGCTCGATAGGAGTTGATTAAACCAAATCAATGCAGCTAATAATATCGTTTGTTAAGGCTCAAATGCATTTACGCGACCGAGCAGGTAATTTTTGTCATCGTGCTATCGACCTTGTTGAGCTTGTTACTATTCTATCGTCCTACGTGAATACAAATGCTGAACGGTGATACTTTCGATTACCATGATTTTCGTACTTTCTTTTGCATGTGGAATGTATGAGAAAATAAGGACTAACAGCTTCCTATTAATTAGTTTCTATTAATTAATCTTCTACTTCCAATTTTCTAGTAAAAATGTATGTTATATATTTAACGTACGAATAATATGTAAAAGAGAAGAAAGAGTTCTTTCTATTAAAAATGTATGTTATACATTTAGCGTATCTATTAATGATATATAAAAGAAAGGAAATAAAGAGTTTTTTTTTAACAAAGTACAATTTTTAAATGTACTTAAGTAGCAAAATGTTTACTCGAATTTAGGAGATTCTACCTTTTCTAAGTTCTACGAATGATAAATTGCAGACAAGGAAATGTTGATACAAGTTGTTAGTTAACATAGTAAGTTCACATAACTTCATGTTTCCTCGGCTTAGTCTAATTAATTATACGAATCTTGGGATTGGCATATTAAGGGACCGTGTATGTTCACATGTTTCCGTATGATATAATATCTAGGTAAAGCTACCTAGCTATTCGTGACTAACTACCGTCAGTGGATGGTGGTACAAAGGAGTAAATAGGGTGTGGAACCATAACTAAATGAGATGCACGAAGAACGAAAGTGTTTACATTTGTGATTGGCGAACATTGACTATTTTTGTAATTTAAAAATTTTTGACGTACCTATCGCGTTTCTCTTAAATTTCTTAAATAGGCAAAAAAGTCAATTCTCTCTACTGATACACTTTTCTATTCAGTATTATGTATTCTTTCAAATCCCATTTCCTTTTTGTGACTCTCTCTTAAGAAAATGTGTTTTTAATTAGAATTTAAAATACATACTCTCTCTTAAGACTACTTCCACTTACAGATTTTCAGACTTACGACTGGTATGCGCTAAGAATTAATAGATTAAAAAGAAAAGAATTAAGTTGAACCAAGATTAATCTACATTGATATAAACGAGCATCAGCTTACTTTTTCACATAACTTTGTAATTAATTATGTCCAAAATGGTCAGTAATACAAACATTTCTAAAAAAGAAAAATAAATTAATTTAAAGTCTTTGAAACCGAAATCCTCTGAGCAGAAGAAGAAATGTAAATTTTTATTTTATTAAAATCTCAAAACATAATCCGGTCATAAGTAGAAAAATATCCGCAATCTTAAATTTGCAACTGTGATTTAATACTATATCCATCTGTTCTATAAAAAATAATATACATTTTTTTAGATTAAATATTAGGTGTAGTAAAAAGAAATTCATTATTTTTCTATTCAATTTCATGCAAAAATAATGGATTTCTTTTTATTACACCTAATATAATGTTTGGTAAACAACATAACAATACAACATATATAAAATTATGGTTTTTTATACCATACAATAAATTCTATTTCTATCACTTCCTGTAATTATTGTATACGCAGTATACAACAATTTATAACGTTTATGAAATAAATTACCTATTTAATAGATATTATTTTTTAATTTTGACAATTTTTTATACAATTTTGTTGAATAAAATCGGTTAAAGCATAATGTAATATAGAATAGTTAATAGCATAATGTAATGTATTGTAGAATAGTCCGTAAAAATATTTTCAAATTCGTGATATACCAGAGGCAACAGTGTTTCAGGGGACAAAATTGCTGGAGAGAGAAATATTTGTTCAACACATATTAATTCCGACTAAACGATTTCAAAATATGTTTGTTGTATCGACAGGAACTTCGCCCATAACAACAATATATTATACAATGAATATTAATAATAGATATTATATGATTTTGTTACACACTTTTGCTACACACAAATCGAAAGATAAAAACTCAAATCAAATAAGCTTAAATTTCTATTTATAAAATCATAAAAATCTCGATTTATTGCGATACCCTTGAAAATATATTAACTAAGGCTTAGTTCTACCAATGTCAGATTAACTTTAATTTCGGTTTAAATTATGGTTTATCTTTCTCTAATTTTTAAAATTAGAAAAAGATAAAGAATAAAAGATAAAGAGTAGAACTGAGATTAAAATTAATTTTACATTGGTGGAAATAAGCCTGTCTTTCTGTGCCTGAAATAGAAATATGCCATAATTAATATCATATTGTGAAATAAGATAAAGTAAAATTATCATTATACTTAGAATTGTATTTTTAGAATCGTTGTACTTTTGAAATATGAGGGATATTAATTATGATTCTAAGAATACAATTCTAATTATAATGATTGAATATTTCTCTGAATGAATCTTATTTCTCTTATTTCACAAAATTTTTACATCGAAATTCGATAGACGGTTTAATAAAAGGGATAATGTAAAACTGCTGAAAAAATCGGAAGTCCAATGTAATCCGGTCGTTATGAGGATATTGGTAGCGCTAAGTGAAATGTGATCATGTTCGATCTGTTTTCAATTCCCAACAATCCCTGAGTCGAATTCATTATCAACTGTTCCTGTGCAGGCGGCACAGCCAAACAAGAAGAAATTACAGATTTATTATATAAATGTAATAAATATGAATAATTCTAAAAATAAAATTATATTATTATATATTGAAATTTAGATTTTATCATCTTTTTTTTATTAGAGATTTCTCTTTGTTATATTAATGATATTTATGAATGAAAAGTTCGTTATATTATAAAAAATTGTACGTAAAAAGGAAAATTTTTCCAAAAAAATATAAAAATGTACGAGATATCATCCATCAAATTTTGCTTCAAACTTTTTACAAATATTTCAATTACTATTTTGGGAGAAAAAATATATTGCAGATAAAATATTTACAAATTGAAATAGATTGAAAAATAGACTACAATCTCTACACCAAATATCTCGTGTGCAATTCGTTTGTATCCTATATCTTTCTCGGTGAAAAGCTTGACACATGTTTCTCGATTCGATTATCTCGTCTGGATAACTGCTGCATGCTCTCTAATGGTTAGTGATTGCGTATCGCACGCGCGTGTATAATTTGAGTGTGTCACGGAGTTACATCGCAACCGTCCGCGAAGTCACGCGAGGTATTCAGCCGTGCGATGCTCTTTCGCGATGGTAATGGTACTGGATTACTTGTTCACTTTCACGCGAGATTATCCTCTTATATGAGCGCGAGTCCTCCGGGATCTATTAACATACCACGAAGTCGATTGAATAGCTCCAACCTACAGGTGTCAAGTTTTCCAATTTCCGTCAAGTACCTATCTCGCGTTGAAGGAAAAAATCGTTCGAACGAGTGCGCAATATCACAGTACTTTGATCCTTCAATCCTCGATATCAAAAGAAAAGCACGAACAATTGCCAAACGCGTCAAAGCTTATAGTTACAAGCTAAAAAATGTGTTCTTTTCATTACCGTCTATGTCTTCTTATCATAATGTAAAATTTTTTCTTTAACAATTTAACGATTCAACAAGCTGATTAGAGAAGGTGATATTTTATATCGCGTTTGAATTAAGTTCTCTCTTAACCCTAGAAGTGCATGCTTCCCGATACGATCATTGAGTACAACCTCGAGTCGCATGACGTGTAGTTATCCCTCATTAGCCCGCTTATTTCTTCCTCTATGGAAAGAGGATGGTAATCTATTCGCTGAAGTCTTATAAGGAAAAGTTCGTAATCGATTCTGATTTTGACGAGCTTCGCATATGAAGTTGAATAATAAAGAACATATATCTTTATAATTAAAAAAATGAGGGGGATAGAAAAATATAAATTTGATAGAATTGATATGTAAATCTTGTCCGAATATCATCAAGTTAATACATAAATGCCTAAAATCAATTGAAAAAGTTGAGATTTAGAAAAATTAATTTGCAAAATAACAAAAGTAATAACGAGATTAATAATGCAATATATTAACAGTCGGACATATCATTAAAAAATTTTTTAAATACAAAGATATATATATATATAAATAAATAAAATTATTTAAATTAATATAATAAATAAATAATGACTAAAGATCCTAATCTTAAATCTACAGATAGAATTTCTTGTAATTAATAGATTATAATTCTTCAATGCACCTGAGATTATACTTATCGATCATCTACGCAGAAATCGTTTAATCGTTATCTAAGATTTGAACGATATCACGATCGTAAATTTAATCTGACTTAAGATAAAATGGGAAACTATATAACTGGGCCGAGTTCCAACGTATTTGATAAGTAACCCAAACCCGTGCACCGTATTAATTATTAAAAGCACTAAGGCGGGACTATCTGCCTTTATGCTAGCGTCTCGCGGGGAGCATTACTCGAGGAGAAGGTGAGGAAAACCCCTGGGACTTGACGATGAAGTGGCCCGCAGGTGAAACCTCTCCCAATTCTGTTAATTATTAAACATGCTGTCCCACCTATTTCCTATCTTCAAAAACTTACAGTCGACAACATGCATCCTATTATAACATTAAATTAATCTTTGAAATTAAAGCAATGTTAAATACGTCAAACAAAATTAGAATTTCGTTAAATCTTAACAAGATTATTTAAAGTTAGAATAATAAAAAGATAATGGAAATAAAGGGTTTATTTCTAAAAACTAAAAGTGTACAAATAAGTTATTCTAGTTTTAATGCCTGACATAATTTAAAGATCAAATTGTAAGTGAAATATTTTAAATGTGTGTATATTTCTTTCAATTACAGATTCCTCTTTTTAACAAAAATATTTTTGATTCACAGTAACCTTTTAGTAATTAATAGTTTTAGTAATTAATAAATGAATTTTTTTCGAATCAATGCCCATCAGAAAAATATTAATTGATAAATATAATTTTTATGCTCGTTTAATGTCGCACAGTTTACTTCTCTGAAATTTCAATTAATTTCTTATTAATTAAAAATCTATTCAGATGGAGAAACATCTCGATATTGAAAGTACTGTTATTCATTTTAATTTAACATCCCCGCTTTGTATACTCTGCACTCTGTATATAGAACGTATACCCGAGCAAATAAACGGTATTATGGTGCGCGTGACTGAAAAATATTCCCTAATTAAACTCGTCTCAATGCAAATTAGTGTGCACAGAAAATATTTATTAAAGTAATTAGTCATGCGGGGCAGTCTATATTTACGGTAGTCTCACGGCTCGCATTACAGTGCAGCGGCAAAGGTTTTGCTGATGACGATAGTATAGTCGGTACGTGACAATTTTAGAACTTTACATTAGTCATGTTCACGCGTAGCGTATAATTCTAGTAAAATCGAAATTATTCTAGCTGATTGTATAGAAATATTGCGCTTTTTCTGCGTTCCGAATCTCTTTTCATTTGTACAAATCAAATAAAATGTAGGATATATTATTTGATACTTCGATACGTCCTTAGTTCATAAAAAATTTGAAATCATGTAATAATCGAGAAATTAATTTCTTTTTTTAAGCAAAGTATATGCATATTTATATGTACCATAATATTTCTTTCTTTTGAAATATTTCTTTCTTTTGAAATATTTCTTTCTTTTGAAATATATTCGAGTAATTACAACACCTTGACACGTACTGATATGAAAAACTACTGCTAAAACAATCGTCTTTCATTATTAAATGTCGTTAAAATGAATTTTGTATGAGTCCCATTAAACTTCTTGCTATACCAAGCACTGCGGATCGCGTGTAGTAATTTTATATCCTTCTAATACCTAGGTGGAGTCTTCGTAGACTCCAGCTAAAACAACAATTTTCACGTTTATAAAAGCAGCTCGGTTAATGGATTACGTTTATAAGCCGTTATTATTTTATCCTGCAATAAGTTTGACTATTCAACGATTTGAATTGCAGTAATTATAATGCATAACCATCATCTCTCTCAAGTGTTTTTCTTTACTTGCTTCTGCATTCAAGAATTATCGATAATGACGCCGCCTCTATTATTCAGATTATAATGTCAGAGGAAATAGTTATTAATTTTCAATAATAATCGTAGAAAACTTTTATTTAAATCTTCTTTTTTTATTAAAAAAATAAATTGTGTTTTATAATATATACAAATTTTAAGAACATACCTACAACATTTATGAGACGAAAATAGAAAAGACATTGATGATATTTACACAAACTATCTATTATCGCTTTCAATGAGATAAACTATAAATGTCAAAATATCATTAATTGTGATTAATATCTTATCAAGAGAATTGCTCCCATCGACTTATTATATTGTAAAGTGGATCGCTTGTCAAAACACTTGCGTGCAGAAAACAAAATGTAAGAGAAATTTATGGGCAACTAATAGGGATGTTCCAATATTCAAAAGATCGATTTTCTTAAACGACAACAACGATTTTAAACTAAACTATTTAAAAAATTTATTTTTCTAACTAAAAGAGATTATTTTAAACTGATTTCTTTGTAAAGAATTAATTATCTTTTTTTTTAACAAAGATTGCTATTCGAAGCAATTTTTTTTACAAAAAAATCGATTCAGAGATCGCAAATCTCTAATATTTAGTGAACAGAAATCCGTTTGAATACAATCGTTCGTTAAATCAACTTTAAATTAACGGTTTATTAAAAATGATATACATTGTTTTCGAAAGCTATCAATGTCGAGTATCTTCACAGACCTTGTCTACTTCTCATTGAAAACATCAAGAAATATAAATTTAAGATCTCCTTGGAAAATTGTACATTGTGTACTTTA
>Ga0157364_1001816_pt1 | contig 18888 bp, 15 predicted proteins | sample AttsexASBM2_FD_111476 | JGI IMG/M metagenome (GOLD analysis project Ga0157364, IMG submission 111476) | Fungus gardens microbial communities from leaf cutter ant in Ribeirão Preto, State of São Paulo, Brazil - Atta sexdens ASBM2 | ecosystem: Host-associated > Fungi > Mycelium > Unclassified ...
ACAAATTAAACTATAAATAGACTGTGCACGAACTGAACAAACGAACTATAATATAAGACCACGATTTCACGATTGATACATTGATTATAATAGAAAGACATAATCGAGAGTTGCAATAAATATGTGCATTTATTACTTGTTATTAAGGTGGTGCTAATTTAAATATAATGAATAATAAATAACAATTTTAGTTTGCAAAAAATTTTTTAAAAGATGAATTGCAAAATTTTTTTCATAATATAAACTATTGTAAAATAAAAATGTAGATTTTTCATAAAATAAAAATTGAAAAAATTTACAAAGAGTACGAATTTAATCAAAACTGCTAATAAAAATTTTCTGAGAGAATCGTTTGACGTTTCGAATTAAAAAAAATCTGAACTAGGAAATCTGAACAAGACCCAACAGGTTATGCGGCGACAAATAGACGAAACGTGTATCGATGAGCATCGCCCAGCAAAAGTCAAAAACACAGACGCCAGTTTTCGTGAGTACGGAAATAGAAGGAAGCCGTTGCGTCGCAACGGCGCATTGACTTGGCCCTCTTCTGAGATCGAAGCAGAGACACGGCATAAAGAAAGGAGCATGAGAATCCGTTTATTTTTACAATCGGCGATGGATTGAATCGTCGTTCGGTCGGTTCGCAGGGAGGTTGAAAGGAAGGAAATGAGTAAAGAGACCGAAGAAGAAGATAAAACGTCGAAGAGACGCTAAAAAGGGAGGCGGACAAACACATATGAGTGCAGACTGATGGAAAGAGATTATGAGGATAGGAAGAGGGAGAAAGAAAGAGAGAAAGATGCAAACGCTCTCGGTGGCAACGGCCAACGGCATGTGCGATACACGCGTTTTACTATTACACGACGAGGCCTCTCTTTCGCCGGTTATATGAGAGCTTTTTTGTCAGTCTGTGATCTCTTTCTGCAGCCTTTGCCGACGAACCGGTCGGGCCGTACGTACGTTTGCTTTGGCTACTTACCCGTGATCTTCGAGCGACGTCTCCTCGCTCGCCTCCGGGCGTGAAGAGGCCCGTTTACCACGCGCACAAACACGCCGCATAACGTCCGCATCTATAACGGTCGCAAGTGTGCGCTTCACTTTGGCGGCGTCCTTACGCGAAACTGCGGGGGACAAGTGGTTAAAGCGGAAATTGGGGCTCTTAAATGCGAAGCGTTTCTAAGTGGTTAATAATAATAATCGATTGAGAGAGGAGACTGATAACAGCTAATAAATTCAATCGCTGGGGCGACGACTACAAAGAAATGAATTATGACAGAGAAATGCGTGTAATTTAAATCGTGAAGAGAGTTTAGATAGTATATTATTGCTCTTGAAGTGTCATATCTAGCTTGTAAAAGTGATATTGTTTCCCATCGCGATGTTAAATTATTAAAATCCAAGGACCTCGCGACCTCAATTGGGAATCTAGGCGTGTGATAATGGTACTAATAATAGGCCCTTGGCACATCGGTGTTCCGGTAATGAAACGATTACTATAATACATCGTTAAGTGTCGAGTCTCTGTATAGTCGCGCTGTTTAGTCGGTACTTTGTTTGCTTTGGCTACATCTCGACGATCTGCTGGCGGCTTCTCATATTCCGCGGCGACGGTGGAATAGGTGCCGTTTGCTTTGCGCGCATAAACGCGCGTAAATATGCAATTTCTTTGACCATGCCTGGGCAAGACTCGCGATCGCAGATAAATCGAGTCACAAATTTCCACGTTTTGTAAATTCCGTGCCAATCACGGTACATTTGACGTTTCCAATACAAATATAAATTTATAAAATCTTAAACTGAACAAGTCATGATAACGTTTAAATGAAGTTAAAATGAATCGAAACTAATTGAAAAGTGAGTTTTAATAAAAACATTTTAACGTCATTTTGATGACATGATGACCTACATCTGCTTGGCTATTGTACATCTGTCTATGAAAAATATATTTTTCAGCAGAAAAAATAATTTTTTTTTTTATTTATATAGCAGAAGGAAGTAACATCAGGAGATAAAATTACTAAATATATTTATCAAAAAGATAAGATTTTAATCGAAATCATTATCTAGAGCAATAAAAATAACTTAAATTTGTATCTAAAATAGAGATTCTTGCACCGCATGCTCTCGACCTAATTGACTACACGCGTCATCAAGAAATGCAATTTCCACACTCGCTTAGCTCTGTATGATGCGCGAACAGCATGGTACGAACGTAATAGTAGAAAATTGTTTCCATGTGATGCGTGGCTTTTGACTTTTGGCACGTCATGGCATGCTGCACGTGCCACGAAATTCTTCCAGTGTTTATTGACTATCACATTGAAATGGAGAAGTGAAACGATGATCTTATCCTTACGCGATCTCCAGGTCTTCTAGTCGACCGTGGTTTTCGATGTTTTCCTTGGCCGCCTAGCTGATCTTGAGATCATCTTCTTGCTTCGGTAAATACATGAACAGGCTTTATGCTTTGCTTGTAGCGTATGCATGCCCGCGTATATGTAATGTAGCGGCTCGCCGTGGGCAGTGAACTACATTGAGTATCATCGATTCGCTTCAGAAGATAACCGATAGAAAATATACATCGATGTTACAATGTGCTAATGAGATTAATCCTGTTCGCGTGAGTTCGCGCGATCACGTTTGCATGAAATTTATTGTTCTCAAATTTACTTTAACGGATATGTTAACGAGTCTCTTTGCATATCCGTTTAACACTAGAAGTATCAAATGATCATTATTAATTCCATTTCTATTTTCTAGAGTAATGTTATATTTCTCGTGTAAAAGATAGGATTCTGAATTTTTTGATTTTCCAATAATTATGTTCCTTATTCTTGATGCAATATTTCATTTTTCATCACTTTTATTTTCATAATAATTTATTCGCTTGATCGTAAATAAGAAATATTGATACTTTTAATGCCAATATAAGAAGAGTTTTTAAACGAATGTTGTTACGCTTCACTTTGTGATCGATACTCCGCACAAGAAAAATCGACTTTAAATTAATGATATTAATCGAAGAATCTAATGTTTCCTCGTTTACTTTTTGTGAAGTGTTTGGTCCCGCGCGAATGAGAGACGATGAACTCAGACGAAGGTAGCGTGGGAGAGTAGGGGAAGAAGAGGCAGAAGTAATGTTCACTTCTATACTGTGGTCTCTGCTCGTCGTCACGCTGTTAGCGCTGAGTTAATCGGGGCCGGAAATGAAGTGAGGGATAGAGGAATATTAATAACTGAATCTAATCAATTCCATGAAACGGCTGGCCACCCCGCGCAACTCGAAAGAGCAAAGCTCTTTCCGCCCCCGCTCACCCACTCCCGCCACCTTCTCGTACAACCTCACTAGCGATCTAATCAAATGCATCACATTAAGCTAATTTAGTGGCGCTGGTAGCATGGCGAACCGTCCTTTTCCTTTCCTCCCCTGATCTTGTCTTCTCTCTTATTCTCTCTTGACATCTTTCGCCGACTATTCAGCGTTGCGATGGCTGGCTTCTTCCTGGATTAATGCAACGGCGGCCGGCGACAAATAGCAAATTTTCAATTGTACACGCGTGTGCATGCGAGCGGAGAAAATGTTTATTTTTGGCTCATGGAGGACCGATGTTTGGATGCGCGACAGAGCAAATCTCATTTGTGTCTCTATGCTTTTTCGTGACGTGAGTAATACAATATAAACAGGTCTTCGAACTTTAAAAGAAGAAGAAATGCGCTCGAATGTATTTAAACAAATGTATGGTACTTTAAAACTTTGTTTTAAGTCAAAACTAAACTCAAAATCGGCTGCATTAACTTGAAAAATAAAATTATTGAAAGACTCTCAAAGTTGTGTAACATCAAAGCATAATAAAATAGTCGAATATGCTTTTGAGAATCATTACTCGCCAGTACTCGAAAAAAAAAAAACTACTCGAAAACTATTACTTCATGTCTCGCTGTTAAACTGTTATATTAGTGGATTACCTATTCTTGCACAAGGCACCTTACGTACGAAACCGTTTTCTTTAAATTTCTGATTTTATGCGACGCTCGCAACAAATTCTTAATCATGTCTCACATGCATGTCGGTAAATCCGCGGTAGAAATTATTTTTGGCATTTTAAGATCCAATTTTTTCAGCGGTTATACTGGTGCACGGCTCGACTATAAGAGAAACGATGATGCTCGTTCGTCTCCAAAGAGTTATCGGGATGCTCAAGACGACTTCGCATCGGTTAGTAACACGTAAACGTGCCCGTAAATTCTGCGTGCCTGTGCAATATTGCGCCGGCTTGTGCAGGATGTAGGCTCTAATTTTGGGGATGAACTCTGAGAAAAAGAAACTCTAAGGATACATGGCGACGATGGACGCGGCTAATCACTCTCATATTTCACGGAGGATTTGTGCGCTGTTTATACAGTTAGGCTGTTATGCCAATTTACAGCGCTGCATTGCACGTAAAGACATGCGTCTTTATATGGACATAGTATATTAAGATATCTTCTTTTCGCAATAAAATCGTATTATTAACAACTGAATGAAGTGATGAATTTGCCCTTAAATTCTGCGCACATTTTCAATTGAAAAAATTCAGAAAATTCTTGAATCATTTTAAATACTATCCACATATATATATATATATATATATATACTTTCATTTAATTAATTTAATTTATATAAGATTTATATATGATATAAAATGATTAACGAAAATGAATGACAATATTGTTAACTATAATATGCTTATCTAAAGGCGCAGTAATATTCACACGATTGCGAAATAATATTTTGCAATGTAAGATAAACTAGCGGTGATTTTCTCAGCACCATGTCCGTTACTAGCTGTATCGATCATAACATAACACATAAATTTCTGTATTCGTTGCGCAGTCACGCGATCATCGCAGATTCTTTCCATAAATGACTCCATTTCAATGCTAACCCTCCACAATTTACTTAATTATAGATCTTTTATATAATTATGGGCTTTTTCGTGCGCTTGAAAAACTGTACGCAATAACTACTGCTACGTAACTGCGCGTGACAAAAGAAGCGTGTAGCTTACTAGAGCGATGAAACAATGTAACGAACCTCCGGCGAATCTATTTATATATCGCAGTAATCTATTTAGTATTCGAATCACTCAGAGAATTTTCCGTAACAAGCATGCAGACCCCACTGCGTACACCGTGTGCAATAACCGACGCGAGTTTATACGTGTTCTTTTTCCAGGCTGTGAGAATTTCACACTTGTCATCATCAATAGGATAGAATTTTAGTTAAAAAGAAGTATTTTTAATTTTTATTTATTCTAAATCTTATTAAGGGAAAAAAACATTGGAACGCATAAAGTGTTATATCTGCGTTTATAAAAAAAAAATAATTTATAAAAATATTTGTAAGTAGCTAAATCCCGATAATATGTTGATGCAGTAAATCGAGAAAACGATTTGAATCGTTTGCGAAAGCGCCTACTGGTCTTTGATTCGCATTGTAAGCGAAAAGCAAGCGATCGAAATGACGTTTATGATCCCGACGTAAACGACATCGACTCCTTCAGAGGTTTTCCCTGTTTACTGAAGCCCCATGGTCACGCTGCGTACGACCGAGACCGCGCTGTCGATTCATCTTTGCAGATGCAAAAGGCACTTCGCGGAAATCGGCATCAATGCCGTGGTACGTGGAAATAGATTAATGGCGCAGTGAATCATCATGTCGATTTGAAGTATATACTCGTTCTGTTTCCGCAGTTATCGCCATCGGCACTCTAATTCACTCAGAATTGAAATCTTTCGAAATATTTCGCTGCTTCTAAATTGTATTTCAAAAACACAATAAATATCTATCAGAAAAGTTGCAGATCATTAATGCCTTTTTCCACTAATATAGATTATTTTTAATTTCAATTCAACTTACTCTTCATCTATTTTCAATTTTAAAAATTAGAAAAAGCTGAGGAGTGAATTGAACCGAGATTAAAATTAATTTACACTGATGGAAATTGATAGATTAGATGCCATATAGATGTGTGTAACTCTGAGATTTTTCTCAATTTTTAAATAGTAATAATTTGGACTAATTTTTAGATTCATAAATTTATTTTTCATAATTTTGAACGTGAAAAATTCTTTAAAAAACAAAACTAATAACAAACATTAACGGTCGACTAATAGTGGAATCCACTAACAGTGGATTCCAAGAGCCCAATACATTTAATGTATTCCTTTAGCATAAAAAATGTGCTCCTGTTATGGGTTAAATGAATGATACATGAATTGTTAAAAAATATCTTCTATATTCTAAAATAAATTTGAAGATATTATGTGTAAAAGCAATTTTTATATGTTGAGATAATTGAAAATACTGTTACGATATCAAAATTGAAATCGATTCATCGTAATCGGATGATTACGAATAACAACCGGGAGTCATAAATCCATGCGAAAAAGAATTTGCCTCGAAACGTAGAAGCATCAACGATCGCCAAAACTGCTTTTACGGGCCGTTTACCTCTGGTAGTCGGTATCATCGAACTCGCGATGCCAGAAAATCAGTCGAACGCGAAAGCGGGGTGCCAGTGCGAGGCGGGAGAGAAGACACATAAAGAGAGAGGAAGACAGAACGGGTGGACGTTCAGACCGAACTCGATACCATTCGCAAGTCTATATTAAGACGGTGGTATGCCGTGAAAATAATCCTGGTTAGTCCCGCGACTCGGCGAACATAGAAGGCGAGTGGTGGCGAGAAGGGTGGACGGTGTGTAAGACGGGGAGGGTCGGGTCCCAGACACAAAGACAGTTCGTTTTGGCATAAGTCAAAACCTTTGGTATGCGTGCATATGGCGCGAACAGACTCACACTGTCCTCTGTGTTCCATAACTGATCTCTCCCTCCCCCCCGGTCACCCAACCCTCGTTCCCCTCGTTCGCATCGCGCTGTCTCACTTGAACGTGCAACACGACAGAGCCAGTCCATTGCACCGGCTATGCCGCGACAGTAGTTTATTTCTGAGTCAATTAGGCTTGTTTATTTGTAACCGCGGGATCTTCCCGAGTAATTATGTCGCCGTTAACTGTTAACGCCGCATCTTTCGCCGGACAGGTGGCCCGCCCGACTGATGAACCGATCATACCGTGAGTGACGCGCGTCGCTCGAAATTGCACCGCAGAAACATATATCAGCTGCCTCTGTATGAAGACTGTGAGACCGCTGGGCACTGACACTCAAAGACTAGAAAGCGTTTGAACCACCGTTGGACGTCTAAATGACAATATTCATAAGTTACGTTCCTCTACACTTGATTTATAGATATATGTACATTACATACCCTTTGTGTGTAAAGATAAAGCAATCCCTAGATACTCGATATTATTGTACAATTATTTTGTATAATATTATTGATGTCCCCTTTAAACAATTCAAAACAAATGGTTTGGAGGCTATATCATTTCCAGACAATAATATTGTGCAATATTGATCATCACTTAACATTCGTTAAACTATGTTAATATCAGCAAAAGTTCAAAATTTTATGATCTATATATAAGAAGAAATTAGCATATCGCGCCAAAGGATTAACAATATGATGAATAAATATGATGAATATTGTTTGGCTAATAAACTATGTTACTATATAAATTAATCTAAGTATTTAAAAATCATGTGAGAAAAGCTGCAACAATACTTAAGATGCACGTATATCATATATATTACTCGATGCGCAAAAAAGTGTAGAAAAAAATTGAATTGTTGACTAAAAGCGTTAACAAATCACTTTGATGGGGAAATCATTGTCTTTTATCTCTTCGTGAACGACCTTATTCATCTCGTTTCACGTAGCTCATCAACGTGAGGAATAAATACTGGGAATAAAGCGCACGACAAAGAGGCCAGAATTTCGTCGACTCGTGTAAGGAACAAAAAGATGGTGCCGGGTTACTTCATCGAAACAATAAATACGAATTTCCCGCCCACACAGAACGCATTATTTCTCTCGTAAATGCGCTTTAAATTATACCAGGCATGTTCGTAATTTCCGAAAACGCGGACATACCTGTCACCTACATTTCAAAGATCGTCTCGCAAAAGATCGGCGGCCGTGAATCTTTTCGACGAATCGAGGACACTTCCTCCTCACGTCGCGTATCCTCTTCAGCGAGTAAAAAATAGCGAGTAAAAAATAGTACTAAAAACTTGGCAAAGGCGACGTTGTTCGACATAAGCAGAGGGGGCAACCGCACGAATTTTCCTTTTGCGAAAAGGAACAGTCAAGCCCCGTTCTTGAATAAATAAGAACTCTCCGGTGTGACCGAAGTAACTCCTTGACTTCGACCAAAAAATCGTAAAATTTATCTGGCTAATGTCGAGCGCGACCACATCAATCCTTATGTTGAGAATCAAAGAGAGGTAAGCATTAATTGGTCGCATATTCCAGCATCGACCGAGCGAGACACGCTTCGAGATTATCGCCGTCTTGGCGGAGATCCTGAAGAAGCGAAAAACCACACTCAGTGACTTATGCGGCTATTCCTGGAGAAACGGTGCAGTCTGCACGATGCAGCACTTCTTCGTTCTTTTCTCTTCCCTTCTGTCTCGTCTTTCGCTTCTCCATATCTCTCTCTCTCTCTCTCTCTCTCTCTCTGTTTCTCCTTGTCGCGCCTACCCTTGCTTTCTGCATCGTGGAAAGACGGATCGGTTCTCTAAATAAAATGACTCGGTTATTCATCGGCGCATTTGTACGCGTCAAGGTCGGCATCACAATTCTTTTCGGTAGGCGCCCGATGTGAATCTCTTTGTGTGAGCATTTCGCCCGCAGTTGGTCTGAAGTTTCGAAAAGCGGTGCGTTTTGGTTAATTGGTCGCCGGAAACTCAGATGCGCGGTCTATTTTCTTTTTATGCATTTTCGCGCGCGATCATCGTTTACTCTGTCACGCTTGTGAATGCCTCGTGGTATTTACGAAGTAATGTCGAAGCCATCGCCAGCGACGCCGAAAATTGCGATTCGTGGACTCGTTGGTCTGCTTGTTTGTTTAATTATAATTGTTATACGGTTAAAATTCAAAAGAAGAAAAAAGGATAGAGATAAAAGTTAGAAAACATAATAGTCTTATGTGCACTTGATATTATATTTATTTTATAATTATAACGTAAGTTAAACCGAATAAAATATCTTTAAGATGTTTTTAAAACCTTATTCTGATTTGAACTCGCGTGCTTATCTAGGCAGTTTTCAAAATTTGGATTAAAATTATTCCGATTGGATCAAAGTTCCATTTTATGATATATATATATATATATGCTTTATGTATTATGTTAGATTACAATATACGCGAAGATAATTTCGATTCGAGAATCAGTTCGCTTTCGTGCATTTGCGAAATAGTATTCAATACATTTCATTCCGCCCGAGCGACCATTCGTAGATAAATCGTTAAAACAAGACAACAGAGTATTGTCATTCCCATCAGATAGAAATCGTCACTTTCGAATTTACCACTGTACGAGATTGCCACTGGAGAATCTGTGGAGTAATTGCCCAGTGGGTTTCGCAGTGGTCGTAAACGTCCGAATAGATCAGACCTTCCTAGGTATCCCCAGTGTGTGCGTTAACTGGTCTTCTCGAGTGAGCGTTACTCGCGAAACTCCCGTAGGAAATGAACTGTTAACGCAACGATTATGATAGACGTAATAGCTCGCGCTTAAAAGAATGCCAATAAAATTAAGCACAATAAGATATAATCATCGCATGTTCAATTAGACAGACAGACGAGGTCTTATCAGAAGACAAACTCGTATTGCAAAAGGTATCTTTATCATGAATATAAATGGCGATGAAGTGAAATTAGATAATTAAAACGGCAGAATCTCGAAATTCTATTGGCGTCATTGATTTAAATAGACTTAGCACATCGCTTATTTAGATATTACAAGTACAACATGATCGTATATATATTACAATATTTTCCGGATATATTTAAGTACATGATAATTTTAGGATTATATTATCATCGCTTAATGCAATTGAAACACTTTATTAATCAGACATTTCGACAGATGAATCAATCGTGCCTTTCTCTGTAAATTTCGAATTTACTCTGCCTAAGAATATCTAAGAATATTATTTTGCATGATTCTTAATGCTCATCGTCGGGCTCGTTGCACTCGTTGCAAGTCGACACGGCATCGTCGCCATCTCAACCGTAACCGAGCTATGCGTCTTCGGCGATAAATAAGAGCTTTCGCATAAACGGGACGTTCTATGGAGGGTAAGTTACGACGGCACACTTAGTATTACGAATAAAGCAACTCGCGTCGTTGCACATTGCATCTCGTTACGCTTCGCATCGGCGCTGTCGAATCGCCAGAGGCGGCTCTATCGTTTTCTACACCCACGGTAACGTATCGGCTACTAAAGGTCCGCCTCCTCTTGTAATTGGATATTGATCCACCGTCTCTGGCCATGGCACCTGTGTCACGACGAAGCGATGCTCGCGTCCATCGATCGAAACAATTTGGACACTGCAAATAACTTAAATATAGCGAACCGATCCCGCGGCTTAGTCTTCTTGCTTGTTTTATCGCTGGCATACGTTCAATATGATGATAAAAGTTGCTTTGGCCAGGTTTATCTTGACGTGTCGGATTAATCGGCTTTGCGATACGCAAATCTTTTTGCTTGCGCGGAAAATCCATCTCAAACTGCCATATTATTTGATTATGCAATATATAATACTCATTACGTAAGCATTGATTTCTATATGTGGAGAAACATAAATATATGTGTACATATATCAGAGAGAATTCAAGACACTTTTTGAATTTCTGTGATTTTTTTTTATCAAAAATAAATTAATGAATTCTTCATTGTTTCCATTAAAATATCTTCTAAAACTCAAACTGATGTAAATGTAGAGTGCGTCTACGCTCGTGTCGCAACACATTAATAGAAAAATGTAAACGCGTCAACCGCACAGCTGGTAATATATTTCAACAACTTGCAACGGAATCAAAATATCACCCTCGTTGCGGTCCTACCACCTTCTGGGTGGTAACATTCGTCGGATGACGGACGTGTCGTTACGGAAGACATGACGTTAAGACCGTTCCGAGCGACGGTAGTAGCGGCACGACATGTAGAAACCTTCATCTCCTCCTCGTCGATCTCCCTTGTTTCTCCTGGCTTTCTTTACCTCTATGCATCGTTCTCCGTCTAACGGTGTACGATGAACGTGTTTCGCCGTAGACATAATACGACTGGTAACAACGGGGGCGGGCAAATAAAGCGCGTCACAAAACGTATGACCGATACACGTAAGCATCGTCCGTGAGAGTTTAACTTAAAGCGTTGTGTCTTCGGTATGTCGACTCGCGCATCCGTGATCAAAATATTGGTTGAGTTTTGTCGTGCCAACAACTGAACCGTATCGACGGTAGGAGAAAGACGAAGGGCGAAACAAGAGCCGCAGGGAAACGCGAGACAAAGCGTAAGGATATCTTGAGGAAAATTCGACGCGACATTTGGATACCTCGAGCGAATAAAGCGAGGTTTCCGTCACGAGTGGGGTTTGCTTTGCCTCGAACACAATATGAATCATCTTTTTATGATAGATTTCACAAACTGAGATCGTTCATATAAAGAGCAAGTATAAATCAACAATCTTATAAGTCATAAAAAATTTAACAGCCAATTTGTATGTTATTCTTTGTAAAATTTTATTATTTTAAATGTAGAATCATTTTAACGCTCGCTTAACGTTAGTTTAAAATGAATTATGAACATCTAGAGAAAATATTAATGTTTTATCGCGATAATGAAAAGTATTTCAAGGATAAGAAAATATATGGCTATAGAGATAACGTTAGCCCGGCTGAAAGAAACAGGAGAATCGTATCGTGAAGACTGATGTAGCATATCAGTCGTATTAAATATTTTCATGTTTGCATATGTTGTGCCATTTGTTATCTTTTAAATAGATACACGAGTAAACGTGCGTATCATGCCATATTGCAAGGCAGTGACAGAAATCGAGGCTGCTCGCTAATGTGGCTACTGTTCTTCACTTTGTTGTTTCAGCAGTCGACTTCAGAGAGCGTGGCAAACATATCCGACAGAAGATGGAAGTAGCCCAGTTACATTCGCATTGTCACAAGAGAACTGTATAAACATGAACTCGCGGCAAGAGCCCGTAGCAATGATATTCGTGTAAGCGCCAACTTTTTCTCGCGACAAAGGCGATCCCGAAGGAAACGACTTTTTAGCGTCTTTATTGAGCGTTACGTCGCTGTTTCGTATACGTGTAAAACAATTTCAACATTTTTTTATGTGTTTTTGATTTTGATATGTCACATTTGAATGAACGGCGAATATGAATAATAAATTGTAATATTCGCATTTTTTTTTTTAATTTTTGCGTACAATTCAGAATGCTCTAACGGACACGTAGAATCCAGATACGATTCACAACTGCCAGCCGCAGTGTACCATTTCCTTCGTCATTGGCATCGCAGATTCCAGGTACCGCCCCGGTTAAGCGCAATGAACTCGCCGCGTCGTAAATTTGGCTGCGCATTTACCGAGTGGAGGAAGCCGAGGGTGCAAGATCCGAAAGATCGATTAATCTCAACGACGTCGTTGCTTCGGGGAAAATCGCGGCATTAAACGCGCCGGCCTGATGCAGCGATTATGAATTCCGTTGCCGTCGCCGACGCGACGCGTTTCTTGATGTTGCTAGATATTATTGGATCGAATGCATCACGTCAAACGACACGTGAAATAAGTTATAGGTTAGTAGCTGCATTGGCACTGTTCGTGACAACCTATTCCTGGAATGCTCAGCCACTATTGATAGCGAGAGATACGAACTAGTCGCGAACGCAATTTACACGTTATCCTTGATATACGACGCGCATTGCGAATACATCATGGAAGCAATTAATGCGCCACTTATTATGCCTGGCTACGTCATATATAAAATAACTCGTAACGAGCATCGATATTTTATCTGAGTGTGACACAAAAGCGATATGTATAATGTAATGAATTGCATCACGCTATATCGCGTTATGGATTTATTTTTTTATAAAGACTTCCACGGCGATATGATAATGATTATGTAACAAAATAGCATTGTTTTGGCTGTGAGTTTGTCTAAATAACAAATCTTGAAGTAAACTTGGCTAAGCTGAGTCTTCCATGTTATTCACTGATTTAACTCGCGTTGAATCAAGTAAACCATCTGATTTTTTATTCAATTGACGTTCGCAGCTATCACTAGATATTTGCATATACGAAACATTTGCCACGATGTGGCAGATAGCGATGCTCACGTCATCGGGTTCTTAATTAAACGATTGACAAGCTAAGAATTGTGTGTCGACCTAGCGCAAACAGCCTCGGCACAGACGCTATTTTCGATTTTTGGGACGCAAGAGAGACAAGCTCGTACCGGCGTGCACGATGCTACGGTATCCCTACCACGCTTGCAGTGGGCGTTACAGTGCATTAGTGATAAATTGGAGCAGATCGCACTCCTATCTTCACATAGTCGTATCTTCCGGGTATCGTTCGCCAACTGGTACAGCTGATCTCGTTTCTTTCGAAGATTGTCCTCGATCCAAAGATAACGTATTAGATCGTTCTATGCTGATTTTTGATATTTGATTAATAGCCATACTATGTTAATGCTCCAAAGTTGGCGATAGGTTGAAGATATTAGATCCACTCAATTATAAATTTTCTTATCCAAAATATCAGACAATTTAATTTTCTTTATGTTACACCTGCAAATTTGAATTATTCTTATTGAAATATTTATAATATTTATTCTTTTTAATATGAGAGTTGTATCATTTTGGTTCCTAAAAATTAATTAATATAATCTTCTATCTTTTTTATGTCTTTTAATTAACATAAATTAAATCTTACGGACTCAACGTCAGTAATCGTGTCACAGATTTTGGCATCAGCCAGAAGATAATTAAACTTTTTGGTTACTCTAATGATTGATAGATACAAAATAACTATAAAATAAAAAGCGTCCGCAATTGCATTAATTATTTACATTTGGTAAAGACTTAATGTAAAGAGATTCACGATTAAATGTTTTTGCATCATTTAATCTTTGGCCGCGAGGATCCGCGCCGGAACGTTGAATGAAATTCTTTGTCTCTTATTCGCGCTCTACTTCGCCGCCATTCCCTTACGCCATTGCATCTTTTCGCTGGAAATGACTGAAAATAAACGTCCTCTGCTTATATCGGGAGCATATATTATTTGGTTCTTTGCGAGACGCGGTCGTCGTCGCATGACTAATTGCAACAACAACAATGGATATATTTTACAACGGATGGGATGGTCGGCATGAGCGGCTTGAAATACATTTATTGCCCCGTGAGACACAATCGAATCCTGTCGGATGAGAGGAGGACCTCGCTCTGTTCTTCCTTATCTTTCACCGTAAATTAATCTCCCGCATTTCACCCTCCGGGAGACGAGCTCTCGACCCACCACTTTCCCTCTGTTCTGCTTACTAATATTCCTAAAACATTTTCCCGCTGCGCAGTTTTCTGCGTCGATACTATTAAGCTTTTACATTTGTATACAAAATATTTTTCTCGCGTTGTTTTTGGTCACCCTCGTTTCAATTCTCATCTTTTTAAACGACAATAAATCTTACGAATATATTATCGTCAATCTTATTTTTAAGTGTATTGTAGCATTGCTATCTCAGGAAATTCTGTTTGTAACGATTTGTCCTTTTGACTTTCGTATTATTTCGCATTATGATGCTTGGAGTCTATCTTGCGCAAATCTGTACAAGTACACATCCTATTAATGATCGCTTCGTGTGCGCGTGTCAGGTAACGGCCACGTAGTGTCTGCGTATGGTAGCATTGCGAAACATGGATCCGAGAGCCACGGTACGCGAATAAATGTGGCGCGTTAGCATAAATCTCGAAATCCATTTGGAAGTGCGAGCCTATTAACGCACTACGGACAGACGACGAGCGCGAATGTCCCCGCGGTCAGCGACTGCGCGAGCTAATTAAACAAATGTTCTCCAGCAAATCAGCCTGCGAATCATGAACCTCGTCCTTTGAACTTAATACCGCGAGAGAATCTACAATTGTAAACGTACTTCTAATGTAAGCGTTTGCTACAATGTTGTTTTATGATGATTCTTTTCAGCGAATAATTACGCGTGATAACACACAATGTAGTCGGCATATCGTAGTATTATGACTATTTTTAGTGAGATTTGTGTTTAAAAGGGATTCATTCTCGTATTTTTCTTGAAAAAGATTATTGTCTTTCACTTTCTTTAAGTTTTTATACATAGATATATCCGTTTTCATCATAGTTTTACATATATGTTAGTGAAACTTGGAACAATTTCGAAGTATTTCGCATTTTACATGCACTGTGTTCGCAAATAACAAACTCGTTGGGACAAAGACTAATTCGACATCTAGGGTCGCAATCAATGGGGCTTTCTTGAGGCAGCCGTCTATCTCTCTAATGCCGAACATAATTTAGGCATTAAAATGCGAGAAGCGAGTAGCAGTGGTGTTCTATCGGCGCGAAGGGCGTTCAAGACAGTGACGCCATCCGATGCAATTATATTTTATGCCTCCCGCTATGTTTACTTCCTTTTCTAACCTCTCTCATTTCCCTCTCCTTCAACCTCCCGCTCTTGATTTTCATTCCTTCGAACCTGAAACTCCTCTTTCCCTTCTCCTTTTCCGCACCCCCTCTCTCTTTCTCTCTCGACAGTGTAAGTATAGATTTATAACTACTTAAAGTTTCGCGATTTATTTCACGCTTATCGTCTGTCCGGATATGTTTACGGGGGTTTACTTATCACTTAGCAGATGCAAATGTGAGAGAGAAAGAAAAAGGCTGGATAAAGGCTGAATAAGAAGAGACAGAGAGAAAGGGCCATCTGAGTTTAAATTAAGCAGAAGCCCACTTGTCAAGCAATGCGTATCGATTTGAAATTATGATTGCGAGTAGTTAAAATACGGACAAATTATGCAGGCTGCAGAATAACTGATTTATATCGGGGAATATGCCTAATAGTAATTTAAATTTAAATATACGAATGTATATTTAGTGCAAGTATCCCTACTTTTCGAATCCTGTAGAGTCTAGAAATGATTTTAATGTTAATTTCCACGCTTCTTGCAATCGTATTTGTCAACAGTCATTTGAATTCTTGGAAAATAGTGTGCTGTTTACGCTGGAAGGCGTAATTATATTCCTACGAAAATTTCCGCTAGTCGAACAGACCTGGCAAATTCATCGAAAGAAGGTACATGTCGCACGCATGAACGCCCAGCGTGTTCGCAGCAAGAAGATTTAGAATCCAATATGTGCGTATGTGAATGTAAACATTAATTATCTCAATGCAAGACAGTTACATATTAGCTTAGGAACTAAGTTGCTATTTTGGCAGCAACGGGTTAACGCGTACGAGCTAACTTTGTGTCTAGATTAAATTAACCGTAGAAGAAGAGAAACTATTTTCGGTTACGCTATGTATTTTCTACTAATTCGCTGTACAGCTGATCATGAGGCTACTGTATACTTACTTTATATTATTTTGTCTAACAAGGTGATGATATAAATCTGGCGATCTTGCTTACTGAACACGAACGCGATTCATATTTATGACATATCGCAATTATTTTCAAGGAAACGTTAAAATTATCAAAATGTAGTGTGGTAAATTGTACACGTTAGATTATTAGTCGTAGGATTATTATTGCATTACTTACATTCTTGTGTCCTTCATCATGTCAGATTTCTTGAACTTGAAAGAGCATGTTGATATACTCTTAAATTTTTCACCAACGGTCTATCTATCACTTATGTAGAAGTATTGATTTCAAGTTTTGACAATTTGAATATCGATCAAATTACTGATTTTAATTAGAATTCTTCATTGGGCGATGGTACTTTAAATAGAAAGAGGTCAGACGTAGCTACTTCTAGACTAACTACGGATGTCACTGAACCGACTGAGAATTAATCTTCTCTTTACTGACAGAGTTTCTGATAAAACGAAAACGCTATATTTAAACCGAAGCTATTGTACGCCTATAATTGGCTTTAGACATCTTTCTATTTCAATAGAAGATGTAACACAATCTGTAATTGGATACGAATCGTGTGCTTTTATGAAATTAAATGACTAAATATTACTGTCACAGAATTGTACTTTGAGTATATGACATCTAGTGAATATTATACATTTGTATATCATGAGTTTCACAAATTATGGTTATTAAATATAGAACTTAAAAAAAGTAAGATTCTTAAAATATTTCCTAATTTCTGACTGTTTTAGAGACGTGAAATATAATAAAATAGAGATATTAATTTTTAAAATACTATAAATATTCTTAATCATGAAATTATTTTCAGGAACGATATTCGTTCGACTCGCATCGCTAGACGAACAATATACATATATCTTACTTCAACTTTTGACGTTAAATAATCAGCGCGATTACGGAACAGAGTCGACGATATTTCAAACAGAAGTAGACGATACGAGACGACGAGAATTAGGAATGTGGAGCGGAGATCTACTTTTGGTTGGGGATGCGGAATCAGTACATCTTTCGACTCGGCGTATCGCGGGCGCTGACGGGGCGAGGTGGGTACTGGCGGGGAAGTAGGAAAAGGCGGACGAGTAATAGCTACGGAATATTGCAATAATATGCAAAGTATATGAGGGATATATTAATTTCGTGAAAACGGTAGAAACGTAGATAGCTGCCGCCTCGGCGCAGCAGCACGGTTTCTGCGGGCTCTCGTGCCCAAAAGAGGCGCTACACCGCCGAAGCCTGGGGGTGTCGGAGGGTAGGTGGTGGGTGAGACGAGGAACCGAGGATTTCACAGACAAATAAATACACGATATTTCACCGGATGGGAAATGAAAGTTTGCTTCGTACCTTGCTTACAAGCTAGACCGCAAAACTGAATTTTAATTCTGAAGAAGCAACCAGCCTCGGAGTGCGATTATTCACTACGTTCCGCTATATTCGAGGGACATATTTCTCGCATTTTACCGATGATATCTTCTTTTATCGACATATTAGTCTTCTGAGAATTTTTGTAATTTCTATTAATAGGAAATCAAAATTAAAAAATAATTTTCTATTTTTTACGGATAAGAAAAGGTAAATTGAAAATTAGGAAGGAAAATTAGGAGTTTAAATAAAAAATATGAGATCATAATTATTAGTTCATTGAATCAATTTGTAATATTTACTTGTAAAAACGAAAATTATAAATGATTTAACATTAAAAAAAAATAGTGAAATAGATAATTTATGAATATTGAAATGTAAGAAAATTCAGGCGAATTTTATATATAATAAGAATATAGATTCCACAAATATATCGGCGATACAAAATAGTCGTTGTATCGAAATAAATTATATTATAAATATAAATCAATACATCATATCTTATCATGCGGAGGAAAAATATGAGAGATTACATGGATGCTTGATTACAGATTATATTACAAAAACTGAATTTTAAGTTTAAAGAGTATATACCCTGCGGCCACGATTACCTGTTCTGCTTTTCCTGCTACCATCGTACATGTTTTTAACTCGTTGGCGTGCTTTTTTACTCGCGTGCATGTCGATGAAGCAACGTCGGAAAGATCGCTTTCCTAAAACATAAGACGAAGGTAGACGTACGTATAATACATTTTACATAAATGTAGTATAAATGTATATAAAATTAATTTTATTACCTTCCCATCGCGAATGAATATATATATTGTGTGTGTGTGTGTGTGTGTGTGTGTGTGTGTGTGTGTGTGTGTGTGTGTGTGTGTGTGTGTGTGTGTGTGTGTGTGTGTGTGTGTGTGTGTGTGTGTGTGTGTG
>Ga0157364_1001817_pt1 | contig 18888 bp, 6 predicted proteins | sample AttsexASBM2_FD_111476 | JGI IMG/M metagenome (GOLD analysis project Ga0157364, IMG submission 111476) | Fungus gardens microbial communities from leaf cutter ant in Ribeirão Preto, State of São Paulo, Brazil - Atta sexdens ASBM2 | ecosystem: Host-associated > Fungi > Mycelium > Unclassified ...
AAGTTCTCAATAGTGTCACGAATAATCAATAGTCAAATATTTTTTTAATATTTTTCAAATATTTTTAAAAACCCTCAACTTACGTTGATTAAAAAAATCGCGGTCTTTTTCAATTCAATTTTTAATTAAATACGGGAGAGAATTTTTTAATATATATTAATATGTATTTATTTTATATATTTTTACATAAAAAGAAGTTTTAATACTACGTTCTTCTCTCTTGATAGAATACAATATTGCGATTGAGTATTCAGTACATTAATATGTATACATATTTTATATGTACAAAATTATCTAAGTTCAGAAGAATTTAATAGCATCTTGTAAAATTTTCTTTTTGAATAATTTTAGTCAGCTTCACATTTTATAAATATTTCATATACGTACGTTTATGCATTTTGTTCAAAGATGTATGTAAATTGCATCAAAGTTTTCATGAAAAGCTCATAACATCTTCAAATTTACTTTCCCTACGTATTTTTTTATATTAAGTCTTACATTATTTTAACATATATTCCACTGCGTTTATTCATTTATTAATAATAGTCTTTTAAAAGGCGAATTGTGATTCAACGACACAATGATAATTTCTCGAACATTTATTTGTTTATGAGTAAGATATGGTGGAGGCGCCGGTGCTTATTGGCAGCCAACAGCCTCGCGTTCCCAAAAATTACGTACTGGGTATGTCTCGATGGCCATACCCCACCATGCCGAGGTTAAATCGACGCGATGCGCTATTGAAGTAGCGAGCACCCTTTTTGCTCAGCCCGTCGCACATTGCGACTTATAAATCCTGCTAGTTAGAAGTTAAATACAAGATAAATGTAGCTTCTCTGGCCATCTATCGTACATTTGAGAAACTATTAGATACATAATATATGATGCGATGACGAGACACACTCAGACCCATGATATTTTTATCGATTTATTCTGTGTTTTTTTACATCTTCTATATCTTTTCAATTACATAAAATATCAAATTATATCTATATATTACATATCTGTATATTACATCTAAATATCCCTCAAGACGATTACTTATGTTTTTGTTAATTTTATAATCGCTCTATAGTTATGTATAATATTTATATTTATATTAATTTTATTATTGTATAATTATTTTCTTAATTTTTTCAACTTTCAATTTTTGTTATTATACAAGATGTTTCATAACATGTAGATATAATTTCAGAAATAGGTTTGAGACGAAAAAATAGCAAGAAGTTTTTGTAAAATTTGTTCTGTATTTCAATTTGACCTCGTTCCCAAGTTACAAACATTTTTGTGTTCATTAATTATAAACTGAATTAGCATAAAATCTTCGTACATCTACACGCGTCTTACTAATTTCTTTAAAGACCGCAATGATGAAGCTACGTTACCTTAGTTTGTAATGAAAATAAAACACGAAAACTTCTATAACTTAAAAACAAGATAAATGTTTGTATGAATTTTTTAATTTTTTAATGTAAATTCATTTTTAATGTTTATACATAATAAAATCATTTATTATTTATCGAATATTACGAATCGGGAAAATGTTTTTATAATTTTGAACATGATAGAAAAAATAATTAATTCATTATATCTTGTATCTACCATTGTGCAATTTTATAGTTCAATTTGACAACAATGACGAGTCAGAGATTTTAATTTAGATTATGTTTTGTAGTGAATTATAAATGCTAATGTAATTATAAAACGTAAAATATTCCGATGATAAACTAATCAGTCATTGGATTTAAATGAAATGCATGATCAATTTTCTGCGAAGATTCTCTCATTAACAGCTGCAAAGCATTAGCAAACAGAATTAACTATGCACTCAAATTAACAATAGCATAGCCTGTTGAAAAGCTTAATATCAGCAAAGTAATGCAATTGATAATTGAGTTAAATACAACTAAGAGGATTTTTTGTTACATTGATTCATTAGCATTGCGTGCTAGTAGAAAATAAAGTTCGCCTCCATAAATATACTTCATATAGATATACGATATTATGTGATAGATTAGATGCAATTTCGCATATGTCTTACTCATTTAACCTGTAGACAAACGTATAAAATATCGATTATCTGGACTGTTAATTATTCAAAATGCCGCAACGCTGCCAATTTTAGACAAAACACTTCTGAATAATTTATTTTACTCATATTTTATATATCTCAGCTATTTTTTTATTATTTTTAAGAAATTATTATAAATAGCATTTACAATATTTGTTTTCATGAGTAAAGAAAAAGACTCTTTACTCTCGTAAAATGTTAATGTTGTTGTTGAATTTTGCAATGTTTATCTAAATATGATGCAAATTACATATATATATATGTGTGTGTATATGCATGCAACATACGTAATTGGTTTTTATTAACTATAATTTCGTTAAAAAAATTGAAATGTTAATGAAATGCAAATGTACAGTTGAAATTAATTAGTCTCGGTATAAGTACCTGAATATATGTATTCTCGATGTAAAAACGAACTTTCAGAAACGCGACTCGGCTTTTATACGCATAATGCTTTGTATGACACATATGGGGAACTCATTTTCATATATTTGTATTTCCAGAAAAAGCAAGAGAAAGTTTTTAAAAATAAATAATCTTTCATATACACAATTGAGTACATACAAAAAAGAGAATGAAAAAAATTGCATAAGCCGTAGTTTGAAGCTTAAAACTTTTTGTCGCTTATCGTTCTCATTGTTATTTTATAAGACTGAAATTATCATTAAATTATAAAATAAGGCGCTTTAAATATCAGTTTTACAAATATGTGAAAAGGCGATAAATTATTTGAATTTAAAATTATATCACAACATTACAAAAATAAAATCAAAGCTTCTACCTAAAATATCTGATGTGATGAATACCAATAATTGTATTTCAAGATTTTCAATTTTATTTTTTTCGACACTATGACAAATGCAGCGATCGATGGAGTGGAATCGTGTAAAAATAGAATGAGACGCACAGAAGCTAATCTCGCAAAATATATTTCGCCTGACTTCCGTGTCGCAGCAATTGCGAATTCCGTTTGGGAATGTCAGGATGTTTTCTGAAAAACCGCTTTCAAGAAACCGCGTCTATAACGAAAAATGTGTCGGACTATCTCCAATCGGTTTTTGCCAGTTTCATCACGTGCATCGCAAATGTGTCCGCAGAATCAGTGCTGCCGGAGTGTATACTTTGAGGAATATTAAATCGGATGATATAGAGACTGAAATTATATCGTAAGTTCCTGAATGGAACATGCGAGAACTACAGAGATTCATGAAGTTTTTCATTTAGGCTTTTATCGTTTCTACTTCCATAAAGAAATATTTCATGAGGAAGTATCCATGCACATAGTTTGGACAAATCTTTTATCTCTTCAAAACGTACCTCTTCAAAAATTTTTGGAATAAATTTTGAAAAATAAAATTTAACATTTATCTTCATTTCATTGATCCCTTTTGAGCTAAAAAGAGATAAATCAAAATTTAAAAAAGAAAATAATTATAGTATATAATTGTAATAAATGTCATTAAATGCATTAACGTAACATGACAATTATTTAAATTGCCAATCGCAATGTCCATCTAATAATAAAAAATGGGCATAAAATTTATTTTAAAAAGTATCATATATAGCGTAATATAGAAAAATGATTTTTGATTTTGACGTTTGATTAAACGAGAATTTTTAGATAATTTTGTTTATTCAAATAACTCTGCAGTGTATAGGAAATTCAAGATTCTAGGCTAAATAATAGGTCGTACAAGAATCTATTGCTGAAAGAAAATAATTTCAACTTATCTACGCTCAAATAGAGACAATTTGCGAATCAAATACCTCTCTAATTTTCCTCGAAAATGGATACCTTAATAAACTGGGTCAAATTACGAAATTTAATTAAGATCATGGAACGCAATACGACTTCCGTATCATTTAATATATAGGGTGTCCTAAACTTTTTGACATACCGCTTATGGGCAAATAGGACGGACTTAATTGAGTCGAAAAGTCTTTTATCATTTTACAATTTTCAAAATCTTTTTTTTAATTACCTAATAAGCAGAATATCTAATAATCTGAATATCTAATAATCTAAAATTGAGATGCATAAATAACTTTAAGATATTTTGAAGTTATCTTGCACTGATTTTATCCGGCAACTTATTCAACAATCTTTCTCTGTAGAAATTAATATCTCATTACAAAAATGACAAAATAATAAAAGATTTTTCAAGGACTCAGTCCGGTCGATCTGCTCACAAGCGTATCAAAAAGTTTGGGACACCCTGTATAAATTTTCAAATAAGAAAGTTAAATGAATTGTAAGATTTTCTCGCGTATACAATGAATATAAAGTCAACTAATATTTTGAAATTCTCTTTGACATTTTTAAGCTCTCTTAGGTTCGATTTCACAATATATGATTACCTAAAGATTAAAAGTAACCAAGAAATTCATGAATGAATTTCATTGATAAATCTGTAGGTAACCTTTAATCTTTAGGTAATCATATATTGTAAAAACGAACCTTATAATCGTTTTATCTTGGAAATCGATCAATTGAACAATCAAGATGTGGAAATGTTTCGATAATTTTTAATCAGACGAAAACGCTTACCTGAAGATACGGTACGGCCTTGCAGAGTTTTAATCCGAGGAACCAGGTCTCCGTGACGTCCCAGAGAACCGACGGCGGCAGGCAGATCAGCAGGACGAGAAGATCAGCCACCGCCAGATTGACGATGAAATAATTGGTCACGGTACGCATCGAGTGATTGCGATAAACGGCCATGCAGACAAGTGCGTTGCCAATTAGGCCGATTATAAAGACGACGCTGTGCATTGCAATCAGCACCCAGTCAGTAAATTTCGGAAATATGTGTTGCACCATCAGCTCGATGTAATCTTCGTCCGGGATGCAGTAATCGTTGGTGCAATTCGTGATGTTGGTGTACTCGAAGTTGCCATCATTATCCACGAACGAATAATAATCGCTTCCATCCTCGTCGAGTGCGTCACATAAACGCGGTGTCGCCGATACAAGCCAGATGATAATCATCACAGCGAGATTCATATTTATTCAATCTTATTGTGTCATAATATCTCACTGCAAATTGTCGCTCGTGTGCAGTTAATACAATTAAGTGTACATGAAAACGATTCAATTGCGATCCGTTTTCAGTTACGCGCGATTTTATCACAGCATCGTGGATTCATTGACTGATGGAATTAGAGTGGATTAATTATTAGCCGAATTATCGAATGTATTAACGTAACAGAGTGTAAAATGTTCTTTACAGTGATACTACATTGTTGCGTTCCCGACGGGATTTAGTCAAACAACCCGTGAAATAAATCACAAAATAAATCGCATGAATGCAAATCTGAGTGTAGATAAAGCACAGCGCTGAAATGCCGGTGTTTCCACAATGACGAACTACACTTTTAAAGTTCACTCTCTTTTTCTTTCACAAGCGACTATGCTTATATAACCTTAGCATAGAATTTCTTTGATGCAGGCATTCCGCTCTTCAGAGCGCGATTATAAATAACTTCTGTCTATGCGCGGTAAAGACATATATATATATATTTGTCGAAATTGAATTTATCTTCTATATATAGAAATATAATATTTTTATATTGCGCTTGAATTTTTATATCTTCAATGGTCTTCAGATATGTTCCTAACTGTAATATATTTTCCAGCTGGATACCATGGATGTTCAATTTGCAAAATCTGAAATAGTAGATTTGCCTGCCAAACCGCATTTTCCTAATCGTAGCGTTCAGACAGGCATAAAATATAGATGAGATATTCAAATATCTCATATGCTTTATCTAAATCCATTTTCATAAATCAGAAGATTTTTCCTTCCTCTTTTTTAACTTTGTTTTGGAAACATTCGCTTTAACATTCGCTTAAACATTCTTTAATTAGACAACAATTGATAAATTAAAAACATGTCACCAAGTCAGTTATGTGTATTACAAATAAACGTGCGAATCGGCGTTATATACTAGATATTTAATTAAATCGATACACAATTGATGAAATTTCGCAAATGATAGAGAAGAGTGACACAATTCATTGGAATAATATGAATGAAGGTAGCGATCATGTAATTTTCTCCCTAGGGCGAAAATGTGAAAAATAAAAAATTTCTTCTCATCTTATCTTCACGGTTAGTCTCACCAACTCTGATTAACTTAATCGACCGATTAAATTTTAGAATTGTTAATTAGAAAATTAAATCTGATGGCTATAAAGAACGCTGTAATATATATTGCTCTTGTCGCATGGGTACGATTTCTACATATATTATTTTAATTAAAATTTTTACTTAATTATTTAAAGTATTATATTTTACATAAATAAATCATAATTTGCAGAAAATTAAGATATTTGAAATAATCCTGCTCAATATAATATAAATGTTCTCTTTTTATATTTTCGTCTTAGAAGAAAAGTTACGTTGCTACTCAGAGTCTTATATAAAAAACAGCTAAATAATATGAGAGACATAAACGACACAGTGTTGGTCACAACATTATAAATAAATCAGCGCTTACTAGAATATTCCGGAATATATGTTCGAATATATATGAATTGTAGAGTCGATCTTTGCTATCAAAATATCAAAGAGGAATGTTCAGCTTTATCGAAATGTCGACACTTAACATTATAAATTAATCCGTAAGTTAAATTTATATATTTCAAACCTTTAGAATTTGCAGACGTTTTACGATAAAAACAAATAAAATTAGTAAACGATTTGAATAAAATAAGTGAATGTTTGAAATTTGTATTTAATTTATAATATAATTATTTTCCACTCTGATTAACATGAAGCTATTAAATCTGAACAGTTTTTTTATAATTGCTTGTCATTTTTATTTTATTTGTCAGTAAATTCAATATGGACTTTTTGTTTAAAATGTTTTGTTGTTATGTTAATTTATGATATTATTATTTTAGACACTGATTAATATAGAATTATCGAATCTGTGCGGTTTTACCGTAATTACATAATATTTATATCTTGTTTGTCGGTAAATTCCTTATATTGAATTTACGGTAAAACCGTACAGATTCGATAATTCTATATTAATCAGTGTCTAAAATAATAATATCATAAATTAACATAACAACAAAATATTTTAAATAAAAGATCTTTTTGTGTGATGCTAAAAACTTAGTAGTCGACGGTGAAATAGAGCGGTGGTATCTAGAGTTTATTGAATTAAAACGTTAGAGATGTAAGATGAAATGTGCAAAGACGATTTCTCGCAAGATACTATTTTTTATCAATAATTCTTAACTCGTAATAAATATCCAAGAAATGCGGTTTCTGTTACGCATTACAGAAATGTAAAAGACGTAAAGTGCTTTCGTTTAGTGATATAAGTCATTCTATTTCCCTTGGCATTCCATAGCAAAAACAAAATGATACTTTCCAGCAAATAACGTTATTTGCCGTTTATTTTGATATTAATGAATGACACGTTAAATGAAGTTAGAAATGTTATTTTAACATTAATATGTCATTTTAACATTAATATATCATTTAACATTAATATTATTTGACTGATAAATAAAATGACAAATAACGTCAGTTTGTTTTATTGGATTGTCTCGATTTGTGTTTACCAAATGAAAAACATCCAATATGTAACAATTTAGATTGTTATTGTTATTAACAATTATTATTAACAAAATGCGTCATTAATATATTCATTTTACTTCTTCGCGTATATTTAATTTAATACCGAAATTTATATCATCAGCTAATTTCTATTATCGATATTTTTTATTTTTTTTTATTATAGATTATTTTTATTCTATTTTATTAAAGGTAAATATTATAGCTATGACTAATTTATATCGTAAATTTGGAAAAGCCGTTTATATATACATATAGATACAGCTCAGGTACAGTTCAATCTCATTTTTCTTAACGTATCTCTAAGTCATAATTTATTTATTTATACCGTAATTCAAGATATCTCGTATTTCCCGTGCGTAAAATATAACTTCACTTTAAACTGAATGAGGGAAAGTAGTTGATTATCTATTTGATTCTAAATTAAATAAGAAGAATTTTTTATTTCTAATGGCTTGCGGAACGAAAAATGTGGAACGTGAATTGTTAGCTCAATTTTTATCAATAGAAATTTATTATAATATTAAAGAAATAAATACTTTTACAGTAATTTTGAGATACTACAGACTTCACTTTTACGTAGTCTTATCGATAATTATTTATATGCCAGTCAACAAAGACAAAAAAAATTTCGAAACTTTTAAATCTTTTATGCATCCTTAAATTTTAAGGATGATTATTAATTTGGGTTGAAGAAGAATCAGTATTCTCAAGATTTTTATATGTTCTTTTTCAGATATACTCTGAATTATATTAAAATAGTTCAAATATATAAATAATATTATTGATACAATGTGTTATTTTAATATTGATATTGTAGATGTTATATTGCTAATATAGACATAAAATCATTAATATTATTTGTAATATGAGATATTACAGATCACTTAATAACTTCTGTATAATATCATATAATGACATTTACATTTTGTAATGAGAAGGTATTGTAAATATAATTTGTGTGCTATTTATTATATACCTTTCTAATAATTATTGCAAACTCAGTTGGTTATCGGAGTTAATCTTATTAGTCTCCAAGAAGTTTTATTTTACAGATTACACTGTTTAAGATTAATCTTTGTCTTTCAGTTTACGTTGACACAATGATCTCACTCTTAAGGTCTTTTTTTAACTGTCGGTGAAGAAAATAACGATGCAATTTTGATCCTTATCGAAAAGTTTTTATCGTTATTTCTCACCTAACCGTAAAAACTGCTAACCAATAAAAAAGTGCTAATGTTCTGTTAGAAAGTTTCCTCTTTTTCTCTCTACTCTTTTATTGCATCGTGAACAACGAGACATTTACTCGTAAAACTTTCACGACCCCGTCGGATATAATTGAAACGACCCGTTGTACCTTTCGTACGAGTTACTTCCTATTTTAGTATATAAATTTTATTTCATGGCATTTCAATGGCATTTGTATTTGTAAAACTATTTTGTAACGCGATTCGCACGTTTTCGATTCTAATCGAACGTGAGGCGATCGAGGTATGCAATTAATTATGCAAACGGAAAATATACGCTTCCGCAAGAATTACAGAAATTGAACCATTGTATCTATGTAAGTGTGTAAGACATTATACTGGAAGGAAATGTTTAGTACATATAATTATGTTTATTTTATTGATATGTGACTAACAAAAACTTTCTTATTTTTTTCATTTAAAAATTGTGCTGTTTTAATCAAAATTTGATTAATCTAACAGAATTTTTGTTATTTTACCCTTTGTTATTGTAATAAAAATTTAGTTATTTTAACTAAAAAAGTAAGAAAAAGTAAGAAAAAGTAAGAAAATTTTTAATCACAACAAAATAAATTATCTTTAAACATTAAACATTTCTCTCAATGTATTTCCGTGCACATTTATATGTGTCGAGGATTAATTTAACTTCAGTATACGCGATGTGCGGTCCATTATAGACGATACTAACGATCAATTGTATGATTAAAAGTTCATTAAAAGTTAAATGCGCGAAATAAATCCTCTTTCTCTCGTTCTGTACATGAGAGATCTGACGTCATCTCCCGATGGATCGGTCTCTACAGTCGAGGCAACAAACGCATTAGATACCGCGCCGTAAGAGAAAAGCTGACTGCATAAATTTCCGTTCCAAATACGAATGCAAACCCCGTTGAATTCGCTGTATTGGCTATCGTGTCGTGCTGATTTATTATCGCGTCGCATGGATCTCGTTCGTTGCGATACGCATCGTGGTTATTCGCGGGACTGATTGCCAAAACAACTCGTTAAATTCAATCACGAGTTTTGAACGAGAGGCTCATAATATTCGTTCCCGGTTTTTCGTCCACACACGCACGCGCACACTCTCTTTCTCTCTCTCTCTCTCTCTCTCGTTGAAAGACGTAAATGCGAAAATGCGCAATGAAACTTTAACGTTACCTATGAAGGTACGGTCACGTTTAGTCACTTCACAATGAACAATCGGCTTCCTTTCCCGGTTGGCTCGTAATAGTAATGGTCTTCCTTAAGTGAATATATGCATCCGCCATATCGCAAGATTATACGCTTATTTCCTACATATACGTTTTGAATCAAATATTTAGACAGATTTACACACCTTATTCATACTTGCGGCGTCACTCCGAATTTTCAGTGTGGCAAAATATAGAGGTGAAACTGTCAGAAGCGTCTACAGTACTCGGGATTTTACGCTTACATAAAGCATAGGGTAACTTCGGCAAATACGCCGCGCTGGGATTTACGCCGTAAAAGTCAGAAAAAAATAGAAGGAATGGAGTAATTTTCCCACAACTACTCTGTTACATACTTTTATATTAGTATTGTGTTATAATTTCAGTTTCTTACTGTTAATATTAATGAAATTATTGTGAGTTGAATGATTTTTGTCACTGTGTTAAATGGCGCCATCATAAATTATCTATATAAAATCTATATAAAATGATTACTGTAGGACGTGCAAAAGACTTATTATTATTGTTATTTCATGATACATGAGTGTAGAGGAATACTAAGTATGTTGTATAACAAAATATTAGTACTTGTATTTTTTGTTTGTTATCTTGAATATCCCATCTGTTTGGGATATATGGCATTTTTAACAGGCGGGATTTATACCCAAAGCTTACAAAGTGCGCAGATTGAATTTAGTGCACTAAATACAATAAACGCATTACATGAAATATGTACCTCATGTCATAACGCTTGTAGTATATCTGAGAAGATTGTAATTATTTTTTATTACTTCATATATATATTCGTCATTCTTATTTCTTAATAAAACTTTATAAACGCATTTTACAAGTTATTGTCATCATCATTTTATGTTCTATTTATATGTATTATATGCATTTGTAAATTTTTTATGAGCCATACATACTCTCTCTCCCGCTATGAGTAGCCATATATCCTACCCCTATGGGATATACGGCAAAAATATAAAGGTTTAAAAAAGTTTATTTTTTAATACGAAATATTTCGGATTACTAATACGGATTACTAATATTTTTTCATAATAGTAAATAGTAAACAAAGTTTTTACTGATATGAATTCGTTTACTTTAAACATAGTAAATCATACTTAATAAAGTTTTGATAGGAGCGGCGTATACCGGAGTTACCCTATTATGCGATAAGAGAATTTTTTTTCTCTCTATGTACGAATTATAATTTAATATTTAAATAGATTTATTATTACAATTGGCTTCGGATCTGTGCATTTTTTCTTCTTTCGGCGTGATAATAAAATAAAACTAAAGAACATGTTGAAAATATCCGAGTTTTACGTTTGCCAAACACGAAATTAAGTTCATCTTTTACTATAAACAGACGCATTTTCCGGGTTTCTTACTTTCCATCCAGCAAAGAAAATAGTCTGGACTTAATTTTCTTTTATGTTTCAATCTCTTTTAAGATGAAGAATGCAAAGATTTTTATAGTAGCTCTCTTTTATGCTCTAGAAATATTTCTTATGCTAAAATTTCTAATTAAAAAAATTTTGTCTTGATTTAAAATTTCTTTTAAAAATTATTTCTAAAATATACAAAGATAAAAATATATATAAATAAAAAATATTTATTTATGATGAAAAAAAAAGATCTAATATTTATGATATTAATTAAATGAATTATCGCGCACACTAAATATACATAACATATACTTAATTGCTTATTGTTTTTAATTAGATGTGACACTTTTACTTGTACAAATACATATAAATTAAATGTGTGTTGTACATATTTATGTACAAACAAATTTCATAAAAATATTTGTTAATATTATACTACACATAGAAATAACAATTTTTCATTGAAATTTGGCCGACAAATTAAATTTTGATTTTATCATATGCTTCGAAAATAATGTTTAACTTTTTTAAAACCATTTACTTACATAACTCGAGCAACCATTAAAAATTCCGATAATACGCAAAATTATTACCTTCTAGTTATCGGAGAAGAAAAAATTGTCGACGACGATATTTATACGTAAAACTCCGTCGAGCAAAATATTGAAGATTACGTTTTTGCGATGCATAAAATTCGCGCGCGACTTCACAAAGTTTTCAAACCGCATCTCTCTGTATTCATTTCTTTTTCTTCAAGCACTCTTGCGAACCTGAGTGTGGGTCGATCCGCGCGAAAGTATTCCTTGTTACGATATTTGCTCGGACTCCGGTCTCCAGTCTCCGCAGGGAGGTGAAAACACCCCCGACGGAGCGGGTTACAGCGCCGATCTTCCGTGCGGAAGGATGCGAACGCGCCGGCAGACTCAGCGAAACTGAGGTGCGCTGTTTTAACGAGGCCGTGTGGTGTAGACGTCGGTCACGACGCCGCGCTTGCACTCTGCGAAAATTGCTCAATCTAGGGAGACGAAAATATTTCAATTGCTTGTAGACCGACATCAACTATTTTCCTTCACTACGAAATTACAGAATCTAAATACGCAACAATCGATAAAAATATATGTAGATACATGTATACTTTCTGCGAATTTCAATCTCAATTTTACTGACAGATTTTTTTTTAATGAATTTGACAAACTAATTTCTTTCTGAACAATAGTACTGACACCGGTGATTTTTTTAATTCTGGATTTGATTGGAAAAAAGAAATAGAAAGATTTTTTGTAAGATCATATCTTTGGAATAATTCCGAGCTGTACTTTAATTGGTTACTTTGATATAATTTAAAAAGTACCAATGTAATATCGAAAATTCTTAGAATTGAGCAAATCTGTTGAGTAGATCTCCGAGAGAATATATTCCCGGGGAAAAAATGTTTCATATATAATTATATAAAAAATTGACATATTTTATGTGCAATTATATGTAATTATATGTATATAAAATATGTCCATTAATATAACTTTTTTTTCAGATTATTAAAGAGAAATATTCCTTTGGCTTCGTTATTGTGTTTAAAAGAGACATTATTGAATTGCATGCGCTTTTATTTTCTTCTTATTAAAGCTAAAATAACACTGCTTTGGAAAATATGAAAAATTAAATGCTTTAATCAATTTGGCTCAGTATTTAGAAATTATTTTTATAAATTATGTTTCTATTAGAGAAGGGATTATTTATTAAATATTTAATCCAGATATTTTAAGGAACTATTTATTCAGACCAGATTAATTATAAAAGAAGCTTTCGATACATTTAGTAATCTACTTAGTAATACGGACATTTGAAAAAGTGATTTCTTAATTGTTTTGACATAAAATATGGAAGAAACAGTCTAGAAAATTGTTTCCGTCGTATACGTACTTTCTCAACATTAACCTAAATTCGCTTTCTTGGGATACATACGCGTATTCAAATAATATTTCGATTATCATCTACATATGTTACAAAGCCATTAATCATTTCTTTAATTAAATGTTTATAACTGTGATATATGATATCATAGTTCCTTACGATTATTTATTCAATTTATTTCTAATTTCAGAAATAGAAGATGATTCGTAACTATCGCATAAAATGTTAAAAGGATACCTTATTTTTGAGGCTAATGAAAAAAAGCTGTTAAAGATTATTGTTTTATAATATTTTATAATATTTTAAACTTTAGCATTAAAAATTATGAGCTCGAGATTAAAAAAAAATCTTGCTAAAAAATAACTTCGTTTTTGAAAATAAGGAAATAAAATTTTTAATTCACAACATATTTTTGTTTCTAAAATAAATTCTAATCACTTATAATTCAGAAACTATTAATGCCTCGATATTTTGCAACTGTGTGTTGCAAAAGGATTTTTTCTCAAATTTGAAAATTCGGATTAAATGTTGTGTTTGATACCAATCGCCCTGTATATCTATATAAAAGATTATGTCTCAAGCCTTTGATGTATTATTTACGAATATTTTTTTTTAACAAATCACGAGACTTTTCATCGAGCTATTCATCATTTCTCAATGTTTATTCAGAAGTTCATTCATCATCAATCATTGAACTGCCCCTGTCGCTGTTATCTTATCGTTTGACGATTTATCGCAAGCTAGACTTTCAATAGTCCCGCCTTTGCGCAATCGGGTTTAACACTTCTTCGTTAACATTAATTAATTTTATTCCTGAGGGGCCAGGAACGGTCATGGCATACAGAATATGTTCAAGCAAGATTGCGCAAACCACCATGACAAGTTCCCAAATCCGCAAGATACTTTTGATTAATAGGATTTTGCATGGTGATTATGAATTTCTGTATTGCGATGAAAAATTATCGCTGTAACTTTGAAAGTGCGAAGCACTAATCGACGCTATTTAAGATAATGTGCTTTTTTTTACTTATTTGTTATTTATATTCAAGTTACGTAATATGGTAGTGGAGTTTGTCTTTGATAACGACTTTTTATTAGAGTTGGCAAAGACTAATGTTTTCTTTTTAATAAAACATTTTGTTTTTCTTTAAATTGGTTTTTATGCTTTAAACAGTATTATTTTTAAAAAAACATTTAAAACATGTTAAAAACATCGATTATATTTGTTTTAAACTATTTAAAACATGTTTTTTTTACGCTGCTTTTTTCTATGCGAATTTTACGAATACATAAATATTCATACAATTAAATACATTTATAACGTGTATACGTTTGAATTAAACATAACACAAAAAAAATTGCCTCTAAAAAAATATGTCTCTATTTTTATTTTAATTATTTCGCTGATATGAGCCTACACTCGACAATTAAATCTATGGAATGTTCAAGAAAAGGAGAAGTACATAAATCTTTTTTTGGAAAACTAGAATTAAATTTTTCCACGCATAAAAATATTATTCGTGCACTCATAGTATAATATTATTTCTGAAGATGTGTCCTCAGTGGCAACGAGAGAGCAACTGCAATATATCAACGTGAGTTGAATCCTCCAAAAAAAGAAAAATAGAATAGGTTGGAAAAACCAACATGAATACAGATAAGTTTGTTTCGAGCGCATGTTCTTTTTATCATTTCTTTTTAATCCTTTGAGATAATTTTTTTCTTGGTTTCTATTTTGTGAAATACTGCCTCTGAATGCACTTAACAAACGGAAGAGATAATACTGTCACGTCAAGCTTGCAGCACCGTCGACTCTGTACTTTACGGTCCTCTTCAACATGACCTATATATTTCTGGCCATGAAAACGTGACCATGAAGAGTGGAAAAGTAAATGGTTTATTTCACCGAAGTATATTCTAATATGTCGATAATACCTTGTCAATATGAATATACCTGTCAATATACCTAATTATGAAATACAATATTACAGATTATAATTATCAAGGAATTTATTTACTATTTAATATTTAATAATACAACAAATTGAAATATAATCTTGAGGGAAGTTATTTCCGAATGTGATAGAAAAGCTGATTTATTTGGATTGATTCGTAAACAGAAATTAAACGATGAAGATAAGAAAGTAAATACTTCCGTTTCACTTAAATGAAAGATGATGCCAGTCATTCTGAATCAATGCGGAATAAACACCAAAAAGAAGCACTGGATAGAATAACAAAAGCTAAATGCATTGTTTCGTAATAAAAGCAGTTCAGTTTTTTGGTTATTATAATCAATCATAATCAGAACTGTCATTCGTTTTTTAAACACGGTATTATATTTTAACAATAATGTATTATAACGGGAACGTATAATATATTACAGCGTAATAAAATAATCCAAAATGCTTTTATGATAGGCAAGACACGAAAATACGATTATGCTATTTAACATTAAATCATATTAATGCAATATTTTTTAAAGATACTTTGAATGAAGATATCTAGGGATTAAATTAATTCGATAATCGTGGTTCCATTCTAATTACCGAGGAATGCATTTATTATTTAGTAGCATAAATTGAAATGTCAAGAGTGAAATTATAAATTTTTGCTACTTCAGAATATATGAAAAAATAACAAAGACGACATTTTTCATACAGAATGTACAGAACAACAAGACATTAGGTACTTACTATGTATTAGCATTTATGAGAAAAATATAAAGAAATGAGGAAGGAATAAGATCCAGCAAATATAATAAAAAATGCAAAAAATTATATATAAGAAATAAAAGATCAAGGATATTTAAAAAAAACTAAACATGATATCTATATTTAATTATAATTGCAATTTTGAAAATGAAAAATTAATAAGCGATCGTAAAATACCGTTCGATAATATCTCAAAAAGATGTACCTTTTTGCCATATTATTATGAATCGTTTCGCGCTCATTAAAGATGCATTAATAGGAAGGCACTGAAAAATACGCGTTGTATAAAAATTCTCTGGGTAAAAACGGATAAAAAAAGTCGACAAATTAATTTCTATAGAGTAATGCCTGGATTTCATTTGAATAACAGCTTACATTTGGGTTACTTCTAAATTTAGAAGTAACCCAACTAAATTTCTCCAGACTAAATTTCTCGATGAATCCACAAATAAAAAAAATCACTCGAACGTAACATAATGTACAACGCTCTGTGTGTCTAATCAATAGTCTCGTTGTAGATAATACGATTTGATAAAATATTCATCGATAAAAATATTCACGCAACACGAGCAAGAAAGAGTATGCTTTCACTATAATTTCATAGTTTCGAGCTCATTTTAATTAGAGCTCGTTTTAGTTTCGAGCTCATTTTTATATTCAATATAAAATAAAATATATTTATGATAATATTTATATTGCTATTCTACAAATGAATGTATGATATGGCACGTATGTATGACATGTATTTCAGCGATGTTTCACTATCAGTTGAACAATATCGAACTTTGAGCTATTTAACTTCGCTGTATATGAAAATTAATAGAGTAGGAGTAAAATGCTAGCTTTTATTAGTTAAAGAAGTTTTAACGTAAGTGTTTTTGTTTCGTAACAAAAGAGCTTAAATCCAAGGAAATCACATTACAAAAATAATGCAATTACCATATATGCAAAGGAATAGAATGAACGACAAACACACTTTAATAAGATAAAAGTTTTATAATTTTTTACACGTATATATTTTCTCCATTGTATATCACAGATATTTAGGCTAAACATTCGATCATGTGAAACTACAGTATATTTTGTTGAAGCTGTTATCTGAAGCTGCAAAAATCAATATAAAATTATACAAGTGTCAAACAACATATTGATCCAGAGTTTATATGACAAATTGCTTTCTTTGAATTTTTCATATGAATAGATCTTTTGATAATTTCACATAATACGATATTTATCATTTCATTGCTTCTCAATGTAGTTTTTAAAGCTTCGATAACCAACTACAATATTTAATTTACCGCAATTAAATCGTGTTTGTATTCGTACTCAACGCAAAATAATAACAAAAATAATTTATAAAAATATCGAAATTATTATTATTAATAAAATCGTACTGTATATTAAATTTCGCGCGTAAATTATTATTTAATCTTTCAACTAATGCCGTACTTATTGCATTGCAAACTATGGATTCGAATATTTTTTATTGTACAATTAATTATTGTTTGTATTTCGCTATATAAACTGTGATTATTCAATAAACAGAGACTAATTATATTCACTGATTATTGAGAAAATGATAAACCATAACGTTTATCATTACGACTTTAAGCGTTTTATAACGTTTCCTCTTGTCAACAGAGAAAATGTCGTTGATTTGGAAGAAAATTATCGGAATTTGAAGATTATTAGTTTTGAAAATTTAATACGACATAATTGCGTGAAACTAATTTTTTCAAATTTATTTTTCATTCGCATAATTACAAGATTCTATCATTTTCCTGAATTGATGAAGTGTGTTCGTTACACACAATAATATTTTTGCCGAAATTTAATAAATTTTATATTACAATATTCTTCCAAATTTCATTTTTCTTTCTGTTGAAATATATTGTTTCTGTACTTTACACTTATACATACATTGCTATCAATATGAAAAAAATTTGGTTTTATTCGCAATTTTTCACTGACAAATTGAAGATATAATTAAAAATAACAAAATTAAAAAATACTCTTTCGATTATTCTGAAATATATTTCAAAACTCGCGTAATCGGTTCGTCTGACAGAAGTATTAACAGAGAATGTTTGAGAACGGTAATTGTTAGCTCACTATAAGTAGAAAATTCACTAGTCAAAATAGTTTATCTTACATATGTCACAGATGACAAATGTCTAAAAATTGTTCTATGAAATAATTAGACTCTATAGAGAATATAACTATAATAATATCTAGTATCTATATAATATCTAGTATTAAAATAATAATTTATATACATATTGCTGTAAATATATTCATACTCTATGAAGTACCAGTAATATTAGATTTCCTTTAAATGCGTTTTCACGTATACCAAATCGAAAAGAAGTTTAACATATATGTGAAGATTGTTCCACCGCAGATTTTTATATCGGTAAAAATTACTCATTTTCATTTCATATCTTGACAAATGTAGAAATAAATTTTTAACATTTACATCTTATTTTAAATTATATCAATTTAAATTATACTTAAGAGTTACTAGGTTGAAAATCTATAACTATAATATAACTATAGACTATATAATATAACTATATACTAACAGATAAAGTAGGCACTTTCATATCCTTGCAGTACATTAATTATTTTTTTTGATGTCAAATTTATAAGACGTTGATACAGTCTTATCTCTGCGTGCTCCATAACTCTATATATATATATATATATTCTCTATATATATATCGAAACTCTATATATATATATATATATATATATATATATATATATATAT
>Ga0157364_1001818_pt1 | contig 18888 bp, 12 predicted proteins | sample AttsexASBM2_FD_111476 | JGI IMG/M metagenome (GOLD analysis project Ga0157364, IMG submission 111476) | Fungus gardens microbial communities from leaf cutter ant in Ribeirão Preto, State of São Paulo, Brazil - Atta sexdens ASBM2 | ecosystem: Host-associated > Fungi > Mycelium > Unclassified ...
CAATTTCGACGGAATAATAAAAAACAATATCGTTACACATGCGGCTGCTGTCGAATCCTTAACAGACCTATGACATAAAAATTTCGATTATTTTACATTCGCTTTAATTTATTATTTTATAATGTTTATATTATTTTTTTTACATATTTTAATTTTTCGTTATTTTGATTACATTTTGGGTTACGTCTAGATGTACATTTTATTACATTTTATTAAACTTAAAAAATTATGAGTTTAAGAAAATTATACTTATAATTTTATCAAAATTATGAATTATAAAAGTATAATGTAAAATTAGTTTTTGTTCTTTTCTTATCTTTTGATTATTTTCATGATATCTCATAATGAAGATTAATTTTGAAATGGAAAATGCATATTTTATACTGATTCTTATCAATACTCACAAGTTTGTAACATAAGCAGCCCAGCCAGGCATAAAACCAGGGCTTCTGAAGAACCACAAGAGCACCACAAAAATAAATAAGACACCCACGGAGAACTCATGCCATGAGATCGGTCCAAGTTCTTTGTACCTTTTTTCAATAACTCCCGCTGCGATACGCTCGCCTTGTTGTCCAATATCTATTGCACGAGCATCTTTGCTTTCCGGTCTAAAAAGACCCATATACATCACCTGCAGCCACAACCATGTAAGCAAACCCATTAACAGCATGGGTGGCATCGAATATAACATCCAAGAGGCGAAATTTATGCCGGGACTGTTGGGAAAACGCCTGGAAATGAAAGTAAACTTTATAATAATTATTATTATTTCTTCTAAATCATAAATATAAAAAAAAATTAAATATGTCACACTGGAATTAAAAATTTATAAAATTAATTTGTAAATATGAATATCTATTTTATGTATGTCATAATTTTTTTATATATTATAAATGTTTTGAAATATCTTATTACTTTACGACATTGAAAATAACACATTTGACATAAAATTTGCTGTTTACTATAAGCACATACTTTTCTAAAAATCCCTTTAATGTTAAATTGGTACCGCTTCCCACAATAGTGCCGGTACCACCGAGAGTAGATGCGTAAGCCGCGACGAGATAATATACCATTGTACTATGCGTTGGCCTTTTGCTTTAAAAAAAAGAAAGAAAAATTAGCAGATATGATACAATTAGAATGGATGAACTTGCGTGAAATTTAGTATTAATGTTTAAGTTTAATTAATAGAGTAAATATTAATATACACACACACACACACACACACACACACACACACACACTCTTTCTGAAAGACAAGATTGGTTGAATATGATATAGCATTTAAATTACTGCAGCAATCTTTTCTTTCAGTACAGGATAATTTATCAATACAGATATTATTAATAATACGAAAAAAATATTTTATTGAAAGTTATATGCAAGTAAAACGGTTTCGAGAATTTTAATTTGTGATTTTTCTTCTAAGTGGAAATTACTATCACTTTTTAAAAATTGAGTTATATGATTTTTTTAGCATAATTTTTCTAATTAATCTGTATATGAAAGTATTAAGAAAGAGAAAAACTAAGAATTTATGAGGTACACTTCTGATTTAATACTTTGAATTTATAAATACTTAAAATATTAAATATCTCGCAAAGTATTAATTTTTTTATTGTCGTACTTTTATACTTTTACGATACTTTTACGAACAAAATAACAAAATGAATCAATTGATATAAAGAAAATACATAATTATTTAAACAATTATTCATTTTGTCTGTATATATATTTTTTAAGCAACTATGTGTTTTCTTTATACCAATTAATTTATCTCATTATTCTGTTCATAAAAGTATTACGATACGATAATCAAAATTAATAGTTTACAAGATATTTAACATTTTATGTCAACATATATCAGAATAAAATATTTCGAATAAAATAAACACTATATTGATTTTTTAATCTTTACCTTAATATTTTCATATGCAAAATAATTAGAGGAATCATACTATATAAAAATATCATATAATTCCATTAAAAAATGTGGAGATGATATCTTTTGGATGCCTCCTAGAAGAAAAACATGATCAAAATATGTTCTCATCGAAATCGTTTCACTTTTATCCGAAATATTTTTTCGTAATTAAATTAAATTTTGGAGAAAATTGACTGTATTGATTAAAATGCATCATCCTGTATTTAAAAATTAAACATCTAGAAAACAAAAAATGAAATATGTGTGTGCATGCGCGCGTACATGTGTGTAACGATAAAAACGAAATAATTACGTTTCCCTGCCCTCCTCTTCGGCCACTCCTTCCTTTTGTACGAACATGTTTCCAAGTCCTTGCTGAGGTAAATAAATTTGAAAAATTATTTTTTTTCGCGTTCGTCTTATAGTCAAGATTTCGGAAAAAATGAAGACTCACCGATTCAAGCTCTATGAGAACAGTTTCCATTATCGGTATCATCATGGCTGTAGCGGCAGTGTTCGAAATCCACATTGAAATGAACATTGTCACGAAGAATAAACCTAATGTTAATCTGAGAATAAAATAGATTGAAAAAAAAATTTTAATAAAAAAAATAAGAATAAGATGAATATGTAGACAGAACTAGAGACTTCTAATCAGAGACTTCTAATCAGAGACAGAACTTCTAATCAGAGTCTGGCTATAACAAGTGGTTCGGCATTTTTTGTCAAAATCGTAAAGTGAGAAAAGATTTTATCTCGCTCTATAGTGATGGGGAAAAAAAAAATTCAAAGATATGTACTCGGACTAAAGCGACAAAAAATGTTAGACCAATTATAATTGCCAATCTTATGACCAAATTTTAATTAGAAAGTTAGATCAGATAAAATTATATAATAAAAATTATGAAGTATCATAGGTTATACTAACAACATTCTCACTAAAAAATAATTTATTAATATAAATTAAATAGATGAATATAATAATTCATTTCTATAGAACAGACAATTTTAATACATCGTTTCTAAAATAATTAAGAGATATAATACACTCATGAAACTAATTGTCCGAACAGTGTACTGTTAAATCGATGATTTCTTTAGATTATTCTTCATTTGAAGAAAAGCTTGATTCATTGAAATAATAATCGGACAATTAGTTTCGTAACTGTATATGTACGGTTTGGAATGTATTTTAAGATCAGGAATAATAAGAGTGATATAGTAATAAATATTTTAATACGAATATTTTTAGTGTTAAAATATTTATTACTATTTCGCGATTAAAAAGCAAGTTACATATTGAATTCAAGAAAAGAAAATCACAATGCTCGTGACATATATATCGCAAAATCGCATATCTCTAATTAGAAAAGGGAATGATTTGATTTCTAATTAGCTCGAAATAAGTCGAAATGATAGAATGGATTCTTTTAATAAAACTTTTTCGAGAAAAAGATTGAGTTTTAAACAACTAAAAAAATATTTTTTCATTTTAGTTGTTTGAAAAATTAAAAAGACAGAATACATTTAGAAAACAATCTATTCTAATTTAATTCGTAAAATACAATTTTATATATAGGGTGATTTAAAATAAACGGATATCCTAGAAATGTCATATTCTTGACTTAATTTTACGTGTTGATTTTCATGTGCTTCGCAGAAATACAAAATACAAAATATAACTGTCTTATAAATACTATTTCTCAAATAAAAATATTTCAAATACATATCTCAGAATTAAGTCAGGAATATGAAATATTGAAGATAAACGTTTTTTTGTCTTAATTACTTATATGTTGTATCTTTTGGTTTATAGCAAAGGAAATTTTTTGAGTTCGTTTCGCCTAAATGATTAGGACTCACGAGGAGCGCTGATAGATAGACTACAAAGAGCTTTGAAGAGACACTCATTTCCGTAACTTCAACCCTTTATTTCAATTATTCTCCTTTTATAAATTAATTTTCCCGTCGTGATAATTTAATTACAATTGATTCCCATGGCTATGTTAATGTTATTTAAATATTACTGAAAGACATGTTATCTTATAATTTTTCGTACTTCCAATACTTAGTAACCGGTTTGTCGCATTTATCGGATTACATGATACCGGACGCTCGCGTAGCACGTAACGTGTTAATTTAATTCAGTATAATTCCGCTGCTCCCGACGATTAGGCAGCTGAACATAAAGAAACCATGGTGATAGCTTTCGGGCTACTGTATAATAAAACAGCACTATTGAAAATGTTGATCGTTTTATTATATAGGGAGATTCAATTAAATAAAAAAACTTGTAAAAATTAAAATTTTTCTTTACAAATTTACCCGTTTATTTTAAGAATCAACTATTGATTCTTAAAATTGAATTATTTCTGAAAGTAAACTACACAGAACACCTGTAGCAAAGTTAAACATTTTTAGTAAAGTGCACGCATACTTAATTACATTTTAAAATTCTTTTTCTAAAAGAAGCTAATAAAAGTCGACACTGAATATGCGTGTATACAATAAATTAATAAATTATTTATTGAATATTAACAATAATTTAGATATTTCGACAACGTTTCGTCGCAAAGAAATTATATACGTTTCAAACATTGAACGCAGTTAAATAAAACCGAATACATCAACTGAGATAAAAGGTTCATGAATGTCAGTTCTTTTTTTCAAAAATGTTAATAATCCTCTTCAAGATACATTTTTTCGCAATACAATAATTTACATAGAACGTATATATGTACAAGAGAACGTAACAGATTTAATAAAAAGTTGTATTAATTAGATAAAAAGCAGAATGTTAAAAAAGAAGAAATAAGAGATATTTTTGTATCATTAATAAATTGGCGTTAAAATACTAGTCTTACTAAAATTCATAAGCAGGGTAATCTTTTTATCTTATTTATTGGAAGTTACTTAGCTACATTTCTATACATGAAATAATTCATTCGAATTTTTCTCCATCAAAAACCTACATAGGCAATAGTTTCCAACTAGTTGAGAATATCACTAATTTTTTATTCTATTTTGATTCTATTTTATTATCTCTAGATGTAGTATCATTATTCATCTCAATAGAATTAATAATTGAAGGTGTTACGAAAAGATTTCATTGAAAGAAAACCGGGACATTCTTTAAATGAATTTGTATATGCTTTAAAATTAGTTTTAGATTTTACTTTTTCGAGTTTAATAACAAGTTTTATAAGCAGACATTTGTTTCAATGGACTTCTCCTTGTCTCTTATTGTTGCGAATATTACAAGATCTTGAATTACATTCTTTAAGCAATTTCTCATTTATTCCATTTTATTTCAGTGCATCAATATTACACTTGTTATCGATAAAAACAGCATAAATCAATTATTATCTGGATGTTTTTGGTTTCCTTTACCATACGATATATTTTTATAGAATCTTGTAATAATTTTACTTTTTCTAAAAAACGAGGTTTTATTCATCCTATCATTTCGATTTATTTAGAGCGATTTTCGATGTGTTTTCGATAGTCCATCCTGTATTACGAATCGCAATAATGCAAATGATTCTACAATATTTGAAGACCTATGATATTATTAGACAAGAATTTTATAAATAAATTTGAAAACGTTAGAAACATCTGACATAACACAATGATATAGAACGTTTAAAATACCTTCGATGACTGCAACCAATAATTCTGATGATGAGTAATGCCATTCGCATGTGCAAACCAGAGTTTTCAATAACCACAGCGATTACCAAACTGCCCAGAAACATCATTGTGGTATCGTTCATGTAGCATAAACAAGTTTCATTGGTAGACATAATACCCATTAGCGGATATAAAATCACTGGGATCATACCCGTGATGGGTAATGGCAGGACCTCAGTTACCCAGAACATCGCCATTAACGCGATGATGTATAAACATTTCATTGCGACAGGCTACATCGGCAAGAAGAAAAAATGATTTTTTAATTTGTTCAATATTTAATTTTTTAATTTTTTCAACATTCAAACCTAGAGTGTTAGAAATGTTCTTAAATTTGATTAATTTTTAAGTTATACAATTTGAATTTAATTTCATGACATTACATTAAATTTAATGTATTTATAACTAAAAAGTATATTTGTGTACATGTATATAAAATTTAATGTATTTTTCATGAAAATTTATGAAATTTAATGTACTTTTCATAAAATTTTATTAAGAGTACATTAAATTTCATAAATTTAATGTACATGTTCATTTCATTTAAGTAATTACTGTAACTTAATTTTCAGTTAAATCATTTATTACTTTTAATTTCATCCATAACATGTAAAGTCCTTTAAAGGAAGCTTGTGGTTACATTTCTAACAGTGGATAAATCGGCATATGTAACTCTTTATTCTCTCACTATACAACCATATTAAATTATGATGTTGAATGTTGAGAAGGAAAAATTACGAGAATATCTTTTTCTGTATTGTAAATAAATGCATTAAAATGAATTAATGTCCGTATATTCTACTATCGAAAACTTTCTTTTATTATTTTTAATAAACTCTTATATAATTCAATTCACATTTTAGTAAAAACATATCTTACAATGAATCTTAAATGTAAAATTATTTATATTTGTTTGTTAATTCATGAACTGAAAAAAAGATTTTCATATACTTCAGCACTTTATTGAACGTGGTATGAAGAATGTATGAAGAAATTAATTTAATATGACTGTTGGTAGAAAAAAGGAGATGTATAAATTTTAAGATGTATAAATTATTAATACAACATTTTTTTGTTTCTAACATTTCTTTAAATGTACATTCTATGTATTTAATTTTTATATATGAATATAAGAAAAAAAAACATACTTTTTCACTTTCGAGAATCAATATTGGAATTAGGATTAATGGCCATAATATCACAATGAAAGATCGCCAATAAATGGTTAGAAACTTTATCAATAATCTGCCAAACCCATCATTTTTCCTAAATTTACAAAAAAATATTTCATAAGATGTTGAGTTACAATTGTCTTACAAATGTAAAACTAATATCAATAATTTACCCTGTGTTTCTCTCTCTTCCTCCGGATTCTATAATTTCTGGATCCTCTGATCTCGAAGCCATTTTGAGGTCTTACTGAAATTAGAATATTAAAAAAGCTTTTATAAATTTATCTAAAATATTTTTATAAAAAGTATTATTTTAATTATGTTAATCTAATTAAACAATATTAATTAAAGCAGTATCAAATTATAAAATACATATGTTTAATTTCTAGGGAGTACTTTTTAAAATTAATAATTTGTACAAATATAACAAATTAATTGCAATATTTATCTCCATTTTCCTAAAATTGTTTTAATTTCATTTTAATGTATACATATAGTATACTATATATGCAATATAATGAAAAATAACATACTTATCGAAAAGTAGAGGAATATAGTATTAAATTAAAGGAAAGTTTTAAAATTAAAGGGATTCTAAAGTCTGTTTTTCCGACTAAATGCAATAATTTTTGTATAACGATTACTTTTTTCCTCTTTTAAAGACTTGAAAATCCTTTTCCAAGAGTAAAGTATACGCATCAATACATGTCTGTGTGGTGCTTATACCGAGAACGAGAAAAAATTATTTAAATTGAGATTTCTTTTTTTACATTAGTCCAATATGACGCCAGAGCTATCAATGTAATAATATTTGCTTCATATAAAAACTTTGCGATTTGTATTTATTATGATCCACAGATTAGTAGTTTACTCGATGAATGAACAACGTGATTTAGACTTATATATCTAATAAAAATGTTATTGTTCTACGAAAATTTATGTATACGTGAGATATTGATGTAGTAGTATATGAAGATATGATGTGCCACATTTTATCGATAAAACAGTGGTCTCGTCAGAGTTCGGGCTTTACTTTAAAATTTTTCCCCTTAAGAAAATTAAAACAACACAAAGTATTTATTGTAACAATTTGCTGTGATGTAACAGTTTTCATCCATCACTGATTTGCGGATAAGTCAAATGGATCTTGCGTCCTTCCGGCTAGAGAAAGCGAGCGCAATTGCGGGCGACCGCACAAATCGAACACCGATTAATTTTTTTTGTTAATTGTAACTTCTATAAGATAACATATTAGCCGAATAAAGTGTGAAGATCGGTGGCCATCCTGCGATCTTGACTTGGGCGCTGCCGTTTCATCGAGTTGTCATCGAAGAGGAAACCAATTCAAGGAGGACATCGCCGAGAAGGATATCGATGATCCCGTGCATTCCCAGGGGAAGAAGATGCAGATATATTTCTTATTATTTTTCTCTTGAGAATTACTATTTATGTCTTGCACTATCGTCACTCATTTTGACAACGTCGTAATGGTGTCGAGTATCCAGAAGAGGAAAGCGGAGTCCGAACCGGACTGCCACAAAAGTGGTCACCGCAAAAACAGGCAGTCCACTTTAGCAAGTAATGAGCTCGTCGAGCTCAAGATTGTGCGAGGAATTGTCATGATCCGTCCCGCGTGAGAATGGAGATCTGGCTACTAAAATAATAATTTACCCGGTAATTTGGACTCGTGCGACTATCATGCGATTTTCTGGATTTTCTGGGTTACGGCTTAATTGCTGATTTGCTTTGCTTAAGTAAATTTTTTAAATAAATATAATTAAAATTTATTTTATAATTATCTAATTGCATATTGTATAATCGCGATCTAATTCACAGCTTTTCCGTAATAAATTTAATAATGAATACCTTAATAGTCTACACTAAAAAAATACTCTTGAAAACTAAAAGTCCTAACAACTTTTAACTTAAATTCCAATAAAACTTCTCCAGCATGTCACATACGTAGTTAATATGACAAAATACATGAAAAGTACACTTTTTGCAATTTTTAATTGCAAATTTCTCAAAATGTTGACATATAGAATAATTTGGAAAACGAATTTATATTCGGCATCCAAAAAACTTTAGAAAATGACCAGTTTTTTATATTTTTTGTCAAACAATGTAATCGGTTCAATTACCTGATCGATAACACCGTGCAGCGTTATATGATTTGTTTGATTGATTTAAAAAACTGAAGCACAATATGAATATGATTGAGAATATTGCATTTTTATGATCACAGCGTTCGTGATTTTTTAATGCATGTATATGCAGCTGTATTACAATGTCATTTCCGTTTATATGATACCGCAGTTATGCGCTTCGTCTGTACGCGCTCTTAATCAAAATGACACTGCCGTCTGTTCAGATCTCTCCCATGGTTATTTAACCCTGCGCCACACATCAATAACAATACTTCGTCGAGTTTATTGCCAAAGCGTGTGTTTTATAACCATTTAAAGATTATTGTACACACAATAAATTTCAGAATATATCTTGCGACACTATTGAAGGCATGCACCTTTGATAAGATAGTGCATACTAAATACAAACCGATACGTGATTTTTTAATGCCAGAAAAAATTTAGCGACAAATTTTACGTAATCTAAACTTACATTATATTTTGTACTGCTTTTCTATAGAAAGAACAAGGTATCAATATGTTAACAATTTTTTATTGAATATATTTTTCACGAATTTTTTTAATTCAGAATATTTAAATTGATATATCTAATAGATATATTTAAATAGATCTATCTACTTTGCTTCTGAAAATATTATAGTGAAAATATTATATTGTCTTAATTGTGTTCCTATATAAGCTCAAAATAAACTCTTTAATGTTTTCTATAGAAGCTTTTAATAATGTTGAATTATATGAATAATATAAATACTCGCTTTAAGGGAGATGGGACCTCTGATGATTTTGATCTTGATATATTAAGGGTCATTCTTTTAAGTAAGTCTCCAAAAAGTTTCAGTTATTATTAACAAAAAAGTCAATTTTATTTTGTATATCAATATCGCATTATTGGCATATTTGCATGCTTTATGCAGACATATAAACCTGTATAAATCTATATGGAATCTCGTTTTGCGTTGTAAAGCGTATATGCGACGCAATGGATTTTGCCGCCCTCCCCCTCCTCATACGGTGGAAGACTCCACTAATAAAAGCTTAACGCATAGGTTGAACCCAGGGAATAGAATTCGTTACGAATTGTAACGAACTAAAAAAGGCTATGGCACGTAGAAAAACTTAAGACATAAGACTTAAGAATTGACCAATCACAGTAGAGACCATAAGACTATACATAAGTAGCGAATTCAACATGTTGATTTCCTTATTGCTTAAGTCTTATATTTTAGACTTAATTTAGTTTTAATTTCTTAAGTTTTTCTATGTGCCATAGCTTTTACAATTACAAGTTACTTTTTTTGGAAATTATAACTTTTTGTATTTTGAACCTATGTATTTATGACATAATTTTTGCTTATTCAATCTTTAATCTTTAGATAGTATTCGTAATTTGTTTTAATTCAAGATCCTTTTAATGTCTTAAGGTAATGCTTTTTCATTATTATCTTCAGACTTTCATTATTATCTTCAGAAATATCAGAAGATTTACGGATCGTCGTGTTTTTAATATCTTAAAATATTAATACGTCTCCATGATTATTTATTAAATTTAAGCTATATAACTTACTGTTTTTAAAAAGAGAAATCTTGATTCGAGCTTGATTTTCGTGCGTAATGTAATATTAGAATGAATTTGTGTATACATCAAATTCTTCAAACTGTGCCAATTACATTTTCTGACTTAAAATAACATTTTCTGACGCAATCCTAATTAAAACTGGAGTAGTAATATAATAAATTAAATTGATAAGTAATTTAATGATATATTTACATTGATAAGTAAAATAAAAACTGTGAAAAATTTATTGTGAAAAATATCAACTGGATATCGTTTCAAGATTTAATTGGCGTGTATAAATTGTAGAATTAGATATGTATTGTATTTACTTAAAGCTTAACTCTCTCTCGTGACGATATGAGAGGAAAATTACATACAATAAATTATTTACTACGTAAAACTTCATTTTTTAGCTTTTTCTTAAAAACATAATAATTTCGTAATCCTAAAACTTGTAAAATATGTGATAAACTGGAATCTGTCTGGTATCTACGTCATAAAAGTATAAAATAATTCCTGAAATATTCAGCTGTCGACTATGTTGCAGCGCGTCTGCTGCAACTTTTGACAGCTGAGAAATATATTATTATTTCAGAAATTATTTTACATTTTTATGTAATATATCAGATAGATATCTGTAATTTGCCATATATTTTATCGATTTTCGAATTACGAAATTATGTCTTTAAGAAAAAAATAAAGTTAGTATTATTGTATATTGCTTTTATTAACATTTAAACAAAAAATATTACAAATGTACATTTTTTAATTTTATTTTAAATTGATAGCACTTATTTTAAACTGATTTTAAAAAAGTAACTGAAAATAACGAATAGTTACTTTTTAAGTAACGGTAACTTGTTACTTCTAAAAATCAATAACTAGTAACGGTAATTATTTTTAAAAAGTAACTTTCCATTCCCTGGTTGAATCTTGCTAATTCGTAAAATAATAATTTAAGCTGTTATTTTATTATTAGTTGTTATTGCTAATATTAGTAATAATAATTATAATTCTATACATATATCAAAGGAAGATGTTAATATAAAAAAATAGGATTATGTACATGCAATGCAATATAGTTAATATGCCAAAACTTTTTTAAACGAGCAATTATAGTTTAACTCATAAAATAAAATTCGTTTTTTAATTAAATAAATATAACGCTATAAAATTTTCAAATAAAATTTTTAACTTATAAAGTTTTCCTCAGTAATTTTTATGTAACCTCTTACAAAGTCAACGAACTTATACTACAATAATACAATAATAAAAATGATCGCTCTAAGCTAATCTTACATACTTATTTCTTCTTTTAGATATTGCGGAATAGGTTAGGTATCTAGTCAGAAGTTCGAAAGTTCAAATTATAAAAATGTGTTTTATTAATTCCTCGGTTGTTATCGAGAATCCAAGTCAGTCAACGATGTTAAAAAAAATACGATAGTCCAATCGAGAATTTCTTCAATGACTATCCTATTATATTTTGTATAATAAATATCAATTTATAATTAAATAATTAATATAATTAATTAAATAATAATGAGAAGTTATGTTCACACTTACGTTAATTTAGAGATAGAGATAGAAGTCTATTGAATCAAAATCAAAATAAAAACTGTGTCATCGTATAAAATAAAACAGCTCTTGATTGTCAGATGTTTTGAAATGGACTGATATTATAGGTCAGAGAATATATATCGTTAAGTCATGACATAAACAAGTATGATCGAAAACGTTACAATCTTAATTAGCGTATGTCGTCAAGTATATTAAATAAAATAAGATCGATCCAATAATTCACTATCGTTCATTAAATTTATGCCATTTTTTGCTCTTTTATGTGATTTTCGAAATGGTTCTTTTTTGGAAATTTATCTCGTGATCTAAAATTTCGATGATTTCCCTTGAGTTAAAGCTGTGATTGGAATGAATAATGTGTTTCGAGACCACTAAATTTAGATTGATCTAATTTTTTATATTGTTACGATGCTCTTTTATTCTAATTCGAAACTGTTTCTTCGTTTGTCTAACATAAGAGACGTCACAATCATTGCAATTGATATTTATAAATTACATTATTATTATTTTCTTGATGTTGGTTTTCATCTTTTTGTGTCTTTTATTCACATTTATTCAATTTGAGACATCAATATTCTATCATAGTTTTTGATTTATTTATTATAATAGTAATCTTGTTTGTAAAGATCTAACGTAAGGAAATATAATACAATAGTTTTAAAAAAGCTTTGACATATTAACTATGTTGGGAAGATGTTAAGTTAGATGCTTTTTAGCCAAAATGGAAAAGTTCTGAGATGTACAAGTTATACATCATATTAAACGACTATTCGAATGATATATTGCATATCTTGGGAAAATCAGAATTAAGGGAAAATTTGCGTTTGAAACTTTTAGATTTAGATCTAAAAAAGTGATTATATAGAATTTTTTTAATAAATACTATACATTTTTTAGGATATATGGTAACTGTATATATTGATAACATATTGGAGGTATTAGGCCCAGTTGCACCAATGTTACTTTAGCCTCACTTAAAGTCAAAGTAACATTGATGCAATCGGATTTTAGAGGTATTAAAAATATATAAAAAAAACAATAATAATTTCATGTTTTTATTAGAGTTGCGTTTCATTTGGCATTCGCAACTATCATTTGCCCTTGTTTTCTAAACATGAGATGATTCTATAAGCGTTAAAAGCATCTAGTAATACGCCTGTGTATTCTATTCCTACTATGCCTTCGATATATGTATAGAGATTATATCAAAATAGTGACATTGAATACAGTAATTGTATCTTATTGCGTTATACTTATGCGTTATAATTATAGCGTCAAATTATTTTAGTCAAATAGTTTTGGAATTTCTCTTCTCAAAAAAGTTCGTTCGTTTGTTTGAATAATACAATTCTTATATATAATATAATAAAAAAATTGCTCAATTTTTGTATTATTTTTTCTTACTTTTTTAATAAATGTGGTAGCATAAATATGATAAAATTTGTTTTGATTGCGATTTCTCTCATGTTTCCTTTTCCAAGATACGCAATATATTATTTGACTTCACTTGAGTAATCATTTAATGATATGATGTATAATTTGTACATCTTGGAATTTTTTCATTTTGGTCGAAAAACAGCCCTTAATATCCTCCTTTATTAAAAGAGACTATGTCTTACGTCTGCATATCATGTATACTGTATCTCTTGATAATTCTAACAAAAAATATATAATTAGCCCCAAACAACTATAATATTATAATAACTATAATATTATAATATTATAACAGTATATTATAACAGTATTATAATATTATAGTCGTTTTTAGTGCTATATAACAGTATATTATAACAGTATAATATTATATGGCCTTAAAATGACTCTCATTTTCACACTTTTTTGTTAATATTGAAGTACTTAAATTTTTAAAGAATTTTATTAATTGGACATTATATATAGCTAACACATTGCTTAAGAGTTTTGCATTAATTAAAATAAATTTATTTTAATATAAATTTATATTTTGGAATAATATTAATTTAAAGATGAAAATTGAATATTATCTACTTTTTTATCATATAGATATAGTGCAGATGATATGCGCGTGTTCGTGCATGCTTTAGAAGCTAAGTTCGTGTAAAACAAATATAGCTGAACGCTTTGAAAAACCATCGACAGAAATAGATTCACTGCTAGTTCAACTTGTATTTCCAACATTATTAGTGAAATCGGAGACATATTCATCACTTTATACACATATTCGATGAATTTATTATTAACGCTGTGTTGATTAATTTAATGTATTTGATGTATTAAGTTTTTTTAATATTTATTATTTTTCTATATTATTTTCTATATCTATTATGACTTTGTACATTTTATTTGAATGTAAATGTTATTATATTTTCCAAAATAATTTCCAGAAAGAAAAAAAGAGAAGCAGGAGGAAAGAGAGAGAAAGAATGTGTGTGTATATTAAATAAACTTTTCTATTTTGAATAGCATCTATGCTACTACTGCGAAGATAATTCGAAAAATTTCTTCTGACGCCAGAAATATTCAATTATTATAATTTTTGACAAATTTGATCTTGCAGAAGATTACTGTTAAAATTTCAACAATATGTTTATTAGTTTTTTTGTTTCATTTATGTAAAGCAACAAACTTTTATTATTATTTTTTTAATAGATAAAGCCAAATATTATATAATTGTAAAATATGTTTTATAAGGTTAATATCAACATATATAAAAAAAGCTTGATTCAACTTTGAAAAAATCTTTACCATTGTTTTCAATTGTTAAAAAATGGACTATTGAATTTAAATATAGTCTATAAATGATGAAGATCATTTTAATCGTCCAAAAACCAATTAAAATCATTGAAGAAAAATCCATAATGCCATGTTGAGTGACGACGAGTAAAAATGTGTGAGCCTCTTCGTTCTCAGTTTGAGACGCATTAAATATAGAACATCAGGAAAACCATAAAAATAAAATTAGCGATAGTGGTAGTCGCGCACTCATCATACTTGTTATTTTTTACTGCATTTGTCTTACAACAACATTGTTATTTTTTACTGCATTTGTCTTGTAACATTATACATGTCATAAATTACATTTTGCTTATTTTAGTTTTTAAAAATAAAATATTCTATTTTATTTATAAGTAAAATATTCTCTTTTATTTATAAGGAGATTTTAATATTAATATACATATCGCAGAATTTTAAAAAGTAACACAATTGTAAAAAGTAATTGTGTTTAAATTATTTGACATCATATGATGATTTTCTTTTAAATAATTTAGACACAATTACAAATGTAAATGAATTTTTTTTTTTAATTGTATCGAATTAATATCTTTATATATACATTAAAAAAAATACAATTATTAATTATAATAAATTGTATTAAATTGTTCTAATTTTTATTATTAAAATATCTTAAAATCTTGTTATATTATTGCAGTTTTGCTAATTTCTGATATCATAATCGTATAATATATTCTACGCACGTTTGTGATAGATTTAAAAAAGGATAGATTTAAAAATCAGGATGTATGTGTAATTGAAACATGAATTATCATGTCCAATCATTCTATTGTAATCAAATTCTTTTCTTTGATTCATCCGCAAGCGATGTTCGCGATGCGTGCAATGCACGCGATATGCCGTTATACGTTGCATATAATGTAGCACAACCTATACGACGCGGATTATTAACTTCTATAGATTACAAGAAGTTAAATTCTTTTCATTGTCCTCGATGCATTCACATATAGAAGAATTCATTTGAATTGAAAGAGGCGTGACGCTGTCATCTATATAAAAATAGAAGACAAAGCATTTTGCTTTATTCTTCATTTCTTTTTCTTTTGCGAGCAAAAATCTGTAAAACTTGACATCACATTGTGAGAAAAAAATTTGGTCTTGCTAAAATAAAAAAATTTATAACAATTAAACGCACTCTAACGATTATAAAAATACTGAAATACATTATAAAAATACTGAAGTATCTTGTTTTTAAATTTATGATCATAGAAGTTAGGATCTTTTATTTAGATTATATATGTATATATTTTTTTTAAGCAAAATATTTTTCTAATTTTTCGATCTCTAAGTATATGTATAAATTTGTATTAAATAATATAGGGGAAATTAGGGCTGGTTGTTAGTTTTTCAATAATTTTTAGAAAAAAGTGGTAAGGTTTTGAAATATTATATACGTTATAATACATCTATACTTTTAGGTAATTAAAAAAAAATATATATATATATATATATATATATATATATATATATATACTCTTCAATATATTGCCGTACAAATAAGTTATTAAATTTTAAAGAAAGCTGCAAAAATTAATTTTGTACTCAGTGTTGATTGTTACATGTTCTTGACAGAAATATATTTTATACGGATATAGCATAAAAAATATAATTTTTATTTTAATGTCAGTTCTATACAATAGTATATAGGAAATAATAGTATATAATTATAGTATTGAAAGATAAACTAATAAATAATTTTAATGAAATACGTAATTTGTTTTCGTACTAGTTTCTATATGAAAATAAAAAAATATATCTATATGATATATTTGTAAATATGCTCCTAAAAACGTGTCGATTTAAAGAAATTAAAATTATCTTTCATCTAATCCCGACTTATTTTAATCAGTCTATCCCACATAGTCATTTTAATAAAAAGAAATTACATATTCACAAGCATTATTACACTAATGATTATCTAACTGCAAAATTATCTAAGATATACCGTTTTCTATCTATAATTACAGGACTTGTGATTGATTGTAAAAAAAAATGTAAAAAAATTAATAAAAAATTTACTTATCAATTTTATTTTCTTAAAAATCGTTGTAAGTAATGTATACATATATTACAATAAATAATATATGCTTTTTACACAATTTAATATTAATCAGCGATCTACATTAAAAAAAGAGAATGTTGTGTCATATATTGAGCTATTAGTTTTTTAACAATCAGCCCCGTATAAGCGGCCCCGGTTTCTTGTTTTAAAATTCATTACATAAAATGTTTTAAAATTTATTACATAAATGTATATCTATAGTAAAGAAATTTTAGCATTTTTAACAGTTTTGTATAATATGTATAAGTGTAGATAGGCATATTGTTTGAAAATTGATATATTATGAATATTCAGAAAATAGTCACAATATTTGTAAATATTTTAACGTAAACATTTCAGATTGATTAAATATAAAAAGTATTAAACAAATATATTCACAATATATTGCAAATATATTAATAATAGTAATTCACATAATGCAAATACATTAATAAATGAATATAATATTGATTGCAATTATACCTCTGGCCAAAAGTTTGGAAACATTTGCGATTGTTTCGCATTACATAATAAAAAATTCTTATATATATATATATATATATCTTTGCGAAAAATTATCATATCAAAATTTAAACATAAATTTAAGGCTCTATTTTTATACTTTAAGAAGTGATCGAAAACTTCTTTACGACTTTTTTTCATCGAGATATTTAACTTCTCATGAAATGCGAAAAGATCACACACAAGTATTTCCAAACTTTTGGCCGAGAGTGTACATCTAATTGTACTGCACTCCATTTTAAATTATTTCTAAATTAAATTATCACGTACTTTTATTTAAATATCTTGTGCAATCTGATCCATCCAATTTGATACTCCTTTTCGTCACTTTAAACCATAAATAATGTTCACATAAATATGTAACTTTACGTTGTATACTTAACATTTACTTATTCAATGAGATAAGAAATAATTGCTTAATTTGAAACAATTTATTCGATGAGTTAAGAGAATAACACTCACATTGTCATCTACTAATAAAAATTTATCAATAATAAGATTGCTTATAAATTTTAACAATAAGTTTTGCCATATTTCACAAAGTCTTATAATATTACGGCTTTACTTAATTTTGAAATACGCTTGTAAATTTTTCACTCTCGTCACGATCGCTTCTCGAAGTTTCCTGAGTTATTCGACGTTGTGTTTCATTCGTACTGACCGTCCAGGCCCAAGGCACGCAGAATTAAGGCTTCATTTCAGACTTTATTCCTCCTCTCCTTTAGCGCATTCTCTTCTCTACTGTACTCCCTCTTCTTTCCCTTTTTCTCTTCATTTCTTCTCCCCTCCTTTTTTCTTCCTCCCTCTTTCTCTTTCTCTCTCCTTCTTTCTCTTTCTATTTTATTTAGTCTGTTCCCTCTCGAGATGAGATTGCTGTAATTTTTTTTTAAATATTATGCCTATTTGTTTTTTTTTAAATCTAGCCTATTAATGAATGGGCAACATTTTCAAAAGATTTTCTTGGTCGAAAAATTTACAATTTCTTTATTGAAATTCTTTATAAATTCTTTATAAAAATTTATCAAAATATCAAATATTTATTTTCTGTTTTATTTTACATCATAAATATTTCGTTAATTTAGAAAAATTATAAATTTTTTCAATATAAAATCTAAATGTATTTTTTCCGGATATTCTGGTAAAAATAATCAAAACGGTACTTTTTATATCAGAGTACTTTTAATATCAGAGATATTTTAAACTAACATTTTATAATATATTCAGTCTATAGTATGTATTTGATGTTATGTTCATCTTTGTATTTTGTGAAATTACGATATAAGATCGAGGCAGAGGATAAGGAACAAAAGAGAGAGAGGGAAGAGAGAGGGGGGGAGAAGAAAAGGGAAGGAGAGCGGAGAGAGAGAGAGAGGGAGGGAGGGAGGGAGAGGGAGAGAGAGAGGGGGGGAGAGAGAGAGAGAGAGAGAGAAGATATGATATAAACAAATATATTGTAAATAAATATACTTTATATTAAA
>Ga0157364_1001819_pt1 | contig 18884 bp, 8 predicted proteins | sample AttsexASBM2_FD_111476 | JGI IMG/M metagenome (GOLD analysis project Ga0157364, IMG submission 111476) | Fungus gardens microbial communities from leaf cutter ant in Ribeirão Preto, State of São Paulo, Brazil - Atta sexdens ASBM2 | ecosystem: Host-associated > Fungi > Mycelium > Unclassified ...
GACTAACCAATCGGCTGTTCACTTTTTGGAAAATATAAGATATAACGGTAGGTAATTGGATCTTTCAAGTGTAACATTCAGAAGCCAATACTGACTGTATTTATGAAAGCACGGAACATTCTTTAATCTTTTCATCTTTGATTGGATTCCATTACGTCGTGTTAGCAAGGTGAGTGTGATTTATATTTGATATATTGAATGATTATGCGCAATGTGATGATTAAAAATTATATTTTGCTTTGTCAATACTTGTATATTAACGATTTATTATTAAATCTTTCGCGTTAGAACCTTTATAATCTGGAAAAATCATTCAGCATGTGTCCCTGAATTTTTAACCTAGAAAACACGTTTGTATGTTGTACAAAGTTTTAGCCATTTTAATATCTATCTTCTTCATCTAAGTACTTATTTTATGATAGATGCGTACAATTTTCATAGAAAAATTTCTTATAATGAAATTAATTATTAATTTAATATTCACTATATATATATATATATATATATATATATATATATATATATATTATATATATTTATATATTTATGTATATATTTTTTATTTATATATATAATATGGCGTCATAACACTGCCACTCAATGTCTGTTTTCTGTTCCTGCATTAGACTGTTCTAGAATTCTCTTGTTTTAAACAAATATCAAACATTTATCTCTAAGTTCCAAAAGTGTACACTAGTTCATCCACCCAGAAAACAAACCTATATATTATACTTATCTGATTTGAAGTTCCAAAAATATACATTAGTTAGCAAACCTTTAATTAAATGTTCATATGATGTATGATGTTTGCTACAAAGACTTTTTTTTTATTAATGTTAGAAATAGAATACGTTAGATATGTTGAAATAGTAGGTCTGTTTGCATTACATGAAATCCCTAAGTATTTTTGCACTTAAAATAAGTAATATTAATATATTTGACTTTGAAAAGAGAGAAAGCGAAGATGTCGAATGCAAAAAGTGTGAGCAACACGAACAGACCTAGTTTTTATTTAATTGATATTATAAAAATTATATTTAATAATTATAGTATATTAAAACAGTAGTTCTTATTAATTATTTGAATTATATTGCAGAGCTTTTGACATACAACGAGTACTGCATATACAAGCATCATGCAGCTGCAAATTCGTGGACAAGAAACAACTATCATTATATGTGAAGATAATGAGAAAATACAACATATAAAGGTATTAATTTTTTTAACTAATATTATTTTAATACACAAAATTTAATATCTGAATTTGTCTTTGGATATTAATGTCCAAGGTAGCATTAAAATGATAATCTAGCATTGTTTACTTTATAATGCTAGAACGAGCATTAATGCAAAAATAATATGTAAATTTATATAAGAGAGAAAGTTATATTTTACTTTCACTTTTGATAAATTTACTACAATTTTTTTTTTGATAATTATATAAATTTATATATATTTTTATTATATATATTTTGATAAATTATTGTAATTATTATAATTATTGTAATTATTGTTAGACTATATAAATTAATTTATGCAACAAGTTCTGTGATTGGCTCTTTAATATGTCATTTTAAACAGTTTCAATTTATATGATAAATGTTAAAATAAAGAATATTTCAATTATATGTACATACTAATAATTTAATTGTTTACAGGAAAGAATTGCGAGTCTGCAAGGCATTGAAAATGAATTTCATCTTCATTGCAATGGAAGCTTATTAGCAGATGAAACTTGTGTAAATGAACTTCAATCGGATGTACTTGAGTTGATTGTACCCTTACGGGGAGGTAAGCTAATTTCTAGAAAAGAAAATTCATTTAGATTTAGTATATTTAAACAATATTTTAATGTTTTTAAACAATAGACAATCAAAATATAGGTCATAATAGGTAGTATATATATAGGTAGTATAAATATAGGTCATAGTATAGGCTGTATTATATTATATAAATATATTTGAAAAATATACTTTAATTCTTAAAGAATATTGTATTTATTATAAAAGACAAAGCACAAAAAACTCATCAATCATAATCAAAAAATTGATTATAAAATATTTTTTCTTTTCAGGAAAGGTTCACGGTTCTTTAGCACGTGCTGGCAAAGTAAAAGCTCAGACACCTAAGGTAAAGACATACTTCAATCTTGATTATTTAAATAATAATTTATATTTCAGGTTTATTACTTAACGATGAAAATATATTAATGTATATGTGAAATATATGTTCATATATTAAATTAATATATGTTGTATATTAGGTTGAAAAGCAAGAGAAGAGCAAAAAGAAAACTGGTCGAGCTAAGCGACGCATTCAATACAATCGTAGGTTTGTCAACGTCGTTCAAACCTTTGGCCGCCGACGTGGACCTAATGCCAACACAAATTCATAAATGTTATTACTATAATATATTTGTTACAATAAATTCGGATAAAATGCCATAACCAAAACATAACAAATGTGTATTTTATTAAAATTACCTATACTTTCTAAGCTATATGTTTTAATTGCAATGTGATCAATGAAATGCAGTCTGAATTCAGCACAATTCTGTTTGAAAATTCGGTTGAAAAAAAAAGAAGCTGCGTTTTGATATATGGGTGCACCACAGAATCAAAAAGTTTAATTTTCAGAATATGTAGAAGTACAAGATACGTAATCTTATGTTAAGTCTAAAATACGACGATATGAATGATGCTATACACAGAATCCTGGAATTTACTATTGGCAACATATTTGGTAAAGATATAACTTGCAGAGAACCCGTCCATCGTTGCGACGAATATCAACCGGGTTCTTTGGTTGAGCTGGGTAGAACCATTATTAAAGTATGAAAAAGATATAATTCTTTTTCACAAATCTATTTTCTTATTTTAATGTAAAATTTTATAATCGTATATATATAGAGAAAATTTAAATTAAATTTTTTTTATTTAGATATGACAGAGGAATTAAAATATATTTTGTGAAATAGCATTTTCATACGCCAATTAATTGCAAAATATTTTGCATGAGTGCAAACTTGGAAATTTAAAATTAATTTAGGTACATTATTGAAAAAAAAATCAACAAATTTCTATGAAATTTCCATGAAGTTTAATTAAAAAACAAGCTTCTTTTGTTTGCATAGAAAATTTTTGCAGATAGTAGCAAATTTCTTCTGTCATATTATTGCAAAATTAAACACATTTTCTTAATTTTAATACTTTTTGAAACAGTTTTTATTTTTTTAAAGATTATATATGTTTTTCTAAGCATGAGATATTTGTATAAAGTAAGTATAAAATAATCACAGAAAAAATATTAATCACAGAAAAAATATTATAAGTATTATCTGATGAAATTTCTAATTTTTAGAAAAATATGATAAAAAGATTTTATCTTATCCGAATTTTCTCTTTGAATTAATTATGACGACCGGAACACAATTCTAGATACTGTATCAACTTAGTTTTTATTTCTCACATTCTGCCATATTCTCATGTAGATGTATGGTTAGTACAGAAAAGGCAGGTTAGGTTAAGTTAATGCACATTAGTGCTATTCAGTACAATTGTATCTTTTAAGCACATCGTTTGACAATTTTATAAAAGCTGAAAAGTAAAGTTTTCAGCTAAAAGTTTTCATAATTTCTTAATATATAACGAGCTGTAATATACAGATATAATTTATATAAGTTTTTACGAAAAATCGAACAAATATGGTAACTCTCTGATTATATAAATTTCCAAATCTGTACGAAATATTAAATATGACATTAAACATGTTTTATTTATCAAGTTTTTCAAAAAAATCTTGATGCCGTGCGGATTATGCGCGATACCTATAGTAAAACCAACAAATCTGTCGGAAAACAAAATGTCATCCTATAGTAAGGAGCCAGGAGTCAAAAAATTAATTCGACCATCCGACCTACCTATTTATTCCTTTGAAGACGATTGTTCTAAACACACCCTATGGTAAAGCACAAGTAATTCCAATTATAACTGTTATATCGTAGATTAAGATTTAATTCATAATTAAGAAATGTTCCAATCTTCTGATAAACTTACTGGAGAAGCAAGAGAAACGTTATTGATTATTCCTTATTGAAAGTTCATATTTCTATCAATTATTTTGATATGTAATGTTTATTATTAAATTTTCTGTAACAGTGCAGAACGCCCACCTTCTATCCTGGAGCAGAACATATCTAAAATTCGCAAGTCAGTTCAAGCAGTTGTGTCTGAATATCAACATTATACTAATGTTATCTCAGATACTATCGACATTGGTTTTGAACATTGCAGTTGTAAGTGTTAATTAAGCATATATTTAAATATATCTTATATAATTATTCTACAATGCAATAACAATTTATTTTTTTGCAGCCCTTTTAGATTATTTACGTGAGGAAAGTAACGTTATGCCACGAATGGGCGCCATCGCTATCGGTGGAATAGCTGGATTAGTGCTTGGACTTAGAGGACGCAAATTCAAGCGAATAATGTATTCTAGCGCGGGTGCACTATCTATGGCAGCTATCTGTTATCCTAAGAAGACAAAAGAAGGATTCGATATAACTAAACATTACATGAACGTTGCCTACAATTTTATTTATGGTGGTAACGTATATTAAACTATTTTCAAAATTATTTTTTTTATAAACACAAGAAATGTATATTAAAACGAATGGAAGTCATTTAAGTATGTTGCAATTAATTACAAATCAAATATAACGTAATCAAATGAAACGTTTTCTATTGAATGAGACTACCAGCTTTCAAAATTAAAGATGGAATATAATTGTCAACGATACAAAACATGGATATGTCGATATTTTACTATAAATAATTTCAGTCAAACCAGGTGACAATCGACAGCTGCAAATCACAATGCCAGAAATGCCGAAAATGCAAACATCTTTTTCGGAATTTGTAGATTCAACGATTGTCACAGGTTCAGCAGTGGCTACTGCTGTTGGTAGTTTTGCACAAAATGCATATGCATCTTTAAGCAGTAACAAGGAGGTAGGATGCAACGAAGAAATTTCTCTACTGCATCACCCCTCCCTTACACCTGCTTCATTTCTATTGCTTAATCTCTATTTTTGAGAATGCTTTAAAAACGATGTGCTACATCAATATCTCTTACTGTTTATATAGTACTTTTTCACAACTATTGAATAAATTAATCTCTTACAAAACTCAAGAAGGAAATAAGTACAAATAGTATATCATTATAGAAATAATGATATATTACGAAAACATATTGCTAACGTATTACAAAATACTATCACGGCTACCTTTTAAAAAATTGTTACGTACTTAGTTTATGCAAACATTGATCAAGATATGACAAAATCTCACTACGTAACATTTCGTGACACCAAGGAAATCTCTGAACCCATAATTGAACCGTCACCTGCGCCTTTGACAGATAAAAAAACAAATACTCGAAGAAACTGGTTTTGATAAAAGCAAACTTAGGTGTCTATGATTTTTTCCTGTCATATTTCTTGATAATTTTTGTCTTGCTTGTTTGTGTAATAATTTCACATTAATCATCTTTACTTTATAGCTATTATATTTATTTTTTGCCATTTATATTTCAGGAAAATCAATCGACAGCCAAATTAGACACTAAGCAAGATTAGTCGTTTTTCAACAATATTAGGACAACGTAGCAAAGAATGATATGTATAAAAGTTTTATTAGCATTTTGGAAAAAAATATTAATTATTGAATAAATCATATCCTATAATATATATGAAACATTGTGTTCTGTTTTATATTTATGTAAGTAAAGTAATATATAATGACATATCACGCATCATCTCTCTTGATTGAAAATGAATAAAGCTTGCTTTACAAATAAAAAATATACATTATATTATATTTTTATATCATTTTTCATATATATATAAATGAAAAATAATATAAAAATTAATATGTATTGCGTGAGTGCGTGCGTGCGTGCGTGCGTGCGTGTGCGCGCGCGCGCGCGTGTGTGTGTGTGTGTGTGTGTGTGTGTGTGTGTGTGTGTATCTGCAATATAGTGTTATATTATTGTTATATATAATGTATATAAAATTATATACATATATAAAATATATGTCTATAAAATTCTTTCTAGAATTAAAGTTTAAATTCAATTTAGAAAGCTTGGAATTATGATTTGTTTTATCTTGTCTCTAATTAATTTCAATATTTTTGGCGAACTTCAATACTTTCCAAGACTACTTTTATTAAAAACATTTTTTTGAAAGAAAATACAAAAATTATTTCTTTATTATACAGGAATGATTAATTTATGTATCATGTTAGTTGTTAAATTAATAGGCTTTCTACAATAAGTCATTATATTAGCTTTAAATCTGAAGACATAAGAAATTGAATGAATCAAATGCGAGAAGAATAATGGACTATAATTGATTAATAATTCTTATGACTTAAGATTTAAAGATAATATAATTGGCTTATTGTAGAAAGTCCATGAAATACATGCAGATCTTTCTAAATAGAAGTTGAAAAAATAGAAATATTTGTGCGGGATGTGATTCGGCGCGAGGCGCAGCCGCGTCTCATTTTATCGACTGGTTATTCCCGGCACCGCTCAACTACGGGATTTCGATCCTCCTCACCCTGGCACAAGACCAAAACGGCACTCGAAACCTGCGCACTTGCAGCTTCGGCATGAGAACAGTCAATCTAACGTGCGCCCTTAGGAAACACAAACCGCTGCGTAGATCATGAAAGGGGCGCGCGCACACCTTTACCCCCTACTATCTTGACCTGTTCTTTACACGGGTCAACACGCGAATCACCGTGAGAGGTGCAATCGCATTATATCGTAAATACAATTACTTTTTCTCTCGTCCTTTCATTTCTCTATGTCATTATCCGGGATGTGCAAGTCGATGATTATTAGTTCAAGCTCCGAAGCGTGTCGCTCCTCTACGAAGTAGTGCGAAGAGATATGAATTTGGAGAACGTTCGCTCAGATTCATTTCGGAGGATCCTCGATTGCAGACGCTCGTTCGTTATTTCTCGAGGAGGGTGCTCCGTTAGCTCCGTATTGTGTGACGCACTGTGACGCACAGTGAAAGGGTTGCTGGCGCAACGCCCGTACTAGTCGGATGCTGTAAACTCGATATACGATTTTCATCAATCGTTATTTTTTTTCTGAGCAGAAAGATCGAAAATTTTTTTTTTTTAAATATTACATGAATTTAGTGTTTATTAATGTATGAAGAGAGTTATAGGAACGATGCAGCGATAAATATTATACTAGGCAGTATGTGATTTTCGCGAAATTTAACAGATTGGTGGATCAAGGTGTTACAATTCAGGTAGGTTTTTAAACTAAATATAAAAAAAGCATACATCGATCTCAGCTATTTTTTGATTAAGATTTATTATTGGATATAATTAGATATTTCTTGTTGATAATATCCTTATTTTTTATTGATATTTTTTATTGATCACAATTGATAATAAAAAACATCAGTATTATTACATATTTATAATAAAACAGAGAATTCGTGATTTATTTTTCGTGTTTTCATCTCTTCGTGTTTCTATCCGACACACATTCGAGATTGACATATAGGAGACAATATCTTACCGATATCCCCTTCTCAATCACCCTCTCGAGTATCCGGCAATATAGCGAAGAGGGGTGACTTGTTATATATACCATTAAATAGACCATAGTGACATGCTGTCTCGTGTGCCAATCTTGAACATACAATAATATTTTTAATTCGAGAAGTCTATCGTTCTTTGATATTTCGTTAGAAAAATATCTATTAAAAATTAGAAGAACTAGCTGTGGATAAAAAAAATAGTCCGTCAGGTTTGCGGGATAAATTTTTTATCGTAATTAGATAATTGGCCACTGGGATCGATGCTGTGGAAACTTTACTCACGCGAGAAAAATTGCGCAAAAGAATATATTAAGATATATCGAGACCTTTCTCCAACACCGTTTGTATTCAAGGATATTGTACTAAATTTCGTGTATATATATAGTATATATTAATCCAAAATGTTAGCGCTAGACTGGATGAAATAAAAGATTTGGGAATTATTTTGAAATTTTCTTGGCTCGATTTCCTTCGAAGTTATAGACTTAAATAGTTAGTTTATTTATTTCCATGATGAAAAAATTTTGCTAAAATTCCGTACGTTTTGAAATACTTATCAGTAAAATTTCAGCGATTTATAGTTAAAAAATTAATTTTCATTAAAATTCATTAAATTTTAGAAAAATTTCTGCATAAATTTCAGAGCAATTTCAGTAAAATTTCGCTAAAATATTTTTAAACGTGAGATAACTTTAAATTTTTTTTACTAGGGATTTATATTTAAAGCAATGCTTTTAACATGTTTTTGTTGTATCTATTATATTATGCAAAATCTCTATTGTACAAAAATGTTGTGTTTCACGTAGAGTGGATATGGTAACTATGAACTCCGAAAAATCGGCTTGCCGCCGAAAACCAATAGAGAAAAGTAGCAGCAGCAGTAGCAGCAAGAAGGCGACCGAGCATGTCGATGATGTAGATAAAAAGAATGAGGATGATCATACGAATGATTCCCCAGATTTATCTCCCAATACTCCTACGTACAACGTCACTGCCTCTTGCGCCGAAGACACCCCTAATTACCTCGTCTACAAAAAGGTATCATGGATGAAATCGAAGAATTTAATGTTAGTAAAAATCTAATAATAAGAAATATCTGTTGGACTTCAATGCAATTTAAATTATTCTCAAGTATTTCTTAAATAATTTGCTTTTTAATCATAAAATCAAACATTATATTGTTGCTTGTATATATATATATATATATATAATATTATTTCTTATATAATTTCCAAGCATCATTAAATTACAAAAGAAATAATTGTACTCTTTTTTAGATGGAATCGATCGTGGAAAAGATGTTGGACGAATTTACCGGTGTTCCCGTGAAAACAGTCAAGACTTTCATGACGAAGACGCCGTCTGTTTTCACAGGTAAAAGATTTGTGTTTTAGATATTTTATAACGTTATAAATACAAATTTTTTATTGTCAATTTAAAAAAAAAAAGCGGAGTATATGAAAATAGAATTTTTTTTAAGCTTTTTTGAAGGCATGAATTTTGACCATTATTATTTGTAATCGAAGATGACAAATCAATTATATATATAATATATATGTATATATATATATTTTAGGCACAGATCTTATAGCATGGATGATGAAGAGCATGGATATAGATGATCAAGGTATATGGTTTTAGTTTATATTAATTCTTAGATTTTATTCATGATTAATATAATCTGAAGCGTAATATATTGATACATTAATCCAGAGGCTCTTCACGTGGCTCATCTTATGGCATCCCATGGATATTTTTTTCCTATCGACGACCACTGCCTTACCGTAAAGAGCGACAACACGTTCTACAGATTTCAAACACCGTATTTTTGGCCATCGAATTGTTGGGAACCCGAGAATACTGATTATGGTATAAAAAGATATTAATCTTATCGTTAGTGTAATTTTATCTGTCATTTATATCGTAAATGACATGATTAACAATAATTAGAAATATATTTAATAAATATATAAATTTTCATTAGTGCGTATCATGTTAAATGTTACAGCTGTCTATTTATGCAAAAGGACGATGCAGAATAAAACGCGATTGGAATTAGCGGATTACGAAGCGGAAAATCTGGCTAGATTACAAAAGATGTTTTCGCGAAAATGGGAATTTATTTTTATGCAGGCAGAAGCACAAAGCAAAGTTGACAAGAAAAGAGACAAATTAGAAAGAAAAGTCCTGGATAGTCAAGAGAGAGCCTTCTGGGATGTACATCGACCAATGGTAATTCTTCTTAGAATAATAAAGTTGAAATAATAAAGAAAAGGACATTTACATGTTTTCTTATTATAAAATATCGGGATGATAATTTTTGCTTTATAAATATGTACATATAATAAATGGGAGAAATATTTTTTTATTAAAGAAATACATATCAAATCTGACATTACATTTCAGCCTGGATGCGTAAATACTACGGAGCTGGATATCAAGAAGGCTTGTCGCAGTTATAAAACTGTTATACAACCAAGTAAGCATTTGCAACTGGGTGTCGCAGGTGGTAGAATATCGCCGTCTGCAGAATTGAGTGCGACCTCATCGATAGAATTTTTGCAGAAGGAGATCGAGACTCTGAAAGACAGATTGGACAAGCCCGTCATCAAGGTCTCAAAAGTAGCAGAAGCGTATGTCAATAGAATTTGTTTATCTGTTTAGCAAAGTAAACTAAGGGATATATATATATATATATATATATATATATATATGCATTTGCATTAATATTTGTTAAAATTAATCGAGGTTTAATTCGAGGTTGTTTGTATAAAACAACGAAAGTAAAAGTCTATCTGTTCCACATTTTATCTTGCGTTCGATGATGTAATAATATTACATTTATTTAAACTTCGCTAAATACATATATTATATGCGTTTATAGTTTATAGGCTAATCAATATGCGATATTTTTAGTTTGATCGGGTACTTTGAACAATACATGGAATACGATCCTTTTTTCACCCAGCCTGAGCTCACAAATCCATGGATTTCCGATAGTCCGGAAATGTGGGAGCCAGAGAAATTAGCGTGAGTACATCGTCACTATAAAAAAATAGTGTTTTGCAGTATTTGCGGCAAATATCATCTAATATTATATATTATGTGTATTCATATTTACGGATATGTAGGAAAGAAATATCCACGAGAAGAGTAAAGAGGTGGGCATTTAGTCTTCAAGAACTCCTGCAAGATTCCGTTGGTAGAGAACAATTTATACGCTTTTTAGATAAAGAATTTAGCGGCGAAAATCTCAAGTACGTATAATAATTGCCATGTAAGCTTGTTTTCTTTAGATAAATATTACTATTTATTTATATTTATATACTTATATATACTCTATCTACACACATAATACGATATTGAATTTGCATCAGGGAGACGAGATCATTTATGATATGTGCAGATTTTGGGAAACCGTTCAGGAATTGAAAACTTTACCGCAAAAAGATGTCCAGATGAAAGTCGAAGAGATATGGCGTGAATTTTTGGACACAGATGCAAGTTGTCCCATCAATGTCGATTCTCAATCCTACGAGATTACCAAAAAAAGTTTCGAAAAGCCGGACCGATGGTGTTTCGATGTTGCTGCGGTATAAATTTAACTTATTAATTATTTAGTTACGTATGTCATATAAAGAAATGAGGGAAAATTTAATCAATTTAAAAGAAATAAAATTTTTTTAAATTATTAAAATTTTTATTTATTTTTTCTAAGTTGAAAAAATTATTTGAAATAGATCATTCAAAATGAGTATTAAACAAGATTTATAATATGATTTTTTTTTGCTCGAATTGATTTATTTAAAACAATTTTTTATTTTTATATATCATTAGCGCTCTCTAATTTTTATTATTATTTTCTAGGCGCATGTATACCATCTAATGAAAAGTGATAGTTATTCGAGATATTTACGCTCGGAAATGTATAAGGATTTTCTTAATGGATCTAAGAAAAAGGTAATTTCTTTTTTTTTTTAGGAGATTATTGTGACAATTTGAAATATATTATTATTATTATTCAAATCATATGATTAATAAGAATTATTGTGTTCTTTTAACATTTCAGACCTCTGTAAAAGGTATTCGCTCTATCGTTTCCTTCACAGGACGAAGAGACACAACAACTTCGTAACCTGCCACTTTTTAACACTTGTTATAATCTTACATCTCTTCTTGCCATTCCGCTTTTTTTTTGTTTCTGTCAAAATTGCATAAAGCTATTAACAAAATCAGTTTTAAAAATGATTTTTTCTATTTAATTTGATCTTACACTATTTGATTCAACACACCTATAATTATAATATTTGATATCGATAATTATATACGATAACTAAGATTGCTTAAAATCTTATCAAAGAATCGCGTAGGCTTTTCAAATCCAATTGTAACAAAAGATTAATCACAAATCAATTTTTGCTTTCGTCCAATATCTCATTTATTATTTATGACATTTGTCATAATTATGATCTTTTATTATTATAAATTTGAAATTAAACATTTAAAATTGAATATTTTTTCATAATTTTTATTTAACGAATAGTTATCTAAACATTTAATTGTAAGAACTCAAAATTTTAGAAGAAGAAAATGCGCTAAGAATTTTTACAAATTTTTAACACAGAAAATCAATCAAAATCAATTATTTCAAGTTTTCGAATTTAATAGTAAAAATATATTGGAGATCATATTTTCGTCATATGTCCATATAGATGCACGTTTATTTTGTTAGGAAACACATTTAATATTGCAATACACTTTCGGATAAATAGAAATAATGCGTGTAAATAAAAGCATTTTCTTAATCCGCGCAATTCATTAGATATATTAAATTAATTATAATAGCGAATTGAGAAATTAGGGGAATGTTAGAATAATACAAATTGTATGACATAAATTAATAATTGTACAAGTGAATTGTACAATCGAAGATTATATATCTTCAACAAATGAAGCAAGAGAATTGAGCAAATGACACGCACAGATATGTACAGAAATATATTTTGCATATAGCTTTAATCTCAACATTGCCCAAATTTTAAAGATTACAAAAGACGTCATTCAATGTATCCTTCTTTTTTGTTATATTCGCATTCGATATACACAAAACTTGTGTCAGAAAAATCGCAGGATTAAGTTAAGATATTAAATTACAATAAAATTAAATAAAAAAGAGTATTTATTAGTATTTATTTCATTCAAAATATTTCTTCATCTTCTATTTTTCTGCATATTATTCGTATTATATGTATATCGACGTCTTTCATACTGCAGTTTATGATTTTTATGAAAATAACAAAAGAACCTTTTCTTAAGTTATTTTTAGTTATTGTCATTCCAACTTAGATTATGCAAATGTAAAAAATTATAGAGAAAGAAAAAGGAGGAAAGAGAAACACTGATTGAAAATCATGAGAGAGACAAAGAAAGAGAGAGAGAGAGAGGGGGGGGGATATTTAGAAATGTTAACATCTCTATTATGCTTATGATCCTCATGATTTCACTATATGTATAAGTTACATTTATTATTACATATTTTCGACTATTCAACATTTAGTATAATCGAATATTTATTGATTATATGATTTAATAATTAAATATCTCTTAACTGTGAATGTCATTCAAACTACTAGAAACTTTCCTGATCACTTTGGCACAAAGTTGTTTAACGGAACTCCTGTAGTACGTACGTATATGTCCTTATTTACGTCATCTTCTAACGTTTTAGGTATTTTTATTCATAAAATAAGTTTAGTAGATATTTCTCAATAATATTATTTTGTTACTGGCAGTAAAAATTATTGTTAACAATAAACTTATATTAATATATAAGCTACGAATCAAACAATAGCTTGATGTGTGCACGTTCCAGAAAGGCTCGTAGAAACCAGAAGACTTATCGAATAAAGACATTGTAAAAATATTTTATATCATATTGTTACAAAAATATTTTACAAGATATTCATTTTTTTCAGGATATAATATAAAAATTATTATTAATATACATAATATATCTATTCTGTTAATGAATTATATATTTGCAAACAGATGTTTCTTTCATCTTGGATAACATCTCACATTTTGCTAAAATACAATATTATTCTGTCTCCAATGATGGCTATTCATGTTTATACAAGCCTTTGTTACATGACAATTTATGTAGCAATAATGGCACAAATCGTGAAAAATACTTGTAATGATAAATATCTGCTGCGCAGATAGCTATATACATGGTCATGCTGGATTTGTGGATACAAAACTCGATTATTTTCACGTCTAATATTAATTAAAATTAAATTTTATGAGCTCTCCCAAAGTTTCTTCTTAAAGTACAAATATCAAAAACAAATGTCAATTCGCCTAGAAATATACAATAATTCAAATGTTTCACAGTTTAAAAGTATCTAAGGATATTGTTGGACGTTTTCAACAACGCAACCATCGCAATTGTAATACATAAAGTCTTATAAAATGCTTAAATTGCACCGAAAAACCTTCGTCGAAGTTGTGCACAAGTTATTTGCGCGAATTTTATATCGCTTCTATATTCTTTTTATTATTTCTTTTGATAAGCGGCACTACCGCCCAAAGTGCAGTGCCCAAAATTAAGATAATTCCAAAGGCTAAAAAGATCGGCTTATAAGATAGTATGTTCTCGAAAATAACACCACAAATAGGCGGTCCGACGAGCTGCAACACACCATTAACGAACAATGAAATTCCATAGGACGAACTGAGCTTCTCCGTTCCCAACATGTCCGCGAGGATGACAGTCGTGATGCCGATATACATTCCTGACGACAGACCGAAGAGACCACAGAAGAATGACAGCATAGTGTAGCTGGTCGCCATTGGTAATAATGCCAAAGCGATTCCACTGGTACCGAGTCCGCCTACAAAGTAATAATACTTGGGTACGAAGTCGATATCAGATAAGGATGCGCCACCGATTCTGCCGACCAGATCTAACGCCGAGACTATGGACAGGAGCAGAGCCGACGAGTTTTTGTCGAATCCCTCGGCAATCGCGTAAGACGGCAGTAGGATCATAAAATTCGTATTGCTGATGGCCGATGTGGAGTTGGAGATGAGAATCACTAAGTAAATGGGATCCCTCAACACGCTTAGATCGAAGAAGGGCTTTTTTTTGTCATGTTTTTTTGATATTTTGGTCGACTTCGAGCACGCATCGTCCCGTTTGGGTTCCTCATCGCGCACTCTGTTATCTTCCTTCGGATTCTTTCCGATTTTCAAGGGATCTAATTGCAACTTGACATCTTTCTCGGTACCAGCACTGCCTCGCCGCGATAAATTCTGCGTGTCGCTATTCAGATCATCATCGTCCTCCTGACTCGGACGAATCGTCATACGAAATTCATTCGTATTTGAAATATTTTCATGCGGAATCTCATCCCTAATGACATCGTAACGTAATCCCACGACTGTATCATTCGTTTTGTAATCCAGTTTCTTCTCGGGTTTACAAGATGCCTTCTCAGGCTTACAAAATGTTTTTTCGGTGGTCTCCAGTACCACGTTGTGCTGGTTGTGCGAAAGATCCGAAAACTTGCGTATTGGTTCGTCATCAGTGAATTTTGCGTCCTCTCCCATTTTTTCATCCGATTCCTGTTTTTCACCAATCGACTCGTCGAGAGTCAGTGCTTCATTATCGATACCGTCATCCAGGGGCACGATTTTCATGTGTTGCTCGACCGGATGATACAAAAGACCGCAAACCAGCGTATTCAGCGTGATCGCACCCATGATGAGTACAGCTCCTCTGAAATGTGACAACGAGAAACCTGATTTAAGTAAAGTATGCATCCAGCTTTATTTTTAAGGGGCGAGAAAGAAATAGTTTAGATAAAACTTCAACTTGGATCGTTGGTTGTATTTCTTTTACATTTGTTTCTTTAGGTTTTATGAAAAAAGTTTTATATTTATTTTTGTTTTATATTATTTTTGTTGGATTTTTTCTCTACTACTAAACGCATAGAAAAGAGAAATTAGAATTTCCGAAATGATGGAGGCTTCATTGTACGACGTCTGCGAGACCTTTCTTGAAACGAAGATTTTGGCGTAGATTTGCAAAAGGTTTTGTGTCGTGTGGCTTCCCAAACCGCTTCGAAGTGCACTTCTACTTTCCGATCCCTCGAAAGTTGGAACTATGTATAAAGTCTTTTGTGGAAGCGCTCTCGGTAGAATAGATATCTTGTTCTCGAACCGGAGCCGAGAGGAACATCTGAATAATTCATATTCGGTTTTTCTAATAAATGCTCCTCTATGTTCTCTTAATAAATAATTATTATCAGAGGTATTAGAATTTCTTAGTAAATTACCTGTATCCAAAGCGGTCCAAGAGATGTTGCAGTAACGGTGGTAGCACTATTGTGCCGATTGCGCTACCGGAAATACATAGACCGTTCGCCATCCCTCGTAGCTTCTCAAAGTATTGCGTAACGATGTAAACCGTTGGAGGAAATGATAATCCAGCGCCGATTCCAACCATAAGACCATAACTACGTATCAAAAGAATAAATTGTTTTTTCTGTAACTTGCAAGAGAGAGAAGTACTATATAAAAACAGTTATTTTTTTTTAGTTCTTTTTCCATAAAAATCTTCCATGTAGCATTTTAATGTACATTTTGAGTATAATATTAAATACTTGACAAACGTATAGATAACGGACTTTATAAGTTCGCAGAAGTTGTGTAATATTCGCAATTCAAGGAGACCTTTCGTATTAATTGATTCAATAACCGGCCTTGTTACACAATAATTTGGCACCGTTTTGCCATAGAAGTTATTAAAATTAAAACTGTTAACAACTGTGTTTGCCTATTCACTTACGACGTCTCTCAAACGTCAATCGATAAAAAAAAACTGTACCTGATGTAAAGGTAAGTAACTGAATTGGCAAAGTAGCTCAGCATCATGCCGCTGGCCGCAAAGGTGCCGCCGATGAGAGTTACTGTTCTATACGAGTATTTGGTCGATAGAATACTAGATAAAGGACCTGCAAAATATTATAAATGATATTTTTATAGAATATATCAAATAATATTTTTATTTACCTTATAAATATATATAAAGACGTATTAAAAAGTATAATGCATTGAAAATAAAATTTTGTTCGTAGAATAATATATGATGTCAATTTTTGTGTATGAACCCTGATGAAAAAATTTCAATAAAATTATTTTACGTTTTGGAACATTTCAATGAAATTGTTGAAAATTTGCTGAAATTTCACTGAAAATGAATTTTTCAGCTAAAAATATTGAAAAATCGCTGAAATTTCTTTGAAATTTTATTGAAAATAAATTTTTCAGCTAAAAATCGTTGAAATTAAATAGAAATTTTTCTAAAAATGCTGAAATTTTGCTGAAAAGTATACCAAAACGTGAAATAATTTTAATGAAATTTCAATGAAATCAAAGTAATTAGAAATTTATTATAAATGTGTATATATATGTATCTGAACACAAACAAAATGTAATTGTGTTTTCTTAGAAAATTTATAAGCGATTCAAAAGTGGAATATCATTGCAAAAAGCTGCTTACCTAACGAGCTGTACAGGAAATAGCATAACGCTGGCATCCAAGAGGCCGCTGTGGACGACGCTTTAAAAACGTGTAAAAACTCGACGAAAAGCACGCCGAAGGACTTGACGGTGCCAGGAATGAGAAAGTTGACGATGAGGGCAGAAAAAAGGACCACCCAACCCCATCCACCGTCCGGCGGGATCATTTTCGTTCTCCTCGCCTTTTTCCTCGTCATGTTTTTTTCTACCGCGGTGCAAGCCCGATGCGATTCTCGACTGCAACATTTAAAAGAGGAGGATGTCGTTACACACACACATGAATTATAATAGACACTTTCTGCCTTCCGTCGCTACGAAGATAAGAGAAAGATTATTATCACTGTTAAAGGACAGATCAGCCTAGAGCGACGTCCTTGACGCAATTACGCTCTTTCATAACAGCGCGATAAAGGAATTGACAGCATTCGATGAAATCATCGATGCTTCACGGAATTGCGGATTATCCTATTATATTTTGCGCGAGACATCAATCTCACAAAACTTTCGCGTCCTCGAAGATCTACGTGTATCTCTATATAGTTTCCCTCCTGTATTCATTGTAAGATTACCGACATTCAATCTATCTCGTGTTATTTGCATGGCGCAAATAAGCAGTGGAATCATGCGTTTCCTTCCTTATAATTGTCCGCTGATTGGCCACACGCTTTCCCATTGCAGAAGGATTTTCTTTCACACTTTTTCACACTTGGCCGCTTCGCGCGTTCACCTGTGCGCACGCACGGAATATATACGATTTTCATTGGAACATGCGTTCATTGGAACCGTCACGTGTACGTGTCCTGCTTACCATCCACGATCGCGCACGCGAACGCCAGAGAAAAATTCCCGCCTGTACCAACGCGTGACGAGTTGGGAATAATTATTCTTTCTATTTGCTTCTAAACGTAAGGAATATGGTTGAAGAGAAAAGAAAGACGAATTATTTTAACTTGCAGGTAAAAGAGAACAAAGTACAAGATATTTACATAGTAATTTATATATATCGGAAAGTTACATACAGGAAGATTATGTAGGATCAAAGTGTCGTTAAATAAGACTCTCGTGACTCATACATGTTGTAGTATCCTTCCATTTTGATAGAAAGCACGCTTCGGGTATCACGAGAGCTTAAAATTGAATTAAAATTGAAAGTGAAAGATTATAAAAAATCGTGACATAAGTTCAGCTTTACAAAATTCGTTTTATTTTTCGGGCTTATAATTAGTGTTTCACCAAGACAAAATTTCTTGTCTTACATAGCATTTCTTGTCTTGTCTTGATTTTCAAGATAAAAAATTTCGATTTTCTTATCGTGATTATTTCTTGATATTGTATTTCTTGTTTCGAATTCAAGAATCTTGAATTTCTTGAAATTTCTTGATTTTTTAAGAAGGGCTCTTTGACTACGTCACATCGTAAGAGATAATAAGAAATAGGTACAAATTGAATGTCGAGTAATTTACTATGTTTAAATTCATGGTTTAAAAATGTGCCTATAATGTCTATTATGCACAAATCTATCAATAAAAATTAAAAATATTTCTCAAATTATCATTTTTAATATCATGCCAAATGTAACTATTTCAGATTATTAGATATAATTATTATTATTATAATTACTATATATTTTAATCATTTCTGATTTAATTGATACTATTAGTAGAAGTAC
>Ga0157364_1001820_pt1 | contig 18881 bp, 9 predicted proteins | sample AttsexASBM2_FD_111476 | JGI IMG/M metagenome (GOLD analysis project Ga0157364, IMG submission 111476) | Fungus gardens microbial communities from leaf cutter ant in Ribeirão Preto, State of São Paulo, Brazil - Atta sexdens ASBM2 | ecosystem: Host-associated > Fungi > Mycelium > Unclassified ...
AGTATCTTCACCGTAAATAGCGCAAATTTTTTCACAAGCCTGTGCAGCATTCTTGCCTTTATCGTAGTGATACTGCAAAATGTAACGAATTTTTTCCTTATTTATTTCCATTTTCAAAATAAAATAACTTTTGATCCACTTCACCGATTTCAATCTTTTTCGACTCAAAACAAAGGTTAAAATGTCACTTTTTAAACGCACGTCTAGTGTTGCCGATGCGATTAGTAGTTGCTGACTGCTGAGCATTTAATGCCATCTAGCGGGAAAAACGCCACGAACTTTTTCTCATATCCAATAATTATCCTCTCTCTGTTTAAGTATAAAAGCAAGAAGCTTATGATAGGAGTCACAGATAGTACTCGAGTTAGTACACTATTAGTGAAATTACGAATATCTCACTGTTATAATAAATCTTATCTTAGGTTATAGTTTTGAAGCAGGTATGATATAATATTGCTTATAATTTAATATTGCTTCATTTTGTTTGTAATTGTCATTTTTAATTTTATACTTATTGATAAATTGTTTGTGAAATAGAATCTGGAAATTATACTTCGTGCCATAAGCTAAATTAATTTTAACAAGAAACATAATGCTACTTTGCAACAAATTTACATGTTCACCAAAAATCTAAACAAGCGTTTTTAAATAATAATAATTGATGGATTTCATAAATTGGACAATTTTTTCATGTAATATTCATTTAATTTATTGTAATTAATGTCACGTTTTGATTATAAATTTATACTGAAGATGTTCTAATCAAGACCGAAACATTTATAAATATATATATTTTTTTTTTTTCGTTGATTTGAATAAATTGTTATTTCGCTTTCAAGATCTTGCGTAATGATATGTATGCCCTTTATATATATTATTAATTTTTTACAATATTTATGTCGAAAAAATTTGGTTTTCAATTTTCTTCTATTTTTTTTATTATGTAATATATTAAAAATGTTATTAGTATTTAAAAATTTTTCCGTTAGTGTGATATTTTACTCATATGTTTTTAAAGTAATAAAATTTGTATTAATTAGATTAATATCAAGTAAGCTATCTATTATGACTTGTAAAGATTTATTAGACAGGAAGTGTTTTGATTCCAACTTTAAATACAAAGATAAAGAATAGTAAAGAATAATAAAGAAGTTAATAGTTTCAAGCAGATATTTTCAATATTTTCATTATCACAAGGCAACCGTTCTGTAACTGTTTCTTCAATAATGTTTTGAATATTTGTTATATTTGTTAGGTTAATATCATTATTTTCTATTGAAGTTCCTTGAAGAAGAATTTGAACATTAACCTGTGAAAACCTTCTTATAAAGTGAGTACGTAACATTTCTAAAAAATGATTTTTCTATTTTACAGGATTTCTTAAATGGGCAATTTAAAGATATTCCATCTCTGATAAGTTGATATAAATGCTTATAAAATAAAATTATAATTTTAGTTCTATAACTGTAAATATTACATAAGAAAAATATATTATATACCAAATTATTATCTATATGTTTACGTCTCACTAAATATTGGGAATACAAATAAGTTTCCGCCGTTTTTAATCAAAAATTAAGCATTTATTGTGAAAGAACGATACATAATGTTTTATTCAAAATAATAGTCATCGTTAGCCACTATTTTTTCCCATCTTTCTAGCATGTGGATACCGCGTCGGAAGAACGCTTCATCTTTTGAGGCTATCCAATCATCGATACAATTTTTGGTATCTTCATATAATATGAAATGCTGCTCAGACAGGCCATGCGTCATCGATCGGAACAAGTGGTAGTTAGAAGGAGCAATGTCTGGAGAATACAATGGCAGGTGGGATAGAACTTCTCATTTGAGTGTTTCTAAGTAGATTTTGACCGACGCCGCAACATATGGTCGAGCATTATCATGCAGGAGAATAATTTTGTCATGCCTAGGGTAGTAGTGGGCGCGTTTTTCCTTGAGTGCTCGGCTCATTCTCATCAATTGTGTTCGGTAGAGAGCTCCAGTAATGGTCTCGTTCGGTTTGAGCAACTCATAATATACGACACCAAGCTGCTCCCACCAAATACATAACATGAGTTTTTTTCCATGAATATTCGGCTTGGCTGTCGATGTTGAAGCATGGCTAGGTAGTCCCCATGATTTCCTCTTCTTTGGGTTATCGTAGTGGATCCATTTTTCATCATCAGTGACTATACGATGCAAAAAACACTTTCGTTTATGCCTGGCAAGCAGCATTTCACATGTGAAAAATCGGCGTTCAACGTTTCTCGGCTTCAGTTCATATGGAACCCAATTCCCTTGCTTTTGAATCATCCCCAATGATTTCAAACGATATGAAATTGTTTGTTGAGTCACTCCTAATGTAAGTGCAAGTTCTTTTTACGTTTGGCACGAATCTTCATCCAATAATACTTCCAATTCCGCGTCTTCGTACACTTTCGGCCTTCCGCTACGTTCTTTGTCTTTGACGTCAAGTTCACCGTTCTTAAACTTTTGAAACCACTCACGATAACTTCTCTCACTTAAGGCAACATCACCGTATGCTTCTACAAACAATCTATGAGCCTCAGCTGCAGATTTCTTCAAATTAAAGAAGTAAATCAAAAGTTCCCGCAAATGACGCTTATTCGGCTCAAAACTCGACATTTTCAAAAAAAATATATGATGCTATAAATAAATGTATGATGATACAAAATCGTTAATATTTCAAGGTTATGGTATTGCCGGTATGTCCAATCTTACGATATGTCATTTTATATCAAACAATTTTAACTATAGTTTATTAGTGGCGCCGTCTTTTGTAAATGGCGGAAACTTATTTGTATTCCCAATATGTTCTGAAATTTGAATATCTGTTAAAGATCAAAGAACAATCAGGATATAATGAAATCTTCTACAAGTTTGGCGGTGAAGAAACTGATAGCTGTTATAAACGTTTATATCAGATAATTTTAAATTGCAAATTTAGCAAAATAACCTCATTGTATGAGTATGAACACTATTAACATATTAAATAATCATCTTCCCTTTATAATTTTTTTTCATATAAAGGATAAAATAAAGGAATTAATCGGGATATCAACTCAGGATTCTTCGTAACACGGTTAACACTCACCACTATTCAAATTTAGATACGACTTGTCAGATCAGCAAAAGCATAGTAAAAAGCATATGTCGCAGTTCTTATGTAGAAACTGGCATTAGCAAGCTGCATGAACAATAGACCGTGCAGCGGCGTCTTTCTCGGTGCGCTCGTGTACAGATTTTGATTGGCTACAATCACACAATAAAAGTAAAATCACAATAAAATTTACTCTTTTTTCGCATAAAACCGTTTTTTTCCGTTTATGCATTGTAAAAATATCGCTGAAATTTAAAACTACAAGTTATTTTTACATAAAAGTAGTACATTCACATATATTTTACCATTAAAATGTATTTTTACTTTAAAAAATCTAGAAAAGGAAATTTCCAATCATATTTAGATAATTTTCCAGTTATAAATATGTAATTTCCATGTAAAATTACATGCATTTTTTTCAGCGCCAGTGTAGTATAGCAGACAGACACTAGTCTAAAGATCTCGGCAGAATCGAAAAATTTTCATACACTCGTAGCTCCTCTCGGAAGGCAATGGCATATCATCGAGTAGTATACTTGCCCAGGAAACCTCCCTATCAAAAATTGCGTTTCGAAATCGACGTTTAAACTATAGGTCCCTATATACATTAGATCTGTTTTTTTTTATTGCACTCTGAACCGATGGAATAAATTGAAGTGAAACAAACGTACATTTGTTTCACTTCAACTTATTACACTGCATAATAATGCAATAAAAAACAGACTGATTGTATACGATCAGTGTGCGTGCAAAGATATATGAGAAGAAGGCACCTATGCGCTGAGATAGCGTATGGCATTTGAAGAAGAAATTATTTAAAATATGTTTATATATGTAGATTAATATAAATTATATAAGGTAAATAATAAGACATATCTCTAAAAATTATAGTTACATACATCTGCGAAGATATTTTTTTGATTTATATTAATGAATGTGTATAATATGTGTGCCTGCACATACGTATAAATATAAATATAATTATAATAAATATGATAATATATATGTTAAGAAGCAAATATTTCACATACACACGCGCGCGCGCGCGAATTGTATTTTATACAATAGTTAACATATCTTTTTTTTTTCAGACTTATATCATTTGCCGAATTTCAAGCATTTGAAGGTCTTCTCTGTGTACCAGATGCTCTATATAAAACAGCCTTTCAACTCTTTGATACTAATGGAAATGGAATGGTTGCATTTGGTAAGGACTATTACGAAATTGTCATTTCTCTTTTCGAAATAATTTATGTCTTTTATATAGACATATTATTATCAATTTACAGATGAGTTCGCTGAGGTGATGCAGAAAACTGTATTACATCAAAAAATGTCCTTTAATATGGACAGTAGTTTTATAAAACTCTATTTTGGAAAGGATAAAAGTAGACTAATCAACTATGCAGAGTTTAGTCAATTTTTGCATGTGAGTATCATATTTTGTTGCACGCTTAATTGTTGATTTGATTGTTATTCTTGCTCAGGAAATAAGTCAAGTATGACGTAATGAGTGACAAAGATTATGAATTACATATAACGTCGTATGTTTATTTTGTTTTTCACATTTTTATTTTTCATATTTAATATATGTATGTACACAATTTGACTGAGAAAATGAAAAATTATAACATTCCTTATTTCGAAATATTTTCCATATAAAAAAAATAAAAAAAATTTATTCCTTATACATACAGAAAATAATTACAGTTTTAAAAAAACAATTCCTAAATATGATATAAACTAAAATAGGATAATAATAAAATTTTGTATTAAAAATGCTCTTTAGGATTTTCATGAAGAATATGCAACAGAAGCTTTTAAAAAATTTGATAAAGATGGTGCAGGTTTCATTTCTGCATTAGACTTCCAAGACATCATGCTCAGTATTAAGAGTCATTTACTCACAAAAGATGTGAGGGATAATCTAATTGCTGTAAGTAGTATTATTTCTAAAGAGAAGATAGAAAATTTTATAATTGACAATTAAATATTTTATACTATACATTTTAACTACATTTGTGTGAAAATAAGGACAGGAATTGTTTAAAGTACATGTGTTTAATACCATACATGTGTAGAACGTTCGCTAATTACAAATTAATATTTATTAATCTTCAATTTTGTATCATTTTAATATAAAATAGTATTGAAATTTATTTGAATATGTACTACTACATAATGAGCTGTATTTTCATTGCAGGCAGTTGGTGTCGGTCAAAGCGGAAGAAAAGTTAGTTTTCCATACTTTATGGCATTCAATTCTCTCCTAAATAATATGGAACTTATTAAACGTATCTATTTAAATGCAACCAATGGTCACAGATATCAAGAAGTTACCAAAGGTATAGTGAAGAAAAATGTGTAAAAGGATATACATTAAAAATTTTTTTTCTTGCTGTTTATGTAAAAATCTGAGGAAAAAATAATTTATCTTTTATTTTAATAATATAATTTTATTTTAATAATATAATCTATACATATGTAGTAAATACGATTAATCAATCAATTGCTTTTACATTAGTTTTCATCAACATAATGTTCAGTACATAAATATCTTCAGTACATAAATAAATTAATTTAATGATTAAACAAACTTATCTGTAAGTGAAGTTCTATCATAATTATATGAAGCGCCTCTTCCGAAAGATAAAACGTTGTACTCCTCAACCATGAGTCGGGGTGCCACAAGCTTTAAAGTCAAAATGTCTACTATTCACGTTCCCCGTCTAAGTGTCATTGTATTCAAAGCCGCAGCCAAACAAAAAACAAATTTTTCGGAATCTGAAGATATCGGACGTGGGTATAAAGGGGAACTTTATCTCTGTATTTATGTCACTATGCAAAATCTCTTTTAGCCATCTACTTAAGATCTGAAACGAAACTTTCTTGAATGGTTTTTTGAATGAAATGAAGACTTACTCATTTCCCTGAACTTTTCGGTTTTCCTAAGATACAACTGAAGAGTTCTAGCTGGGCAGGTATTTGAATCTTCCTTATAGAGAAGTAAAACCATTAATGATTGTTTTAATCCCAGTCTGTAAGTCTTAATTTCGATCAAGTCCTCTTTTACAACGATATTCCCAATATCTATTAAAGATAAGGCCTGAATTCTGACTTTCCCAATTTCCGGTCCTAGGAGATAAAGAAGATAGCAGATTGAATGCAATTAAGACATTCATAAGATGTTCCTTTTTTAAAATTCAAAGACAACCTTATAACGTCTGATACTTTTCATATACGGAACTTGCTAGTTATACAAAAAACCACCATTTCTTCAAGGAACAATCATATTGTCTAAGAAATGACTCGTTTACGGAAGCCATAGAGATCTTTGGCTTCTTCCGGAATCCCCTTTGACAGAAATGCTTCTCTGCTAATTTTCCTACTATCAAGGTAAATTTCCTCCACAAAGAATGCGGCTCCCTGTCCAGAGAAAGTAAAGTATCTCTGTTAGGTTCAAAAATTAAAGGTTCCGATTCCAGCATTGAGAGGAATAAAGGAAACCATCTGTTCAAAGTGGTACCACTACTATCTACTACTTTGCTTTTTCTGCTCTAATTTTTTGAAGAACTAAGTTGAAGAACTTTAATAACTAATATAAATAGTGGAAACGCATAAAAAAAGAACTTATTCCAATTCAAGGTAAAGGCCGCTATCGCGCCAGGTTCTCTTATCCAAGAGACATGATTTTCACATTTCGCATTAATTTTAGTTACGAATAAATCTATATCCGGATGTCTTCATTTCTTAAGAATCTCACAAAAGGCCATCTCTGATAATTGAAATTCCGTTTCGCTTCCTAATCTCCTTGATTCAAAGTCTGCTTGCGCATTATCTCTAGACGAAATATATGATGCAAAGATGAATAATTCGCGTTCTTCACATTTCCAAATGGACTTAGCAAGTTACTGAATTCTTTGAATCTCACACCATCCATGCGATTTATGTACGAGATGGCTGGTGTTATCAATTCTTAAAAGAATATTGCAGTTTTTGAGCTCGGAAGTGAAACACTTGAGAAGACGCAAAAAACACTGAAAGCAGTTTCAAATGATTAATATGAAGTAACTTATCTAAATTATCCCAAAAATCATGCGCTCTGTCCTCACTGCACGCCACTCTCCAACCAGAATGAGAGGTGTCAGAAATTGTATTCGCGATTTACAATATTCGAAATTCTATTCAAAATATTATGTTCCCACCATAAGATCTTTCTGTAAGTTTTGATTTATAATTATACTCGCTTCAAGTCATCCTTGGACTTTATTAAGGCTAAATACTTTTTTCTCTCAAAAATCTTGATGTATGCCCAATTATATTCAACAGCCGGACAGCAAGATACTAAAGAACCTATTAGACATGCGAAGTTTTTAATCTTCACAACACTTCTTAAGATTTTTTATGATTCTTATTTGATCCTAAATTCTCTTTCTTTTCTCTATTGGTAATTCTAACGTGAATTCATTCTCTGTGAATTTAGAACAAACTCAAGAAAACTACACAATTGGGAATTTTGCAATTCTTTTCCTCATTAATTATGAACCCTAAGCTTTCTAATAATTCTATTAAAGCTTTTATATTCTGCCTCAGAATTTCCTAAAAGTAGCAGATCAAGATAAATGACTGACACTAAATTATGTAAATAACATATTACTGGCTTCATAAGTTTTATAATAACGTAAGGAGCCCTATTTAGGCTAAACGGTAAGTAATTGAATTCATAAAGAACATCCTCAACGGAAAATCTTAAGTATTTCCTGTGACCTCGCTCAATAAGAACCAAGTAATAAGCATGAGATCTCTGAGATCTAGCTTACTCATAAAGCAATTAGGACTAAGTAACTTGCACGCTACTTTAATGTCTTCTAGTTTGAAATGTTCCGTTTCAATAATCTCATTTAATCTTTTAAGAATTAAGAATTAATTTGCTCGACCCATCTGACTTAAGAATTAAGAAAATTCCAGATAAAAACTGCTTCTCACACGGATGGCAACGATCGCGCTTTTCAAAATCAATTTTTCAATATGCTCTCAAATCTCTGCTTGTTCTTTAGGAACTAAATCCTGAAAAACTGATTTCGAAAAAGGAATAGCATATCCCTTAATCCAAGTCAAAATTCTGGAATCGGAGGTTATACTCTTCCAATTCTCTAAGAAAATTTTCAACCTGCCAGCTGATTTATTTACCTCCGCTACAACTAAGCTTTCTTTCGTTGTTCTGGGCAATCGAATGTAATTGAGAATTGTCGCGACTTGTTCTGGTTGGCTCTTGCTGAACTGATTCTGATTGTAGAATTTGTTCCAATATCCGCCTGACGTAGCCTTGAAGAGTTGACGAGATGGGACCTTGAAGTTCTTGTCTTCCCACAACAATAATTTCTTCGTTTGAATCAACTGTAACCACCTTCTCATCCGCCTTTGATGGTGATTGGTCTGCAGACACGTGGACATCAATCTGTACCGATGTAATATGATTAATCAGCTCAGGATCCCTTGGTGAAATCGATGATCCTACTTCGGAAGTGACTTCCGGTGCCACAGGAATGAAGCTTCCTTCGGAGAGAGAGATCGACTGACTATAACGATCTTCTGAGTTCTGAATCAGATGATCCGACTCTGCACACTCGAAATGTGTTCGATCTTCATGATCTTCATGAGCCTTTAGATCATAGTTTCTTAAAAACCATATATTTATTCAAATATACATACGCGCACGCACGCACGCACGCACATACACATACGCGCGCGCGCGCGAGTAAAATAGAAGATTCATAATCGATGAAATCGATTGTTTGTATGTATGCATGCGTGCGAGCGTGCGTGCGTGCACATAGAGGCTTCTATATTTTGTCTGAGACAACACTCGCCAATTAGAGCCTGCGGCTCGTCTATAGATTAAAGCCTATGACGTGACGAAATCGTGCAAGTCTTCCCGCAAAAAATGCATTAATACCCTTCCTCTTTACGTGACGTAGGAGGTTTCAACTAACCATTCCATTTAACCTAATATGGTTTTTACTCGAATTTTTCCATCAACCATGGTCATTGTATTTCTTAAATTCTTTCATCAAGCGTCTCATCTTTTTCTCCAACCTATTCTTCTTCAAATCTTCTGCACTATTGTCTCTGTATCTTCTTTTTCCCGCCTACTAACAATGTGGATTCCTCGGCGCAATGATATGGTCAGCAAGCACAAAGAAAAAGAATGACGCTCGGACAGGAAACATGAATAGTAGATATTTTGATTTTGAAGCTTGTGGCGCTCCGACATATGGAGTACTACTTTTATCTTGAGAAAGAAGCGCGAAATACAATTAAATAGATATTAATAGATTTTATCGTCAGTATCTAAGCATTATAACTTTTTACCAGAGGAATTTCTTTATTCTGCACAAATGATGTCCCAGATAACTCCATTGGAAGTGGACATTTTATTTCATCTTTGTGATTTACTTCATCAAACTGGGTGAGTATTCTCGACATTGAAATCGATGATAAAATATTTTTCCTTTTGTTGATTTATTGAAAAAATATTACGGAGCAGTCACTTTAACATTGATCCTAACAAAATGTTCAGACTTTATTAATTAAAGACTGATCCACGCTGGTCAACAAGACAAATACAAAAAAAGAGAACAAGTCACGTAAAACTATCGTTGCACCATCAAGCACATCGTCATCATCCAAATGTCAAGTATGTCTCATTCTTGGCAATTAATAAAAGTTGATACTATTTTACGGAGTAATTCAGTCCTAATAGCCAAACTTACTATACAATGTTTAACTATATATCATTTTCTAATATTTAAATAATATTTCGTATACTGAAAACATTTATTTACGTGTTTACGCTGCCTGGATCAGACCTACGGAAGATGACGAAGCAGATTCGCGGCTTGGGTGCGTTTTGTATTACAGACCACGTGCTAAATATATACCACGTGTATGTACACACATACAAATACACACTCATATATTTTCTCAAATTATGTTAGAAATATTATCTGAATAGTCCCATGTATTATTTTATACTTGTTTAACATATGGTGAACAATAAGAATAAAATGATCTATGGGGCCACTTGAGTGGTATTTCTGAACGTAGCTTCACTTATTGACTCACTCACAAGGGAACTCTTATCGATTTTAATGCACTTTGGATATGTTGTAGAGCATGAAAAAATATTAGACCCATATTTTTTGTGCTTGTCTCGAGAAGATGAAACACTCCCTCAAACTCTTACGGAAATGGACTTAGCGAAATTATTTGATTATTCAATCGTAATTTTTTTTGCGAACTATTGAGGAAAGTTACTATTCAGATAATTATTGGAAAAATTAATTAATTCAGCTTTATTGTTATAAAATAAATATTAGTGTTTAGCATCATATTTTAAAATACACACGACAAAAATATGATAAAAAAAATTTCTTTCTGAATTTGGTAGACCATCGTGAATCTAATTTCACGATGCTCTCAAGCTGTCATCTATCCAAAGCTGTACTTTTAGTGTTGTTTGACCTTGATCGTAATTGGAATTGTTTCTTCGATGATCCACGATGAATCGTGAATGTTTATAGATGTACCTTGCTTAAAACTTCCTATTAAAACTAATTGGGAAAATTAGTTTTAATCGGATTAGTGCATCGGAAATTTTTTATATTTTATTTTATATTTTATTTTTTTATTCATTTTTCAAATCGGAATGAATCAGAACAAACTCAATGGGATTGTATATTAGTATATACTCATATAATACCAAGAAAAGACTGAACAAGAATTAATAAGATATTTCACATTTCCTTCGAATACGATTTAATAATTTTTTATAGGATTGCTATCCAATAAGTTTTAATTGGATAAGTTGCCGATGCCAAATCCAATGGGAATTAACCAGTCAATTTCCAATTTAAAACTATTGGTAAAATTGGAATCAGTTTTAATTAATGCACCGGAAATTTCCAATTTTATTTTTCAAATCGGAATGAATCGGAGCAGACTCACTGGGATTGTATTGGCATACATTCATATATGCAAAAGAAAGCGCTGAATAAGAATTAATAAAATATTTCATATTTCCTTTAAATAGGATTTAATAGTTTTTTTCTTTCGGATTGCTTTCGAAGGATTTTAATCAAACAAACCGCTAAAAATGCCAAATCCAATGAAAATTAACCAATGAATTTATGTAGATCGTAAGACGTCTTCTTTCGACGAATCGTAATTAATAAAAAACTGATTTTTTTTATGAATATGAATTCAATGTGCTCAGCGAAGAAGGCAGCTTTGCAACTGTTGTAAAATTCTTCAATATATGATTGATTTACATACTTAAATGAAGAAGGACATCATATTGAATAATCATATTGAACAATCATATTGAATAATTTTACAATAATTTCAAATCTTATGTAGGCAAGGATTAAGAATTGAATATTATAACGTTTATCTTTTAATAAATTTTAATTGGAATGCTGATGCCAAATTCAACAGGAATAACTTTATGAAATAAAGCATGAATTTAATATATTCATTATTGTGTAGAAAATTTATTATTAATTAACTTTTTATGACTATTTGAGTTTAAATATAAGAACTGTTGGATTATTGATTTAGTTATATAATTGATTAAAGCTCAATTGCACAATATTACTTCTATTTTAAGTGAGACTTAAAATATTATACTTTCTCTATTTCTGTCTCTTTTTCGCTTTAAAACGAAACAGAGAATTTTAAGGGAATAAAGCCAGTTAGTAGGCCAAAAAAATCTTCGTGAATTTTTTAAATATATGTACATATTTGCATGAAAGATTTTATGTTTGAAAAAACTTATTTTGACAAAGTTTTCATATTTTTTTATATAAAAATATTAATAAATAGATAAGTTATAGCTAATTATCCGGAAAGTCGTTTTCCAAAACGTTTTATGATGACCATTTCCATTTGGAATCAGATTATCTGAAATGAAAAAAATCTGAAAGATTTAGTTAATATATGAATTTAGTTAGTCTTTAATCATTCGATATTTCGAAAAATTGAAGTACAACAAAATGACGGCTCTGTTCAAAGTTCAACTTTCGATTTACATAAAAAAAAATCAGTATTTTTTGTCCATTAAAAAAAAGGATGCATTGGAAAAAAATCCTACGATTAAAGACTAGATTTACATGTCTAAAAAAGCATAAAAAAAGCATAAAATATAAAATTAAGATTGATCGGTGCTTTTGAGATATGTTGGTCACCAATTTTAAAAACATTGTTTTGAGAAAAACATGTTTAAAGTTTCAAGTACAGTTTACTATAAAATAAAAAATTTTTCAACTTACACAGAGTTATCTATTCCAAGTCTATATTGTAAGTCCTCTCTTGATGTTTCTAAAAATATTAATTTGTTATTACCGGCGACGGTTATTCTTTCCTTCCGAGTATACTGTATTGCACGCGAAAATTAGATATATATATATATATATATATATGTCTATGCATTCGGTATCTTCTCTATGTCGTATATTTCCGTGAAAATACAGCGAATCAACTTGAAATTTTCAGAGAATATTTCTAACTTATATATTTTATTATATATTTTAAGAAAATGTGATTTTTGAAAATCGATTTTTTTGAAATTTCTAACTGAGTATATCTCCTTAAGTCTTGTTAAAATAAATTCAAGATAACCAGGTTAAATTGAAAGAAAAATCAAAATTCAATTACAAATAATAAAGAGATAGAAGTAAAATGTAAGAATTTTGTATTTTAAAATTTTATATATATATATATATATATATATATATATACATACATACACACATATATAAGAATATCTTTTTACTTTGTTAAATTGCAATCGCGCGAAAACGTATTGAAATTTATTAAAATTTCATAAAAAATATCAATTTCTCACTTATTTTGATTCGTCATATACAAATTTACTTATATATTTACCGATTGGTTCTTATTGAAATAAGAATCTGAGAGAGATTTCTAATAAAAATCTGTTGATGTTCAATCGTATGATACCCGATTGAATCTAATTCGGGTTATTAATGTGGATTTTCAGTCCGATTCGCCAACTGGAGGCGTTTGCCGATTACTTCCCATTTCAATAAAATCAGATTGATTTTTCATTTTGTAAATCGGTAATGTACCTATACATTCTTATTGAAAGTAGAAATTATTTTAAAAATTATTTTTGGAAATCCTAAATAACTAAAATCTTATTATTTCCGAATCATTCTCAATAGACTGTAATTTTGATTAGGGACTCAATAATCACTTCGTCAAAAACTATTGCGAAATGATTATTGCAAATAATCCGCCTAATGAAATCAATAATTACTCCGTTAAAAATTATTGAGGAGTGATCATTATGAAAATATGATTATTGGATAATAAATAATCACTATTAAAGAATGAATAATCACTATTAAAATCCAATAATGATCCATTGGTATTCCAATAATTTATTTCTATAAAAGAAAATAATGGATTGTATCGATTTTATAAATATCTTTTAACTATGAGATATAAAAAGTATTTTATATAAAAGTTGTATAGTTTCATATACTTTGTATAACGGCATAAAAGACATGCTGCAAAAATTAATTTTACAACAAATTGTTATAAATAAATTATTAAAAATTGATTATAGAGAAATTCTGATTCTTACCAATCGATTGTATTGAAAAAATTACTAAAAAAGTAATTAATTAATTTTTTTATGTTTATGCAAAAAAAAATAAAGTCATTCTGTCCATGCTTATGTTATGTTTAGAGCGGACTCCCATGACTCTTTTCTTTCATGGAGATTGTTAGAATATAAAGACAGACGAATAACGACAAATTAAACCATTACAAATTAAAAAACTTAATAACAAAAATTTTCTTTTCTCATGAGAAACTAAAGCGAAGACTCCAGTATCTCTTCGTAAATGTCAGCTAAGATAAATTAAAAATCGATGCACGTGCGCGAACGGCGGGACTAAAGAGACGTCTATGACGCCTTCCTTGGACGCCGCGACTAGAAAAACAATAATTGATAATAAAAATGTCCGCGGGACTAGCGCCAGAACAATTTTCCTAACAGCCAAATCACTGACAAATTCTCACTAATCCGCGATCGTAAAATCTAGAAGTAAGACGCGACGTTCCGGGGGAGATATTTGATGGTCCCGTGTCGACACTGCACGTGCACTTTCTTAACTACCCTTTGCATGTGCATTTTCTCATAAATTTTAACGTCATAAAATTAAGGATGACGTTTTTCCACACTACAAATTCCGGTCAATACATTTTTCCGCCCCAAAACCTTGATTAATCCGAGAAAGAGAAAAGAGTCCTATCACTAATTATCAAAACCTATTTCACTAATCCGAATTCGACTAATCAACTCTCTCCCCTCTCTTTCCCCTAAGAATATCTCTATATAAACGACGATTTCGTGGGACTTTGAACATTCCTGGGCATTTCTTGATCATCATTCTTTGTCTCTTGCAAATTTTTAGCCCTCGGGCTTTTGCGCTCTTATTCCGATCTAATTTTTCAAGTCAATGATCACATACGGAATCCAGCTCCAACATTTTCAAGTCACATCATCTTCTGAGCCAGATGTGAACTCCATCACTGAGAATTATATCTAGGATGCCTCTAATTATTTCTATCACCAGTAAGCCGCATATATTCTCTCTTTCTCTCTCTCTCTCTCTCTCTCTCTTCCCCTCCCTCCCTCCCTCCTCCCTCTCTTCCCCTTCGGTAGTAATCATTAAAAATCATTAAATAATATTTTAATTCTCTTTGGTTCTAGTAATATTCCTTTCTAGTAATATTCATTCCACCTTTTCATACTCTTTATTTAATATGTGCTCTTCTTTCTAATGTACTCATATGTACACTTTTCTATTCATTTGCCCTAGGTCTGTACTCGATGTAATATTCACGCACGCACGCACGCACGCGCGCATCACGTTTAATCAAAAACACTAAGATTAATTATAAATGCAACAAGTTGCTGACTATTTTTGCAAAAATAAAAACATATATAAACATTCGCCCTTTTATTAATTATGTTGTTTAACTAAAATCCAAGTGTATTAATTTTTGTTCCTTGTATTTATCTTAGTTCTCCTGCGACTGCACTTGGTCCTCTCCCTAGTCACATGGAGTAAATTCCATAATCGAAAAACAGGACACACGAATGCACTGGTACATCTGGTGTTAAAGTGCTCGTGACGCTGATCCAGTTTAGGCTCTTCAAACAAGTACGTTCGATTCGTGAGTTCGCTCAGCGAAGCGTTGACCGAGAGGTTTCCATTTTTTTCAACCTTCGGCTCCTCGAAAGCCCCAGGATGAAGCAAAGTACCTCCCGGTTTGCGCCTTCCCCAACTTCTTTGCAGTTCGGAGCTTGGATGCGACCAAATTGATCAAAATTCTGTTGCGTTCACTCCCTCAGATCCTTGCAGAGTTTTTGGACGTAACATCTAGATCACCAAGGATAACCAAAAAATGACATTTGTAAATAGGAGCATGAAAAAATATCTTTGACGTTAAAAGTATATTATATAAATATCAATTTTGTAATTAATTGTTATAAACAAATAATGATAACATAAAAACAAATAACAATTTTAAAAAAAGTTAAACATCTTTAATAATTTTTTTTTCTTTAATAATTTTTCCCATTATAATCGATTGATGTAGTCACTTTTTTTCTACTATCAATTTTTAATAATTTGTTTGTAACAATTTTGTTTGCAAAATTTACTTTTGTAATTTGTTTCTATACAGCAATTTGTTCTATACAGAGCATAGAAAACTAAACAACTTTCGTATAAAACATTTTTTTATATATGTTATACGTTTAAAAAATATTTTTTTTTAATTTTTTTAAAAATTATTATTTTCGAGAGGATGTTTCATCTTCTAAATCTCGAGATACGTAAAAAATATATATCAAATAAATAAAATATGGGACTTATAAACGAACTGTACTACTATTATAATATCACAAGTTAAATTGACAAGCAATTTAATAATTTGATGCTTAATTGACATCATATTTAAGAAGATTTTGTTAATGTACTGAAAATCTGTAAATGAAATTTATTTATATATACGAATATATACAAATATATACGAAAAATAATTAATTTACTTGCGGGAAATGAAAAACAAGTATATCTACTGAAAGAAGTTGTGTACATCTATTGAAGCAGCAATATCAACTGAATATATAATATAAAAGCCCGAATACTGAAAAAGCGGCAAAACTAAACTAAGATCATCGAAGGAGTTAAATATTTAGGAAAGCTAATATCGATTCAACAACTACGATGATGGGAAGACCAAATGGATCAAAGTGATATCAGATCTAAAAAATTAAAACGAATCTTTGAATATATATTAAATGAAACATTATTTAACGAAGCACTTGAAAAAAGAATAATTATACATGACATCGATCGATGAGCTTCTCGAATATAAGAGCAAGACAATTTCAGGATTTAAAACCAGGATTTAAAAACTTGGATAAAAAGATTTTAAATTAAACACGATAGTATTTCGGAAAAGATCAAAATTTATGAGAAAAAAATAGTATGTTACGAAAGAAGATTTGAAGAATAAACACATGCGACACATTTATAGAAAATGTTAAATACTACATTGGTTGGTTATGGACAAGAAAATATACAATATATAATTCAGATCAGAGCTTTCAATTTAAACTTTACTCTGATCGTACGTTAACACAAAAGAGTGTAAAAAAAAATAGAAACTGTAATACAATCTACATCAACAACGACACACAGTTACACTATACAACCAACTATTTTCTGATGATAGATTATTGTTACCTCTGTTTATATTATTATGAGAAGTTACGGGAACACTTGGCCCGAAAGTTCAAAAAAGTTTATTCAAGACACTTAATATTTTTGTAACAGCTTCGAAATCAGGTAAATTAACATCAAATTTTGTAAAAACTTGATTGAAAAAAGTATTTTTCTCTAATGTTGGACCACAATCTGTATTACTATTTGATTCATAGAGTGGACATTGTCCCAACATTATTTTGTAAACTAGATTAGATTCTGCAACAGACATTGTTTTCCTAACCATTTCAGCCGGTACGACGGGAAAAATACATTAGATGTTTATGGCTTCAGATTATGAAAAAATTTTATCAAATATTTTTCTAATATCGTTATATTGTTAGATCTTGCAATTGAACTTTATGTTAAAAATAATTGCGCTTGGCTTAGCCAAGACTATCGTGTCTCCTGATATATTTGAAAATTGTAATCATTAACTCACTATCAATTCTCGTCTAGGTTTCAACATTTATTTAAATTTACATGGTTTAAAAGCGGATATATACAGAATATAGACACAGGATATAGACATAGTTCCAGGATATAGATACAGTTCCAAACACCAGTTGAGTTTTTTCTAAAGTGATTCCAAAAAAATAGTAAAATGTGATATTTGTGGCGCAATTGCTATCAATTACTTGTTCTTGGTAAAAAGTCACTTTGTATTACTGTTCGGTATCTCTATGATTCACGACGTCTAGTTATATCGCCTAATCGCATCTATGAAAAATCGATGAATCCACGAGATGTCGATTGCTAAACGACACATGCGTCACGCGTAATCGATTAAAAAAATAATATCAGATCATCTTGGCAACAAAACAAACTGTTGTTGTCGTCTTCTGCACGCCTCTCGTGGAAAGTTATCGCCGCGCTACCCCTAAGATTCTTTCCGTATCCGCTGTAAACACGTTCATCTGCGCTCGAGGTCTATTTAATATTAAAAATTTGGAAAGCAGAGAAGATTTCATTTTTCTCGACCGAGTGCCTTCGAAGTATTAATACCGCGGGAAACGTTCGGACGGTAATCGCTTGGCCACGCCATTACGATTTCTTCGTGCGTTCAGCAAGATCGCCAACAATTACATACTTTTTTCGTGACATTACATTTGCAATATCTACGTACTATAAATAAAACACTACATTATTTGTTTATGTAAAAATTATTTATGCATCAATTCTGTATTGACATTTTTATGTATCTTTTATATTGTGTTATTATATATTATTCTTTTACATATTACTCTGTATTGTATTTCTTATAATTATCAAAATTTATATTGGGAGTACAAATTAGTTCGGTCCGTTTTTTTGTGCATTTATTTCAAAACAAAATGAATGAACAGATCAATTAAAGTATTGTCCATTGCTGCCTACTATTTTTTCCCATCTCTCAGGCAATTTTCGAATTCCATCTCGAAAAAAATGACTCGTCTTTGGAGGCGATCCAATTTTGGAGGCGATCTAATTTTCGATTTCTGCGAAAGAAGTGAACCGGTGACTTGATGACTGATCCTTCGGAACAACTAGTAATCAGAAGGAGCAATGTCCAGAGAATACGGCAGGTGCGGTAAAACATCCCATTTGCGTTTCTAAATATTTTTTTACGACTTTAGCAACATAAGGCCGAGCGTTGTCATGAAGAAGAATAACTTTATCATCTTTGCTCGTATTCCGTTTTTTCTCGCAATGCACGGTTCAAACGAATCAATTGTAGCCGATACCGATCGCTCGTAATGGAATCGCCAGGTTTCAGCAGCTCATAATAAACAAGATCCTTTTGGTCCCACTAGATACAGAGCATAATCTTCGAACCATGAATGTTTGGCCGCGGTGTTAATGTTGAGGTCGATGGCAACGATTGACCGGGCTTAGCGTAGTATTTTTTC
>Ga0157364_1001821_pt1:0-17500 | contig 18880 bp, 9 predicted proteins | sample AttsexASBM2_FD_111476 | JGI IMG/M metagenome (GOLD analysis project Ga0157364, IMG submission 111476) | Fungus gardens microbial communities from leaf cutter ant in Ribeirão Preto, State of São Paulo, Brazil - Atta sexdens ASBM2 | ecosystem: Host-associated > Fungi > Mycelium >...
CACGTTAAATGTGGGAGTTTGTTTAGCAAGTGATGACATTTCTATCGAGATGATATTTTTAGAAAATTTAATTTCCCGAGATATTTTATATCATCCACTATAATTATATTATTATTATTAAATTAAATATATTAAAAATAACACACAGTCGAAAATAAAAATTATATATTAATAATAATTAAAAAATAAAACAAGTATGTCCATTATAAACGATAATATTAAATATCGATTTGTCCTACTTTGGAAGTCGGTGTACCGACAATATATATATATCGAACGGATTAGCAAGAGCACTGTAAAATTTTTCGTCCAAATTCGTAATTTCTAATGATTTCGCAAAGTTTCTGGCTCGGCGATGAGGAATAAAGGCGAAACTCGGACAGACGCATGAAACGTGGAAGTCGAACGGATATCGATGCCTCCTATTTTTTTTTATCCATTCTTTTCGGAAAAAGAGTGAAGCTCCCAAAATTCGAGATCCCCACGTAATCTTCCACGTGCGGAGTCGTCGCAAGTCTCTCGATCCGCTCGATCGCTCTCCACTGACAACCGAAACAGACGACGGGCAATAATCGTCGTGCGATTTTCGAGCACACACGAGTTTTCGGATTAGCGGGCGCGGATAGAGAGAAGGCGAACGGAAGACCCCTCACCCTCTCCCCCCTCCCCCGCTATTTTTCGAGGCCCCTCTCGGCGCCCAGGTGGATATAAAATACACGCGGATATTCCGAGTGCGAGGTGCGTATATATGCACCACGTACGAAAGGGGGTGAGTGGACGCGCGGGGTTGTGTGCGACGCGTACCACTCCCTCCTCTCCCCGCGAACAGCAAGGTATTGTGTTTATATGCATATATATCGGGGTAAGCCTCCGGACTCTCCCTTGTACTCTAACTCGGCGGCGTTTTCCGATATTCCGGCCGAAACTCTCGACCGAAAAGCCCCGGCCTTCGAATCCCCCCCCCCCCCCCGTTATCCACCGCCCGCGCAATCCCCTGTCCACGAGTCGCCGTTTCCTCTCCCTTTCCCGCCGCGGTCACCCCGCTCACTCGCGGCGACTCTCGTATGCAACGTCGAGCCGTCATATTCGGATAAAATCGAACGTATTCCGCCTAAACGGCTTCGTCTCCGTCGTATTCGACTACTCCCTTTTTCTATCCCCCCCTTTCCCTCCGATTCTCCTGCCATCAACGTGGTCGAAATATTTATTATAAGCCAACGAGTCCGACTTCCGAAGTTTCGTGCGGCTGCAGATAAATGTAGAGATCTTCTAATCAGAGTCAGTCTGGTCATAAAATAATAACCTATGATTGGTTCGACATTTTTCGTCAATTCGCGCCAGTTTTCTGAAATTTAATTTTGTTAAAGAGAATAAGTTAATTAGCATTTAAAGAGTTTATTAAAATTTTGTTTATATTTTTATTTAATAATTTAATTTATATTAATATTAAATGATACGGATCTTCTATAAGATAATTAGCTATAATTAGTAGTCGATCAGAAGTCAACTGAAGTGAGTTGTAAGTGAGTCAGTAGGGTATTATAAGGGAATGAATCAGTTAGTGACTAAAGATGATCGATTTCTCATACATTTAAAACGTAAATTACATTGTGACTAACTAATAAAAAAACAATTTGTGTTTACTCGAACTTCATCGAGAAATTAATCAGAACTAACATAACCCGAAACTGAATGAACTAATATATGATTTATTTTGGGTGCAGATTCCAGAATTTATGACTTATAATTCTGACTTATCATCAATGTAGGTGATATGAGTGACTAACGGTTTATTGTTGACAGTCCAATATAGTTTCTCCATAATCTCTTTGAATACATGAAAAATACTCGACACTTACTTTGCAGCGAGTTAGCACATATTTTTCTCTCTCTTTCATACTATTGCAGAGCGAGATAGACCTCGCTCTCAATTTTGATGAAAAATGTTGGTCCCATGTTATGATTAGATTCTGATTCGAGGATCTCTAGATAAACATAATTTGATATACTGGTATCGCAATCAACTATAAAACCCCTTAAAAACGTCTCTATATCCTGAGAACAGTTTTGTCTCTCTATTCCCAGAATATTCCCAGGATATACAGTGTTGCGTGGGTTTCTTATACCTCTTCAGAGCGGTGCATAAATTTTTACGATATGCTTCGAGAGGGTTAAATCAGATGCTATTATATTATCAGATATTTAGATAATGGAAACGAGTCACGGCGAGGTATCCCGAAGCCACCTGATGTTCGGAAAGGGTAGATTTTGTGCGATAAATCCTGGACGATTTTCCCTTGTAGAAAACTTTTCGATGAAAAAGTCACCGCACGCGCGTTGGCGGTAAATTTTCATTTGACAAATAAATCTTAATCTCTTCCAAAGGAATAGGATAAGTTTGCGCGCGAGAAAAAAAAGAGAGAGGCCGCGTTCGCGAAAAATCTATGGTCTATCTTTTTTTCTTTTTTTTTTTTGCCGACCACGAGGACCATAGTCCGCCAAAGGATTCTGTGTGCCATTCGCTTGCAAATTATTCCGTAACCTTTGATTCCTCTCGTCGTCTGAACGGCCGCCTCTTTTCCGCAGAACCTCTTTTTTTTTTCAAGGCTCATCCCTCTGTTTATCCGCGCGCTCGCGTCATTATTGACTCGGCAGTCGAGAAAGAAACGCGGTCGGGCCTCGCGCTATTTGCTCTTATTAATAGCACACGGCGTGCCGGCGTCGCTCCGCGCGGCACCGCTATGAAAGTTAAATTAAATTTTCGATGGTAATGAAATCAGCACAATCGAGCCAAACCGTACCGGACCGATGCGACAAGCGGGGCCGATCGGCAAATCAATCGGCCGGCGATCGACGGGACGGATCCAAGGGATATACCTTCCCCGATTCTCCGATCCAAAGAGACCAAAGGCGAAGAGCCAAAGAGGGTCAGGCGGCGAAAAGCGGCATGGGGGGAGGGTAGAGGATTCGGAAACAGAGGGTTGCGAAGAGAGCGGGGGGAGGGGAGGAAAAAAGCGCCCCGAACGCGGCCCGTTCCCGTCGACTGACGCAACGGTCGCTCTCGCAAAGGATTTATCCGCGAAACGCCGTTCCCCTCCCCACCCCTTTCTCCACCTACGCCCGTTGCAGAATTGAAACACAGTAATATGTTATTGGTAAGCTCTTCCTTTTACATCGGCAAGCGCCAATAAATGCTGCAGACAGGTTAACGAACCGGCCGCAGAAGACAGGGAAATATGGCGCGAGTGCGCGCCTACGAGGGTATGGTGGAAGAGAAAGACAGGTGGATGGACATTGCGCGGAAAAAGACAGAGGCAGAGGAGGAGAACGAGCCACGAGGTGGAGGAAGAGACTCGGGATGGTGGATAGATATCCGGAGTTTGCGCCAGAGAGAGAGAAAGAAAGAGCGAGCGCCCAGAGAACCTACAGAGAGAGAGAGAGAGAGAGAGAGAGAGAGAGAGAGAGAGACGAGGGAAAAAGAGAGAAAGAATACCATCGCTCGCCGCCCATCGTCACGATAGAGGTGGCATCGCTAAACTGTCGACTTCGAGCTTTTAATTCGCGATCAAAGGACCGTAACGATCCGTCGGTGCCCTCTCTCAGCACCGGCCACTCTTTCCGACGTCAAAATTACTTTTAAATTCCCCCCCCCCCCCCCCCCCCCCCCGGGCTCGCCCTGCGCCCCACGTCCGCTCGACGTCCGCCCATGCACCCCCTGGATGCACCGGGGCCTCCTCACCCTTCGCTTTTCTCTGTCCGCGACCGACCGACCACTTTGCCGCTTTATAGCGTATGCGGATGCGCCATAGCGACGGCGGCGGCGGCGGCGGACGCGAGCCATGAAACGAATTCGGGCGTCGCTTAAGAAAAAAAGAGGATAACGCCGAACAGGTGGTTCCGTCAAAGGTAATCGACTCTCTCTCTCTCTCTCTCTCTCTCTTTCTCTCTATATCCTCTCCCTTTGCGACCAAGGGATGGGATTCGAGAATAGTGCAAGGGGAATACGTGCCAACGAGGCATAGGGTGGCTAGAGGAGGAAAAGAGTGTAATAATGACGTTTCATCTCGGCGAGCGTCTCTCCTGTTTTTCAAGAGACTTCGAGTCGATTGGCCCCGGTCCTCATCTTCGGAATTTCTAAATCCCGGAAAGGTTCTGGAAAGCGCAAACTTCACGGGCCGGAATTTTCGGATCCTCCAGGATGGATCCGCGGCGCCTCGGTTCTCGATTTACTTGGATTGGTGATTAAATACTTGAACTCTCGGAGCCTCGTACCTTCAGACAGATCGAAAGACAGAGTAATTTTTTATAAGGAAAAAGAAGTGAAACCCTTCTAAATTCCAATTTCTGAAAAGAAATCGAAGAACTTCAGGCTATCGAAGAGAAATTTCCTTAAATTTCTACTAATTGTAAAAGAAAACCCAGGAAAATGAGCGTAATTGATTTTTTTCTGCTTAAATTACGTCTAACTTTCTTCAATTTAGTCATTTGCATCTGATAAACCATCTTTAATCGCGATCGATTGGAATGCATGGAAAAATTTTCAAGCGAGCTATTTTTCAATAATCAAAATGCATTTAGCGATCTTTTATGCTATTCGTGCTCGGAATATCGAAGAACCAGCGTCACACGCGGGCTTGATATGCTTTAACGGATCATATTAAAAACACAGATTGATCCATTAAAACGCGTCGCTATTCTTTCACCGTCTTGGGAATGAGAAATGACACTTCTTCGCTAAAGGATATTTTTGCCGAAACGCTGAAACGACAAAATGACGGCTGTAATCATCCGAGGTCGAATCGCGAGAGCGGATGATGGACGCGGAGTTTGATTTTTTTATTCCTCCCTCGACCGAAGATAATCGGGTCGCGCGTCGCGAGCAAAGAAAGGACTCTGAAAAATAGACTCGACTTCTTATTCTATCCTCTCTCTCTCTCTCTCTCTCTCTCTCTCTCTCTCTCTCTCTCTCTCTCTTTCCATCTCCTCCTCTCTTCCCCGACCATCTTCGTCGTAGTATTTTCGACTCGTCGTAAGACGACAGAAATGACGCTTCGTTTGTTTGCGTCCTGCTTCGATTCGGCGCATTATTACGCGAATAAGATCGGCCGTGATTTAATAAAATAAGTCCGTGGACTTTAATTAACAATTCGAACAATTGCCGTTAATTAAAATGTTGTCGGCGTTGAATGAATGACGCATTTCTCGAAACTTAAAAAGATTTGGCTATCACGATGGAAATTCTTCGCAGATGCACGCTTCTCACGTACGTTTTTAACCTTTTAAGTGGTTACCAGTGTTTTTAAAAAATTATATTCTTGGTTATGTGATAAATGTTAAACTAATATAAGACACAATATTCTTAGAATGTCATGTGAATATTAAAAAGGGTAAAGAATATTCATATAATATTCCAGGAATTTTGTATTATAAGGTTAGTTCAACAGGAACTTTGTTCCAAAGAAAATTTCTTCTCATACATTATTAATGTATAAACAAGTATAATTTTCAAGCTTTTTGTTCAATGATAAGAAAATCATTTTTGATGAGGAAATTCTATTGATTGATATTACTTACAAATGCAAGAAAAACTTTTGAATCTTTTTACATAGCTTTTATCAGCAAATGTCTTTTTGCCCAATAAATATCCAATTTTATTGATAAAATATTAATATAGTTCATTAGTATATTGCAAAACTGTCACAGTATATTTAGGAATTTATTTTTTTATTTTCATATTCATATCATTTTATGTCGTTATTAAACAATTTTTCTTTCAAAATCATATAATAAAGAATTTTACTACAACCTGTTATTTTTTTTTGGATCCGCTATTTTATTCAATGTTTCGATTTTTGATTCAACGATTCCTTAAACTTCTAAAAATAATTAGACATTAAAATGTTATGTCTCAAAAAAATCCAGAGCTTAAAAGAAGATTGAAAAAAATTGAAAAGAACAAACGTGATCCCTTGTGAAACATTCTGGACGAGAAACCTATAACATTTAAATATACAGAGAAATATTTTGTAATCATCTAATTCGTTGGACTTATATCGAGAGAAAATTATTTGTTATTTGTAATAATTATATAATTATTAATTGCAAAATAATTATGATTAAAAACTCCTTTTCAGTTATTTTGTTACGTTAACAATAATAATAATAATATTAATAATGCTTATATTAAAAAATATATAGTTGACATAATTTAACTATAAATTATAGTTAAATTATGTACCATCTTTTTCTCTCAGTCTAAAACTAATTAAATTAACGATGAAAATGATGCGATATCGCGTTATGGGATTGATATATTAACATTACTGACAATTTTTAACTTCCTACCGCTTGATTTCAACTTATTTCTCGCAATCGAACGAGATAAAATTAATATCAAAATAGTACGTCGATAATTTCATGGACATTAAATCTGTGAATCGGATACATAACGCTATGGAGATAATTTTTAAAATAAGGAGCGTTAAGACACGTCATATCGATTCGGCTCGACGATTCGATAATGCTCCGGGCGACTAATCGGCGTGGAGCGAGTTCCAAAAAGCTTCCCGATCGCACGAATCCATCCCGCTCTTCCCCATCCTTCTCTCTTTTTTTTTTTGCCTTTCTCTTTAATCGTTCGTCTCCCGAAAAAAGAGACGACGGCGAACGCGGGCGAACGGAAAAATATATCGGCTGCGAGTGCATGAGCGCGATGAGCATCCCGCGCAACACGGATGGAGAACGCGCGCGCAGGACGAGGACGACGATGAGGACGAGCAAATCGCCGGCCCCGACAGATATTCAGCTCTTTTTATTCCCGCTTACGTCCGTTTACGTCCCCCGATCGCTTTTCGCGTGGACTAAATACGGCGTGCGTTAACAACGCCCGGCATACATGTGTGTGCACCCACACACATGCACCCACACACATACACACACATACACACACGCTCCCTGAATCCTATCGCAGAAGAGCATATAACGATTTTCTTTTCAGGACTAGAGCGTCCTCGAGCCTCCGCGGGGCGGAAAGTAGACTCCATTTAGATAATCACAGTTACGGTGTAAGAGTATAAGGTGCCTTCACTCACCTATTTCCACTAGAAAACTGGATCGAATGGAAGAAATTAAGACACTTAACACATATGTGTCTTAACTTGGTATATTGATCTCAACACCAGGAGAGATTCTCTAATCAGAGACTAACCATAAGAGCGTGTCATCCGTGTTCTGGCAAAATCCTGGAAGTGAGAAAAGTGTGCTATTTAGTTCTGCAGAGAGAAAATATGTGCTACGCTGCTCTGAATTGCAAGAAAATGTCTAGAAATTTTCTAATCTGAATCTTGCCATGAGAGCAATATATCTATAATTGGTCCCGCATTTTTCATCAAATCGTGTTAACTAGAGATAAAACGTATCTTTTCTCACTTACAATTTTAACGGAAAATGTTCCTTTTCATAATCATCAGATGTAGATTCAAGTAAAAGTCTTAACACTCAATAGTCTTTTCACGAGACAAATATGTGGCACTGCAGAAGATATAAGATAGACCACGCAAAGCTTACGGAAGTTCATAGTTTATATACTCCGTGATAAAAAGTCAAATATTGCCATATTTGTCTCGAGTATCCAGACTCTTACTTGAGAAGCACTAATTAGAGAATCCTTAGTCGGACCAATTAAACCTTCTTCTTGGTCAGTCTTTGATTAAAGCGTCTCCAAACACCACAACTATGAGACAAGTCTTCTTGTGTGTGAGACATATTTACTGATTAGTGCAGACACGTGTGTAGATGCGTTTATACTTGTGCGAACTGCAGAATGTTCTCAGGAAATCATAGTGATTTTACTCGAGTGGGAACATCTTATATTTTTACACCGTGATTACAACTGAGATAATTGGCGTGAAACGCTGATTTATTTTTTTCTCTCTAACAAAAAGCCTCGTGGATCCTCGAAGACGACCGACAGGAAGCGAGCGCTTGGACCTTGGAATCCCTGGATCCTGCAGTCCACATTGGGCATTTCGGATCCACGATTTCGAAAATCCTTGGATTCCTCGAATTCTCGGATTTTTAAATATTCTATATGTATTTTTTTTTTATTCCCTTTCGAACAGTCGAGTCTCAAAATCCGCGGATTCCTGGGATCGTCGGATACCAGGTCCTCGAGCCTCGGCGATTCCTTGGACCCGTGCGGATCCTCGGATCCCACGACGGTGCCAGGGAAAAGTGGTCGCTGGATCAAGTGAGCTTGACCGATCGGGCCGGACGTAGATCAAAATAAAGGACCCTCGAATTCTCTCCGCTTTCGCGAAGCGGCCGCTCGGTTCGGCTCGTTGATTTCGTTTCGAATTTAGAGTGGACTTCTACCCGTAGTTTGGTACCCCGAGGCAAGGAGAGCGACAGGGACCGTCCGCGCCGAGGGCTACTTGATTTGCGTTTCTTGTTCTCTGACGCAGCGTCCCTCTTTATTTCAATGGCGGGCGAGATTTAACGGTCCCCCACGGGTCCCTGCGATTTCTCTTTCGTCGCCAACTCGATCCCCTCGGTGCAAGGAAGGGAAACGAAAAGAATAAAAGAAAAAAAAAAGAAAGATAAAGAGAAAGCGGCGACGAGGTAGCGCGGTTTACTTAAGGAGTTACAGTAGCCTACGGTCTGTCGGGAAGCTAGAAGTTACGACCGCCGTATGGTCAGACATGAAATCAGGAGTTACGATCGCACTCGATCAGACAAGGTCAGTTTATTAGGTTAATTTTGAAATTTCGGTATTTGTTGTTTTATCAATAAAACATGAGTTTCAATTAATTGATTAGCTTGATAAAATTCCTATTTTTTTCTGAAATTCTGGAAAAATTTGTTTCTTTCGACTGAAAAGTAAAGTATCCCCGCAATGGGATGTCATCGTGATGTTTCACGCGATTGTATCATTATCGTTCGCGATTATGAGGCTTAAATACGTCTCGCGATGTCGCCGTTGCTTTCTCTGCCGGGCGACGGAAGAGAACGCGAAACAGAAAATCAACGATGAGAGGGTTTGTGTGCGTCGCCCCGACCTAAGAGACAGAGACGGAGTGAGAGATAGAGACGGAGTGTCGGGGTAATGGAAAAAGAGGAAAGGAGAGTGCAGGACGGAGATGAAAAAGCGGCAACGAGAGAAACGGCGACTAGAAAGAGAGAGAGAGAGAGAGAGAGAGAGAGAGAGAATGAAGAGAGAGAAAGAGAAAGAAACGTCGTCGAATAATTAAGCAGTCTCCCGCAAACTTGGTCCCGGTAGAAAAATCCTTCCTCGTTGATGTTTCGATACACGATCGACCAGAGAGGATTAAATAAAATTTTTATAATATGCTACGCTCGAAGAAATGTTGATTTAACTGTTAAACTCTGATTTAATAACATCACGAATGAAGGTTCTTTCACTAAAGCCGCATTTACGTGCCGCATATAATTATCCGATGGCGTTTCATCATGAATCCAGTCAAATTGTTTCTACAAAGACAATCAGAAACAACGAGAGAGAAAGAAAGAGAGAAAGAGAGAGAGAGAGAGAGAGAGAGAAAGAGGGGGAGAGAAAGAGAGAGAAAGTCGCGGGATGAAAAAAAAAAGAAGTCGCCTTCTCCGTTTCTCGTCGTCTCGTCGAAGGCCGTCGTCCGTCCCTGACCCTACCAAAGTGTGTTTTGCATTGCAGACTACCAGATGCGCAATGTTAACGTGAGATCGGTCAACTCTAAACGAAGGAAAACACCCTCCTCTTCCTGCTTGTGAGTCTCTCAGTTTCGGTGTTTCGTAAATAATTCCACCTATGATAACCACACATGTTTCTGAAACCAGATTACTATGACATTGTTGTAATGGTTCGAGATTACATTGACCTTTGACCTTTTGTCTTTATATATTATACGAATACGTATACCACATGCATACACACAAACACATACGTGGACACACGCGTGGATGGTAAGGAGTCTTCCTCGAAACTTTCTTTCACAACCCCTTGTTTACAACAAGTATACTCCGAACGAAAGTTTGGAAACATTTTTTAATAAGTTTTTGGGATTATTTAATTCAAGTACTTATAACAATCTACTTTTTAAACAACAATCTTTTAGATCCAATAACTGGATTAAAAGATTCAAAAGAATTATTATTAATAAAACTCATTGTTATAGATATTTGAATGAGTTATCCCAAAGATATCATATTTGTAAAAATGTTTCCTCAAACTTTCGACATAAAGTGTATATATATCTCTCGAATTGTTGATTCGTGTCCATACAACGCACTTTATCCGAAAGATATCCGTGGAACGTTCTGAAAACATTCTTAGGATGTTCTCCGAACGTCTTTAGGAACGTCTCTTGGACATCCGTGCTGTATGGATAAGCAAAATTAATTGATCTCATCCTAGAAAATCTTTTTTCAAAATTAGAGATACATCAAAATTCTCGGGGAAATTCGGGTAACTTCGTGTTTTATTGCGTGTCGAGTCTATTGAAACGGCGACAGCGAAATGCCGTACTAGGATCCGTTAGTAAACGTTGCCGCTGTTTCCTTTGAACAGAATTGGCTCACGATAAAACGCGATTCTACATAATCGAATATCGCCCGACTGAAAATATCGATACGATGTTTTTTTCCCCTCTCGCCTGTTTCTTTTTCCCTGGAAGATGCGGACTTCTCACTGTTCACGCAGAGACACATTTTGCCGATGACATTTAACACGACTTGCCTTTGCGTTTTTGGTTCAGTCAGTTCAACCTCCCCCCATTGATTCGCTCCCTCATCCCTCGATCGCCCGACTGAGTCCTTTCGTCAATTGCTTTCGATTGACTGACTGATGGATGAATCGATCGATCGACCTTATGCATATGTACAGATATTATATGTCTACGTTTTATAGGCGCAGCTTCTTCTTCTTCTTTCTGTATCTCTATCAACAATTTGTTTTCTCTTTCTCTCGCATTTTTGTTCATCTTCAACTTCCATGCAGCCGCCGCTCGAGCGAGGTGAGAAAATTGGCGAGGAGAGAGATCAAAATTGAAACGTTTTCGCGCGCGAAAATTCCTGAGGGAGGAGGACCAAAAATAAAAAAAGAATCGACGGGACGGAAAAATTAGTAGCGTCGCGACGTGACGCGACGCAGGCGTACGCTGCGTCGTCGTCGTCGTCGTCGTACGCGCGATTTTTCCGCACGGTCGACCGGGTCCCGTAATGACGAATTGGATTGAAGAGGCCGGGGAGAAGTGGCGTGCTCGATGGAATCGTGCTTGGAAGTCGACGGATGTCCCGCGATCGCAGGCCTCGGTCGCAGGACATCTTCTTTCGGCACGTTTTCCGCGAGACGCGAGTCTCCCCGGTCTCGAGGCCCTGTCTTAAAGCTCTATATTAATAAAAGTAGCGTATTTCTTTGATCTGAACCGAAATGCCGACAACTTTCCTACTGGCTATTTCGATCGCCATCTTGGATCTAGTTGTCTGTAACCCAATAAGCGCTTAGTATTATTGGTACATGGTATGGTTAGTAGGTCCAATATGGCGGACTTTTGCGCTACTTTTATTAATAGAGAGCTTTACCCTGGCCTCTTTTTCCTTACCCAAATAACGCGATGTCACGTCAAATTGACAGAAAATTCAACGAAACTTTCGTCTAGAGTTTGAGAAAACCAGAGATGCGCCTTTGAATCAATTAGGTTAGATTAGTCACCGCCGTCATTTTTTTTCTTCAATATGGTATACTGATTGGCTGTCTAAATCACGTAATCATGTGCCATAAATCACATGATCACAATGACGTTGTCCTTACTATGATAACCAATCAGTCGATATTCTTTAGCAGTCAATCGGACTATACCTTTCTATGACGAATCTCTGGTTTTCTAGAAATCTACTTTCGTTAAGTCTCAATCAAATGACGTCATCTTGATCTTGTCGTGACAGTCGAGCGTTACTTGGGCACTTCTTTCTCGCGGAAAATGCCTTCAACGTTCCCGACAATCTTTTCCCTCGGCGTGACGAAGTAAACCTCTCCCGAGGGAGAATTCAGAAATCGAAGGTATCCTGCCACTTTCCCGAGGGATACGTCGCGTCGCTGTCGTCACCGCTTAATCGGTATCGCTGTGTTTCGCGAGATTATCGTTCCGCTTCACCGAGAATATCCGCCGGGTTGACCTTTGTCAAATTTATTTGGGCGAAAGATATTGGGAAGCGCGCGTGTGTCAAAACGGAGTGGAGGGATCAACGCCGGGGGTGCATCTTCGCGCGCGAGAGGGATGGAAGCGGAAAGGGCGGTGGGGAAGGGCAGCGGGATTAAAGATTAATCGGGAATAACGTACGGTACAAAACAGACGCGGGGAATGGCGAGCGGATGGCGGGCTGCATTTATATATTATGACTGAGTTCTGTTTGTTGATTTAGCTGTGCGACCAGCATCGACAGCTCTCGAAAAGGCAAGCGAATCTCTCACATGGGTGGGGAAATATATACATATATACAAACGAATATCCATGCACGCTCGCTGTACCTGTATGAACCGTATATACATATATATCTATATATATATACATACGTGATTATGGCCTTCTATATACCCATCCGCCTACATATTATATATATTATATATACCGTATCTTGCTGCTGCTTCTTTAAACGTAAGCTTTAGATTAAAAGAGAAACAGACATCACACACAACAAACAACTAACACCACAATACAACAACGATTCCAGTCGTATGTATATGTGAACTAACCATTACAAGCAATTCCGAAAAACAAGGAAAGTACCAATATACCAGACAAGTGACACATGTACGGAGGCATTTTATTGAGAAGACGCTCGAGTCGCTGCTTGTTGGACTGATAGAGAGGGTTGAGAAAAAGAAAGAAAAAATAAAAATAAAGGGTAGAAACGGGGGAGAAAGGAAAGGCCGACGGGTGGAAGGAGATGAGGGAGAAAAGCGAACGCTCTGTTTCGAGGATTATTAACAGGGAATCGTATTCCAAATTGAATCGGTAACGATCAAGTAATTCTTTAGCCCTTTAACTGAGACGTTCCTTACAGCGCAATCAGTTGCAACTTTTGATTTTCGCGATAAACGTTAATTCCTGTCATCTCAAGACTTTGAGGCGGTACCACGAATACAATAAGATCATACTATTCTGAATGCCACCAAGATCTTTGATGATTTCCTTTTACAATTTTTGTGTCAAATATTTATAAATAGTTGGAATGGTTTCGTTAAAGTATATCTAAAAGTTTAACTAGATATAGATTTGAAAATCATTTTATTGAGCTATCAAAATAAGAGTAGAATGTAGAATGTTTAACCCTCCAAGTATCTTTGCTATTCTAGGTTTTCAAAAAATGTGAAAGAATCCAGGATGACTTTATAATATTTTTACAATATTACTTTAGATTTTTAATTCAAATGTTAAAACCTTGACTTAATAAAAATTAAAATGTGAGGAAGAAAAATTTGAAAGTGAAATTTCATTTGTTTCAAAAGAAACTGAGATTACAGATAAAGGATTACACGTTGATGACAATAACGCAAAAAATTTTCAGCAATCAGTTTAAGCGTTCTACATAATTATTTTGATGACTCAAATAAAATTACTCTCAAATCCGTGTCTAGTTAAATTTTTAGATACTTTAGCAAGACTATTCTTTCTGAGTAATTTTAATAAAAAGAAACTTGATGATATTTGGCGATAGATCTTGTCTCACATTCGAGGCAAAACGCTTATTCAGAAGTCCGTTACTAAAACATGAACGGCAGGGCAATAGTTTTTTAAATATCATCCCAAAAATCGCAACTAAAGTTCTCAATTCTATTGCATATCATTGTCGTTCGTCTAAAACTTCACTTTTGTCGGAGTAATTGAAACAAAATTGTAGTTGTAATCATGTGCGTGATGTGGAATTAAAAAGGGGTAAGCAAAATTTCTGATTAATCTCGCAGTTGCGATCACGGCTCTCCTCGCAAAGAGGCAAATAAGGAACGTGCCTCTTCCGACGTTCCTAATCCAGGTTAAAATTGATCGCGTTACCAAGAGCAACGAAGGGATCCAGTTAAAGGGTTAATCCGCGCTCGCGGCATCCAGCTTTCGCGATTCTTGCGCGGATAACCTCGTCGCTACCGAGCAGCCACACTCTAAATTCGAAACCAAATATGCGAAAATCGGAAAGAAAGAGAGACCACGGAGAAAAAATGAAGGAGAGAATGAAAGAGAGTGTATGTGAGCGAGCGAGCGAGCGAGAGGGAGAGAGGGAGGAGAAGGGAGGTCACACACGCAGAAAATCACTGGGCGATCGGATTGATCCCGACTTGACGTGGACACGATCGCTTGCGACAGGGGCGCGAAATGTTCGCCTGTCATTGGCAGGGTTTGTTTCTTGGTCACTTTGCACTCGACTCTCGTTACCCTCGATTAACGCTTTCGGCGAAATTTCCCCGTCCTCCAAAAGTTAAGTCCGCGGGAGAGCGTCGGTTTTCAGATTTTACGCGACGGGAGTGTAAAGCGCGCACCCACGCGTCTATCGGAACGACCCTGCGAATGACACCGGAAGTGGGTGGTATTGGCTATCGACGATACCTCACCGAGATTAAATATGCATCGTCCCTTCTCGGATGATCTATATTTACTCGCTCAATTGAATTATTAATAATTATACAGTTCTACTTAGCGCCACAAGTTCGCGAAGGTATGCCGGGTCTTTGAAGAAGTTTCTTAAACTAATTTTAACGTAATTATCCTTTGAAAACATCTAAATTTTTTGCATCGCGTCAAAATAAAAGATACACGAGTGTCTAATTTTCGTTAGAAAATTGCGAACTTTGAAACGAAAGACAATAAGAATTTTTATTTTTTTCAAAAAATAATACAACAAAAGTTGTTTTTTTTTTTAATTAAAATTTGTAAAACGAAATTATTTATCACGAATTAATATTAATAAGACAAAGTCATTGCGAAATGAAAGCTAAATAGCAAGTTTGGAATTTAAGAAAAGAATTTACATTAATACAAGTCAGAGACAATGCCACCCACGTAGAAGAGCTCACGCGAGAGGAATAAAAATTTTCTTTCGTCATTTTTCTGTAAAAGGTACGAGCGCTCTTCCATTCTGCAAAAGCGATATATTTCCTTGAGCGGAAAACGGCCCGTACGAAAATTGTGGGCGAGGGCATGTTTATCGGTAACGGCAAATAATTAAGTTAATGACGGCCCGTTGAATGATGTAACACAGCAAATGGCGTATTGAATAATTACCGTGACCTATGAGAAAACCGAATTGATCCTAACGCACTCGCCGCGCTCGCTGTTAATTGGTTTCCGCGTTTTCATTAATTTTTAACGCCTCATAACCATAATTGCTGTTTATCGAGTTTATCATTTCTACAACATGAACGCTCTGATACCTCCATATTTGTAATTCTCCTTCATTTATCGAAAGATCAAAGATTTATACATATACATATATATATATATATATGTATATTGTGTATTTGCAATTTAATTTGTGCAATAAATAAAAATAATGTGAATAGAGGTAAAATAATAACAATAACAACTTCATTGAATCGATGATAATATAAACGTTTTAATAAATCATCAACAAACATACAAAAATATAATGACTATATGTTACAAGTAAAAAGTATCAAAATAAAAAGTATCACAAGTGAAGCTATAACTGATATGATGCCTTACTTGATTATTAATACATTAATATAGATACAATTTTTTATTTAATATGACATAATTACAATACAAACATATTACAAGTGCTAAAATGTGTGAGAAAATTCTAATTAGACATGCTGTAATATTAGACAAATATTACGAAACTCTATCCGATTAGATAGACACAAGACATATTATCGATGAAATATCATAGACAGACAGAATCTTATAAACTGGAAAGATACATAGTAAAATAATGGAAAATATAAAACATAAAATATATAAAAAATATAAAATAATAAAATGTATATGTATTTTTCGTATCTCTATTCACATGTCATTACATAAATTAAATTGTAGATACACGACATGTTTCGTAACAGCGGGAATGACAGGATATTCTTTATTACTGATAAAAGAATACAAACGTTATATTTTTTTCTGTACCTCCGCATGACCTTTTCTCTCGTCACCGGTGACTTACCAAATGAATTTTCCTATAACGCGAAATGATTAACGTTTTCTGCAGCATGGAAGACGCGTCAATTCACCGGCGATGATGATATACGATTGTCGATGTATTTCAAGCAAAACCGGTCGAGATTGCGGCAAAACGCGACATGACGATTGTATCGGTTTGCCGATAAGTAGCGTACTGGTTTCCGGTTTCATTAACAATGAGATTAATCGAGAACCGTTTATTTCGGCCGGCCAGCATTCCCTAGTGAGCGTAGAATTAGCACGCCGATGGAACGTGACTCTAATAACACAACACGCTGATGACACAAAATGACGGTCGTGTCTCTTTCCGTTCTCTCTTTTTTTTTTCTTTCCTTCTTTTTTTTATGTGCGACAAACAAGCGAGGATATCGTTCGAAACCGCGATTCACAAAACGAGAATATTAATAAAACGATCATATGTGTCGCGAGTGTTAGAAAAAAAGAATTTGAAAAATATTTTTCGCCGGAAAAATTGCGAGTTTACACTGGTTTTAACCGCGGGTTTTATTGAAAAATTATTCAGACACAGCGTTTCAGGATTTCTTTTTTTTCGTTCAGAAAATTGACTTGCCGGACGAAATGCGGAATAAAAATTTCTCGAATGACGATGAATGAGCTCTTCGCTATCACGAGTCAAAGACATGTACGAATCAACGTTTCTTTAGCCCCGATAGTCACGATCACGTTCTGCGAAGGTTACAATCGATTCCGTCATCCAATATGTTCATTCGATCAGAAGTAAGCACACTCAGAGAAAAACATAGTGATAACTATACAAGTTTTATCCATAGAATTAATGTTGATAGTTGAATTAACTCATATAATACAGAAGCCTGTAGCAATATTGCTGCAACGTTTGTTACAGCAATATTTCTGGGATGTTACAATGCTGTTGTATCTTTGCCGGAATGATCTGTGTTGTAATTGGCATAGTTGAACAAACTATTTTATAGTTGGAAAAAGTATACAATAATAGTTGAATAAAGTTGTAATGGTTATAAAATATAGTTGAATAAAAGAAACTATTTTATAGTCGCAATAATTATAAAATAGTTGTCTAAACTATTTTATAGTTGTAATCATTATTATAAAATAATATAGTTGGCTAAAGTATTTTATAGTTGTTATTATTATAAAATAGTAATTTAATAAACACTATTTTATAGATGTAATAACTATAAAATAATAGTAGCATAAACGTTACTTATAGTTGCAATAAAAATGAAATATATGTAGTTGAATAAACTATTTTATAGTTACAACAACTATAGAATAATTTACTCAACTGTGTACAGTTAATTCTCTACTCATAAAACTTG
>Ga0157364_1001823_pt1 | contig 18869 bp, 8 predicted proteins | sample AttsexASBM2_FD_111476 | JGI IMG/M metagenome (GOLD analysis project Ga0157364, IMG submission 111476) | Fungus gardens microbial communities from leaf cutter ant in Ribeirão Preto, State of São Paulo, Brazil - Atta sexdens ASBM2 | ecosystem: Host-associated > Fungi > Mycelium > Unclassified ...
ATATAATATACATGTAATTAGGTGTTTACGCGAAATAGTGATGAATGTTTGATGAAAAACCAGATTTATGTCATAAATCTGTAAGGACTTATGCATCTACTGTTGCAGGATAAATAAAAAATAAATATAGTGGAGTTTTTTTAATACTTCGACTTTTGAGATTTTATTACACGTTCTGTTTTAAGGCGATCCTACAACTTTCGGCAATTTAATACCACCAAAGGAAGTGATCGAGGCTGTTCAAGACAGCGTCGCTTCGCAATTATACAATGGATATGCACCTAGCATAGGTAATTTTTAATAAAATCTTTAAGTGTATATCGTCTTCTACAAAGATCTTCTAAATTCTAAATAATTTTGTTTAGAGTTTAAGAGGGAAATTTTTTGTATACGATAGAAATAATAAAAATTTATATTTTGATATAAATTTCATGTAGATACGTGCTATTATAATTTTCTAAACGATTATAAATTATTAATTTAAATAATATTGAAAATAATTACCGCTTTATTCATTAGGTGATGCGACATGTCTATCTTGTACGATAAATTATTAAATTATTAATAAACAGGTATTTTCACATATGCACATTGCATGATTTAAGCAATAATAATAATTATATTTATTCGGCAACATGAAAAATAAATTTTTATTTATTTTACAGGTCACGAAATGGCGCGAGAAGCCGTAGCTGAATATAGCTCGAACGAATTTGTGAAAGTCAATTCCAAGGTAGGATGATCACATGCTTATATCAAATGTCGTAGGTCCAACATGTCTATCCCAAACAAATTTGGAGTCAGTATGACACTGAAATTTTTTAGTGTTTAATATTATTTTATTTATTTATCCTCAATATTGTTATTACTTATTCAATAGGAATGGCGAAAAGTCAAATTTTGTTTAAGTTATTTAATATTAATAACAATCAATTCAATTTCTTCTTCTGCTACAAGAAAAGAAGGCAAAATAGGTTTTATAAGGGGATGATTGCGTGGTCGATTGCTGATAGAAAAAGAAGTATATTAAAATGCTATTATATATTTAAAAGCTAATGTTGTTAACAAATAAATAAATCTCTAATCTTTTACAAATGATATATTAAATTATTTAAACAGATATTAAATTATAAATATTAATTTTATTATAAAATCTTCATTAGAAACAGTAGAAAAATATATATATTAAAAAAATATATATATATTATATATACACACACACACACACACACATATATATACTGTAGGGAAATATTATTTTATTTCTTTTCCTTAAAATAAATTTTTAATCATACATATTCTTCCATATCTCCATATGCATTATGTTCAACATGTAAATATCATATTCAGTTTATTTACCTGTAGGCGAATTCTTGTAACAAATAATTTATCAATTTTTACTTAATTAATACAGATGTATTAATTTTTTATATTTCAATATCAAAATGCTGGAATATTTTTATCATATCAAGCAAATCCATTTAAAATATACGGAAGCCTGTGAAAATATAAAAATATGTTACTTTAAAAATATTACTTTTCGTCTCGATTCTACATTTAATATAATGCGAATAAAAGTAAAACATGCGAAAATAAAACATTTTGTATTTCTATATTTGCAGGACGTAATCCTGTGCAGTGGATGTTCTTGCGCACTCGACTTGTGTATTACGGTTTTAGCTCGAGAAGGCCAAAACATCCTAATTCCACGCCCTGGTTTTTCCATCTATCGAACGCTAGCGGAGGGCCTCGGTATTACGGTTAAAACGTACAATTTATGTGTGAGTATTCTTATCGAAAAAAGAAATCAGTAATTTACACTTTCTGTCAAATGTGCGCAAATTAAAATTTTAGCAATTATTCTCGCGATAACTCGAAGATTATGCAAATAAAAGATAAGAGTTTTCTTACGAATTTCTTTTTTTTCAAGCACACATTTAATTTGAGAAACAATTAATTCGAAAAAAGTATTAATTCGAAAACAAATAACCAGAAAATTTTTTACGAATTTCTTTTTTTTACAGAAATATAAAAAATTTGAGTTTTTAAACATGAGGACTTTTTTTCAAAATATTTTATTGTTTTAAACACGTGTTTCATCTATCAATATTAATATCTGAAATCAATTAATATTTTTAAATTTATTTACTTAATATCACGCGTTCGTCAACAAATAGCGCAATAAATATCAGTTTTATATTATCATGATAACGTGTAAAATATCGATCGATATTGCAGCATAGTGACTACTCTGTAATAATCGCGCTTGTAAAAGAGAAGTAGTAATATATGCGCTACCGTGTTGCATCGTCATTAATAAGAAATGTGCATAACAGCGTCTGCTATATTTCTTAAGTTACGCGTTATTACAAAACGTACTTCAAGTAGTACAGTCGGACTTAATATGCAACTTTATATGCAAAAATATACCATTTCGTTAATATTTTTAAATTTATTAACCACCTAGAGTGCGAATTCATTTATACGAAAAACAATGAAAGTACATAATATTCCGTTTATTTAGTATGCACTGAGGATGAAATCTTTTAGCACAGCATATTCTTTTATATATAAAAAATATTATTATTTCTTCTTTTTCAAAATTTACAACTATATAAGGTTTTATATGACTTTAATGTAAAATAGTGATGTAAATGTCAATTTACAAACATTTCTTGCATTTTATAATTTTTATGCAGTAAATTTGAAAAGACACAACAATTTTTTTAAACATTATTATAATAATAAATTAATTAAAATAATACTTTGTCGCAAACACAGTTTCGTTAAATTGTATAACAGCGCAGAAATATTTTTATACATTTAGTATTGAAAAAACAAATATTCATAATTTTCATATTTTTAAAGCTTAAAAATTTTTATTTCTATAATTAACAAAATTTTTCATGCAAAAGACAATTTTTTTCCAAACATCTTTAATTCTCAAATTAACTAATTTAATTCTTGTAATTACGTTGATTTTAAATTTTACAAAGAGTTATTTTTTTATTTGTAAAGTATTTAATTTAAGCCTATTAAAGTCGTTATTGCACAATATATAATAATTTTAAACAGCACGAAATCATATTTAAATCACCCATTGCTAGTTACACGATGAATCAGTGCTTTCACTCGGAGATCTTCAAACCGAAGTGCTAATGAGGCAGTTTTCTCTCTTTTCAGTTTACTTGGCGAATTTTAATGTCTCAATCTCTTTGCACGACGTTGCAAATTATTTTATGTTCAAAAAGTAATTATAACCACATAGCTTTAATTATGTATGAAATAAAATGTACAAGGAATTTGTAAATCCTGACACATTGCTTATGTACTCATACGTCATATACCTGCATACCAATCACGTAAATACAGTGTATTTATTTATAAACAATAAATTTTATAAAATCCATGTAAACGTCTGCTTTTACTGCTTACTGCACTACCATTTTTGCAAATATTTTTATTCTGCCTTTCTTTATCTTTATTAAAAATGTTTCTTTAAAATTATTCTATTGTATTTAAAAACTTTGAAAATATATTGTCTATGAAAATTATTTTGGCATTATAAATTGTTTTATTTTTGCGATCTAATTTTGCGGAAAAATGCTGACGTACAGATAGAAAATTATTTCAGCATAATTATAATGCCTTCAACTGTCAAGTAACATTTTAATTATAACAAATAAGTTTGTAAACAATCTATTTAATAAATTTATATCTAAATTGGAAAATAATTTTAAAAATATGTACAACAACAAAAATTATATTACAATATTAGACAAATTTAAAGAGTAAACATAATTATAAAATTTAGTAAAAAAAAACAAGTATATAAATGTATTATTTGTTAAAACAGTAATATACGTGTTAAATTGTATTATTTTACTGTTATACAATGCTCATCATGATTTTTTAATCATAAATGTTTTGCACAGGTTTATTGATCTTTTCATAACCAAATTTTTTTTCATGTTGTTTTAGTATTCAGTTTTAAATATTTTTCATAGTCAATCTTTTAAAAATTTTGTTAGAAAGGAAAACATTTTTACACAGATTTTATGACTCTTTAAAAAAAAAATGGAAATATTTTTGCCACAAAAATTTATTGCCATTAAAATTTTGTTTGTCAAAAGCTTAAAGAGAATTATTCAAGAACTTATAATCAAGAGCAAGCGTAGTTTTTCAGCCATCTTAAAATACAATATTACGCCATTCAGATTGAGGGAAAGGATGAGAAGAAATGAATACTCGAGAGGGCTTCTCGTTAATGCATCCTATTAATCGTTTTTAGCCCGAGCTCGGTTGGGAGATCGATCTGGACGACCTAAAGGAGCAAATCGATGAGTCGACGGCGGCAATTATTATAAACAATCCTTCGAATCCGTGTGGCTCAGTATTCAGACGCGACCATATACTTGACATTCTCGACATCGCCGCTCATTACTACGTACCCATTATAGCCGATGAGATTTACGAGCATATGGTACGTGCCCGAATATTACGCTTACTACCCAAGTATCAAGTGACAAATCGTTTCATTTGCGGAACAAGTAAAGCACGTATCGCGCCTGTTCTATTTAAAGGGAGTACGGAATTAATTCACAGAACAGATATGCATGATGTCCTGAATTCGTGCGGTACACTTTATTAACGAATTAAAAAGACTTTTTGTTTTAACACGTACAAGATGTTTAATTAATTTGTGTGTATGTGTGTGTTATGATAAAAAGTGATAAAATATTTTATAGTAAAAAAGAATTGGTGCATATATAAAGAAATAAATTATATTAATTATATTAATTATATATTTTTAACAATGTTTTTCTGCTTCAATATTATCTGTAAAAGAATTTTATTTTTGTGTATATTTAAGAAATTATATTAATAATATATATATGTTAAAATGAAATATGTATAAATGAAATGTATTATTCATGAAAGAGGATTTTAAAATTTAACACATAAATTTTTATAAATTTTTGGAAGTATTAAAATATCTTTGTATTGGATTGTTCGGAAAGTTCGTGCCGCAAAAGATTTAAATTTAATAAATGTATATTAAAATTTAAATCTTCTGCGTTTCAATTTTCCTTCAAAATCGGCACGAACTTTCCGGACAACCCAATAGAAAATAAACATTAATTACCAATTCTTTAACAATGAATGCATACTGTCTTAATATAAACAAAAGAGCTTTGCAAAAATAATCATTTATGATTTCAGAAATTAAATTTCTCGATTGTGCAAATACTTTTTGTGCGTTTAAATATGTATAATACATATAATATAATTTCTTATTATTAAGATAATATTAATTATTACACTTCTTTTTAAGTAAAATAATTTTGAGAGGAACAATCCATTTTATTTTTTCTTAATAAATTACTAATTAATGTTTATTTTTAAAAAATAAGGTTTTTCTTAAAGAATTCTCACCGGATATTTCTTACACTCACTGTATAATGACAATAGCTATTTTGAAAAATTCGATAAGGCGATTGTCGCGGTTTTTGCATTATATTGTGTCACGTGCCTTTGCATGCAAGCAAAACATATGTGCCTATATTATGCGCAAATACATTTTTCGCCTCACCGCTGTTTTCAGGTATTTCCAGGACGGACTTTCCACTCGTTAGCGTCTCTATCGACCGAAGTTCCTATTTTGTCGTGCAGCGGACTGACTAAAAGGTATGTCGGGACGTGTAAAATGATTATAAAACTTCTGATTTCGATGCTAGAATACAAACGCAAAATCTTTCGTAACATTCCATAATTTTCTCGCGTAATGTATGACTTTCACATATTAAGTAAAACGATTCGTAACTAATCCACTCTTTGTGAAACAAAATATCATGTTATTAAAAAGGTTTTCTCTCAAGTCTTAAGATCCAAAGGGTAAAAAGATAGCGTGAAATAAATTCCTGCTTTTTAACATTCTAAAAAAATGCCTATAAGCGTTAAAATTGAAATATTCAGATAATGCTTGTATAATAGTAACAATTATGTTCAGAAAGATGATAAGAAAATAGTCTTTGTAATTATTTCTAACATTATAAACGCAATGATGATAATAATGGTTTCAAAATAATTTGGAAAATGCAGCATCGACAACTTTCCCTACATCGGGTTTTCAGTTATTTTCAGTACGTTACCTTCTATTATCTTTCATCGCGAAAAGTATGGAACGAAACTAGCGATTCGTGAAGTTGACGGAAGGAATTCTTGGAACGAAAGCGCTCCGCTGTGAAATTTTTCGTTCAATTTTTTCGAAAATAGAACGAGAGGTTGATTGAGCGTGAATAAAACGTCGCGATCAAAGTCGAAGGGTCGGATATTCCGAAGTTTCGCGATTATGCCTCCATTATTTTAACGGTATCAGATTTGAAACGCAACTTAATTTACGACCGTTCGTCATACCAGTTGTAAATGAGTTCCTGCAGCTTGTTGGCCTTTCATTGCAGTACGGTGTATTTTACACGTCGCAGATTTTGCAGCGCGGTACTTTTTGGTATCAAGCGCTGTGAATCGCGTTTCTCATAAAATTCAATGATGTACATGACACACGCAAATAATGAGATAAAAAAAATATTAACTAAATAATAGAGGTAAATTAATGAATAAGTGAATGATACGTTACAACATGATTATTTAATAACATAATTATTTAATGATTTACGTTTAATTATTACGTAACAAGTTGTTGGTATCTTAAAATGAGAATATTAAAACTAATTTTAAAATTAATCTTTCCCGAAGAGAGCTTTTATATGTGATATTTATCATAAAATGTCATAATTTGCTTCGGATAAATTGATTAAAGCGAATTGTGCGACTACATTTAGTGATTTTTTTTATTTAACAGGAATACTCAAATTGAGAAGAGAAATCAAGAAGAAGAAGCAAGCACTAAGGGCAAAATATTATATTATCTTAATGCATCCTGATAGAAATTTCATGAATTTTTTGAGTAATTATTAAACAATTATACCAACTTTTGTCTAGTAACTGAGAAAGAAAACTATTTAGAATCCCAATCAGAATATAACGCTTTGTTTGCAGTTACTGCATATAAAAGTTAGCGTAAAATTTGAATCTATTTACTAAATAAAAACACAATAAATAATAAATATTAAATTGATTAATAAGCAAGCCAATTACTCATGAAATGGACAAAATAAAACTCTATCAAGTTCTTGCCTATTTCCTATTCAGTCAGTATTGACATAACTAATGAGAATATTAGATAGTAACTGGATAGATATCAAGGAAAACTGCATACATTTCTACCAGGACAGTATTGTTGGTACATATTTATAACAATATTAATGCAGTTAAGAATAATACATTAACCTACTTCCGTTGAGTTTCTTTTTGTTAAAAAATAAAAGAATTATTTTAGAAAATAAAGAATGTATTTTTCATTGCTTATTAAACTTATGATGTACATATACCAAACTTTTTGTAATCGCACGATATTCGCATCGCATGTGATAATAAAATTGCATGTCGCAATAAAGATAGCTTTTGCTCATAGATTGCTTATTCAAAAAACCCATTTCGTATTTCATTGCAAATAATCGTGAGTGTATTAAAAAACAATTTTCAATCAACAATCTAATTTAAGAAGATAATTAATGAATAATTAATATAATTCTTCCACGCTATCAAAATAAGAATTTATAATTTTTATATTAATTGCATACCTATTTTTTAATTAATTGAGTATCACGGCAAAACATTGCAGGTGCCAAAATTATAAAAACGCTTTCTATTGCATTAGGTTGTAAGTTCTATTCTAGTTGTTGTGTTCTATCATATTCTAATATTTGGAAAATATTTGAAAGAAATACTGCTACAAGCGAGAAATAGATAGTGTAACTCAAAATATTCTAAGTCATTGTCCTGGTAATTAGCATTTTCATTTAAACGTACAATGTTTTGATTTGCATTTTTATTTGAATTTACAACATTTTGAAATTTTAACTTTGACACGATCTTTTTTAAAATTAGAATTACTTAATTAAAATTTTTGAAGATACTGATTGCTTATATCTTTAGTTAACACAATATTTTTTTTTAAAGTGAAAGTAGAATTTTTAAAGTGATAATCAAGAAAATAAGTTTTTCCTTTCTCCTTAAAATTAAAGAAATACTTACAATGTATGTGTGTTTTGCTATAGCACGCCTCAATTATTTTAGTATACAGAGCAATGTTACTTTTCTTTAAGAAATTTTTTCTTCAATTTTTTTCTTCAATTTTAGAGATCCAATTTCAATTTTAGAAATCTCTCTCACAGTTAAACTCTCACGATGTGTAAAATGAAATCTGACAACAATAGTCCTATTTTAATATTTTTTTCTTTGCAGATTTTTAGTTCCAGGTTGGCGTATGGGTTGGATAATAATCCATGATCGTCAGAACGTGTTGGAAGCCGAGGTGAGTAAATGGTCGTGACACAATACGTGACAGCCCGAAAATAATTGCTTCGCCGGCGGTATTGTTTCCGTAACGAGGCCCGAGCATATCTCAGCGAGTTCGGCATTGCATACTGCGGATTGGATTAAATTTCGTTGATTAAACTTTATTAAAGTTCGGTCCTTTGGTAATCAACCCTTTGGTTAATCGTATCCTTAATTCCTCGTCTTATAGCTGAGGCATCACTAACTTTAAATCGTCACGCCGCGCATCTCTATCGGATATATTTCTATGCTCTTTAATAACTTTGCAAGAGTTGCAAAGTTGCGATCTTAGATAAGTAATCAAGATGAGAGTTCTATGATAAGAAAAGCTAATCGACAAGCTTTATATACATATTGCTTAGATATTGTGCAAAAATTTTATCCAGTAGAACAAAAAAAATCATTTAAATTAAATTTTTATATACTATAAATTATTAAAATTTATTCTAAATTGCGATACAACTGACTGAAGAATTCATTGTTACACGAAAGGAACGATAATTTTGCTGATTGAAAAATTTAACTTAATTAAATACAAATCTAAAATCTCAAGCATGATGAGCAATGTTACAAAAAAGTTTTGACATTGTAGCAATTAGTTTAAACATTTTACATAATTTTGATAGTCCAACAAAATTATTTTCAGCTCTATATGTAACTATATGTAAACTTTTCAATGCTTTAACAAAATCCTCCCTTCAATAATTTTCTAATATAACTTCTAAACATAATTTAATCAAACGATTAAAATCTTTTCTTTTTTTTTAGTAAAATGTGAAAAATGTCATTTGTTTCAACATTTATTCACGCACCCACATATTCGATATATTTCATCGTATATTTTTATCATGTCACGCTTTGAAAGAAAAAGTTGATTGTACGATCGTTTGGTGATGTTCATCCACGAACAGGTATTGGACAAGCTAGCAAATAGTCTGTCAATGTGTAGCACATTTCGATATTTCACAGTATTTCACGAGAAATCTAATATCTACACTGAAAAAAATTTCTGGTTGAAAATGAACGAACTAGAAGATTCTGATCATATCAATTAGAATTCTGATAGTTATCTCAATTAGAATTATAATATAGATTTAACCCGAAAGTTCTGAATTGAATCCATTTTCAATCAGAATTTCAATTAATGCAATCACACTTTTTTTCCAATATATTATCAATTTTTAGAACTAAATATTTTTAGAATTAAATTTACATTAATTTCGACATAACAAAATATCGAGATCAAAAATTTTTACGTTTGTTCGGATCACGAAAAAATTTGATATATAATATTTCTTTCTTTTATACAATTTTTGAATTTTATGGATTTTATTGTTTCGCCAATAATACATTATTTGTGAGACTATTTATCTCCTTTTATCTGTTAAATACATAAAATAAATATACCAAAATGCTTCATGTTGTTCTATTTTTATTTTGGCAGATATATTTTATGTAACTAATTCTATATAAATGTTTTTCGTATTATATGACATAAAATAAGAAAAAAATTTTATTTTAAATTTTTAATAAACTACACATCTAACGTAATTATCTAATTAAGTTCAAAAGTGATGATAAGATGATGATAAGACAAACGTAGTATCTTGTATCGTATTGTACGCAAACAAATATCAGTTCAACAAATCTTAAATTTTTGTTTCTTAGATTCGCAAAGGTTTACAGTGTTTGAGTCAACGAATAATTGGCAGCAATACTATTATTCAAGGTGCCTTGCCTAAGATACTTCGAAACACGCCACAAAAGTTTTTTGACGATGTTATCAATACTTTATACGTAAGTTATTCCGATTTAAAAAAATATAAAAAATATGAATTCAATGTGAAATATTTAAATTTGTGGTGTTATAGTCACATTCCAAATTGGCATACAACTCTATAATAAAAATTCCGGGATTGAAGCCGATAATGCCGGATGGGGCGATGTACATGATGGTAATGATTGCCATTGTAATTAGTCCAGCCACACCCTTGCATAATTTCAAGAATCACAGTGCATTGTTTGACAATCCGTAGCTCGCGGTCGAAAACCGTAAATGTTAATCGAGCGTTCGATAAATAGGTCGTACAATTAGTTGGTGCACAACCGCTATTTATACGTTAATGCAAATACCATCAGTAAGGTAGGACTAACTGTAATTTATGAGCTATAAATTATTGAATCGATTTCCAGGTGTACATCGATCTACAGTGCTTTCCGGAATTTAATTCCGATGTGGAATTCGTGCAACGGCTGCTAATGGAAGAATCCGTGTTTTGCCTACCTGGCCAGGTAAAATGGCATTTTTGATATTTTAAATTATTAATTCATTGACCATTTAAAATTTTCTAATTATATCACTATTAAATCCGTATAAAAACACGGTTTTTTAAATTGAATTTTACGGATATTCAACGCTGACCTCTATTGCTTGAAAATATTGCAAAAAATCAAAGCATCACGATGCAATGAAATGTGCGGATAAATAACAGGATAATCTTTTTCGTTAATTAATATGATGGCAAAATTTGACAAATTTTGTAATAGATTACATTAAGGTACTTAAAAATTTATTGTAATATTTTTAAATTCACATAATTTTACAAATATCAATAAATTTTTATTCTAATAAGTTTTGAATTTTAGAAATTTAAAAATATCAAATAATTTGATTTGTGTATTTATATTGTAAGTGCAATTATTTTTTATTTTTATTACATTATTTATGTTTTTATTTTATTTTTTAATAGTTTATTCGAAAGTTTTTTTAAATCTTTAACCTTACAAAGCATAAAAGATAATTAATTTAAAAAATTACTATTAGTTACATAGAAACGTAATTTTATTATCTTTTTTTATAATCTTTTGTATTTTAATTTCCCAGTGTTTCGGTTGTCACTCTTACATGAGACTGGTAATAACTGTACCAAGTGACATGCTCGAAGAAGCTTGTCAGAGGATTCAAGAATTCTGCGAGAGACATCATTATAAAACAGCGAAGATCTCAAGGAAAAATGGTTTCGTCAACAAAATTCTATATTAAGATATCATTAAATACAGAAATTAGAATATTATATTAACTCCCGTTAATCCGCTGATTATTTTCCGCGGATTGGATCTTTATTTTTATGTGTTTATATCTTTGCTTGTAAATGCCTATGTGATTATGTAATAAAGATTTTGTATCTATGTATAGTTTTCTCTGTAATGTTTTTAATATTTATTTAAAATCTAATATAAAAATGCTATTGCACATATTTGACATAATATTTGCCGATCCATTACCTCATATTAAAATAAGTAATTTGATATTGAGCTAATATTGAATATGAAATGCAGTAATAGAATTGTAGTATATCAAAATTTTAACTTGAAATAATTAATATTTCAAAAAATAATTGTTACGTGCAAATAAATAATTCATAATATTGTTCGCCGTAACTTGTTGCTTTCTTGAATTTTTTCTTGTTTTTTTGTTATTGTTTCTTCCATGATACTCGTAGGCACTCATTTGTGAAGACACCTAATAACATGTAGTCATCAATGTACGACGAGTGAATAGTTTAGTTTAATGAATAAAAATGTAAAAAAATACACTCGCTTAAAGTTCGATACTTGTGAAATTTCCTAAATTAACTGTATGAATCTCAAACGTTAAGGAGGTTTAATAAATTAACGGATCTAAGCACTATGCGATCATGAAAATTAATTAACTCTCTATTAGCTGTGAAATTTTATACCTTCCATCAACAACTTGAATTTCAGTGCAGATTTTTATATTGTTTTAGACAGTATAAAAATCAGAAAAAAATTTTTGCAAACTGAAAGCTTTAACAACAAGTTTTTACTGTCATAAAAGTATGTATTTTATTTATTTTTTACAAATTTAAATTTAACTCATTAAAATTCACAATAAAAATATCGAAATATTATTGTTAAAATTCAACTTAGTTGACAAAAGGTTAATATGGATTGGTTGTTAATTATAAGAATAGTGGTTCAAGAAATAATGAATAGACAAACGAAACGATCTGCACCGCACAAATGGCAACACATTAACCTGTGTGTAAAAGGGCATGCCGGACGCCGCGTAAAAATAAACGCAGAAGTCGTAGGCATACAAGTAAGGCCTCATTTTCGTCGTATGGAATATTTAAATTATTCTTATATCTTCTTGCAATATATATAATTAATATTGACATAGCACGCTGTCACTTCACGATAATTTGATTTAATAATCCATACATTTTAATTGGTGATACTTTCAATATAAAATCCATACTTTCAATTGGAAAATAGATGAGAAACGTTCCTTACAATTTAAATTCGACAAATGAGCAATTACATATGAGCAAATTACATCTACTTTATTTGATGAATTCGTGATTTTAACATTGTTAAGATTAATTATTTATGTAAATTAATACTTTTGTTATTGTTATCTCTTATTATCAAATTTTTAGTTTAAAAAAAAATAAAATTTTAATTAATTTAGACAATAAAATTAAATCAATGCAGAGAATATTGTGATTTAACAGTTTCGAATCAATCCTCGCTAATTTCTTAGGATTATAATTATTATACTGTTCGCAAGAATTGTGCACTTCATTCATGCGAAAATCATTGAATTGGTTCTGACAAAACTTGTTTTTTACGATCGAATACTTAGGATGTTGGCTACATGCCATACTAGAATTACGTTTCAAAAAAGAATTATGAGGATAAAAGTTCAAAAAGGGGTAGTGCCATGCTTACTATCGATTTTGTCATCAGAATTTATATTAAAAAAATTATATGTATAGTTGAATTTTGAGCCCCAAAAATTAAACTGAGTTTTAAAAAAATACAAAAAAATATTATCTTTATAAATGTATTAGTTCCTAAAAACAAAAAATAAAGTATACATCTTTATAAAACTCATATTTAATAAATAACAGATAAAAAAAATTTTACTTTTATATTAAAATCATCTGAGTGTTTCTTATAGTATTTCTGGCTCTAATTTTAAGTCTGCCAAATTTATAAGGACAGGATTTTTTGAATAATGTGCATTAAAAAATTCTATTTATTTCCTCTGTCTAGATATAAATAAATAGTTCATAAAGAATAGCTATTGAATTCAACATAATTTTCCTTATAAAAAGCTTCAAACAAAAATAAATAATTTTAATTCAGAAAAAGATTTGGTGTGCCGTTGTTTCAAAATGTCTAAATTTTTAAAAAGAGATATATCGGTTACAATAAATTGGAACTAATAGAGTAAATTTTAATCTCATTTTCAGCATAAAAAATATCAAAGAATCAGTTACCTATTTAATAAAATCATTATCCAATATAATTGTTATTATATTTCTTAATATTGCAATTTAATAATAATATCAATTTTCTTTTATTATGATCGACTTTTGCAAATCCGATAATATAGATAACGTCATTTTCGTTACAAATCAAATTTAAATATATCTACGTCAATACGAGTTACAAATTTATCTATGCATATTTAGTTTGCTGGGTCATTACGAAAATCAAAGTCAATGCAAATATCTCCAACGACTATCATGTTACGCATGTAATTTTATGCAATCCTGTAATGTGTGTTGGGGTGTAATTTATATAGCTGTGCTTTCCAAGTGGTTTCAGGTAGAGAGCCGTTTCTTTTTTCGCCACGAAAATCTACGGCGAAAAAATTGCGGCTACAGTAAATTTTGCCACGAAGAGATGCAGTGGCATACAGAAATTAGAAAAGCGCCAAGCGCGAGCCGTGTTGTTTTTCGCGACGATGAATTATTTTTATTATCGCGCGATTTGTGCACATTAAAAATACAAAAATAAAACTTCTAATAGTTCCGTTTGATATAATTACTTTATAGATATAGATTTATTGAAAATTTTACTTTAATGTCACATACATCAACGTTAGCCAAATGTGAGTTTTATCACGTTATTATCCCTAAATACAATTTTATTCCTTATATTTTATTTCTCACATATTCCTACCTTTATTAATTTTACACTTTAATTATATACAAACTGGAAATGTCTATTTTGTATGCATGATGAACTCTTCCCGCGTAAATTTTGGATAATTCAATTAGAGATGCGATCAAACTATAGCCGAGCTATCGATATGTGGAACGTGCTATCGAGATACTTAATTGGAAGTGAAGTTCAAATGCTATATTCTCTTACAAAAAGATTTATCGAGATACAATCCGAAACACTCAAAACAGTCGAACACAACAGAATTGGAGTAAATTGAAGAAAATAAACTAAGTGACGTGATTTATAAATCTGTAGTTGCTTTTCATTCCGATTAAACGTATAATCCAATATAATATAGAAGCAGTAATATCCAATTTTTATTTGAATTTATTTTTATTTGGGTTTCATATGAATAAAAAAAATTGCGTTTTATTAAAATCTCCGAATATTGCACGACTCTTCTTTTATGAAATCAAGTGAAATCAGCAATAGGAAACAAATGAAAATTTCAAACAAATCTGACTCGACTAGTATATCAGTGAAACCGACACGAGGTGAACGATCTAGACGCGTTCAATACGTTTCCTGGGATTATATCAATAACATAATGATTTGCGAAGATTTACAGATTGAAGAATTATTGCATAATAGTAGCAATTTTGAGATATATTTCTCACTCAAGATTTATAGTGAATATGTAGTGACAAGGATATAAATTGTACAAACTAAAGGAAACTACAAATCTAGTTGCTATTTCTCAAAAATTTACTACTTAAAAATAAAAGTAGGATATTCTTTCTATTTTAGATATGATCATAAATAAATTCTATACTCTACTGTTTTTAAAAGATTTCTACTAAACATCATAGTTTTCTTACAATTTCTTTAACATTTTCTATTATAGAAATCTTTATTTGTTGCAAAACAAATTAATAAAATAAAAATAAAAATTATATGTTAAAAAAAGAAAAAGAGAAAAGGAGGAGAGAAGATAAAAGAAAATAAGAAACTGTCGCAAATGATAATGAAATGAGAAGGGAAATATCGCAGCATTATTTTGTTCAGATCATTTGTTCTTGTGATTAAAAAAATTTAATTTCAAGTATTTGTTAACACTACAGTTTTTAAAAAAATATTCACTTGGAATTAAACAAAAATAAAATTTCTGAAAAACATAAAAATTCTTAGATAATTCTCAGACATTTCTTTAAATTAGAGAAATCATTTCATACTGTTCTCACAAATGTCATAAAAAGAAAAGATGAGAAATCTCAGATGTATTTAAAGTTATGCCAAGACTTCTTCATGTATCTTGTACTGCTTTTTTTTCGCGCGCGTTTAAAAGAAGAGAACATTTCATTTTCGCAAAATCCGCTGAATGTGTTTTCTATCTAAATCGCACCATGGTATCGGAAAATCGAAAGACGTCAATCGGTATTGTAATAGATATTTATTTTCATCATAAATCATGTACTGTTATTCGTGTTTCTGTGATAAAAAAAAAAGTTCACGCGATCGTGACAAAAATATAAAAGAAAAGAGAAATTTTGCCGCTTCTCTAATAATTTCCGACATATTGTGACCTTCGCTGATCATTATTGACATTTTGATGCTTTTATACTAATTATATTAATGTTACAATCGTTTACAAATAATGAAATTATTACAGTGTTTAAGAAAGGTTTCAAAAGACCATTTTCAGAACCGCAATTCTTCAGGCTCATCTTGAAAAACAAGGCAATCTTATTTATCTTGAAGACTGTAAAATAAAATTTTATAGCGATATCTTGTGAAAGACAATATGAAAGCTGGCAAGATGAGCTTAAACGTCAAAGTCTTGGCTAAGCGTTTGTCCCAGATTATGAAACAAGAAATTATTTAACTTCTTTTACATTATGGATTTTGTTTGATAAAAGAGTATCTTTAATTATAAAAATAATCTTTAATTATAAAAATTCTATGATATATATAATCTTTAAATATACTTTATGTTAAAAATTCTCTCACTCTTTAATTATTAGCGTCTGAAAATATTTTAGTACATTCTTTAAAATTTTCACTTAAATGTTATAAAAAGAAAATTTATTTATCATAAACCTCAAATCTTAATTTTTATAAATTAAGCAAATATAGTAATTCACAAAAGAGACACTCTTAAAATAATGTTTACATTTTTTATTTCCTTTTCTTCCTCTGGTAATTTTAATCTATTATTTTACTTCATAAAATATCTTTTAATATAATTCTTAATTAAATTGATTTGTTTAATTAAAATTATTTATTTACTCATTATATTTGCAATTTTTTTATATTACGTAGAAACCGATTCATGAAAAATCATTCCTTCTTGACAAACGAATTTACTTTTGCACGATTACGAATCAGGAGACAAACAAAATGTGTAACAAAATATGCAGTATAGAGTAAAATAAGTCATACTTTCTTTGAGTCCGTACACGCGTGCATACCTGTGACAAATGATGTCGGTAATTGTAGCAAATGCGTGGAAACATGTTACTTTTACTCGACTGTTCACGAAGAAAATTTAGACGCTTACATTTTCATTTTCTAGTTTGAATAAATTTTTGTAATATTTGTAAAGGTTAAAGTATTTAAGATTTTGTATTAAAGATTTTGTATACAAAATATATTAAATTATATTATCTGTAATTTTCGAAATCTATTTAATTTTTAAAAGGCAGGAATCTAATTTTTAAATCTAACAGTTTTTTCTTTAAATAAGATTTGTTATAATTTATTATTTCATTGTATTCCTCATCAAAGTATAATACTGTTTTATTATAGCTTTTCTGTCTAAATGTTAAATATTTATAAAATCAAAGATCTAGACTCCGTAGATATTATAAGTCCTATTTCCTGATTTACACAAACGTGGATATTTATGAGTTTTAATTTTTGCTTCACGCAAACGTATTTCAAAAGATAGCTGATTTCTATCTTCCTTTTCTCTCTTCTTCTTCCCTTTCTCTGGATTTGTATAATAGCGACGGTAATAACATTCGTGGAAATTTTAGTTCAAAATGCCATACCATTGTCAAGTGCAGCAATTAATTTGTGTGAACATAAGCGTATAAGAGATGCGCCATGATATGATTAAGTGATATTATATCATTACCGAGAAGGCGGAAGTTAGACTTGAGTAAATCTTCGCGCCTCGTCAGACAATGTATATATTCGAGCTATTCAGGACTTAGTTAACAGTTGCCTAAAGACGTGTCACTGTCACAACAAAATTCTTCCTATCAATTTTCTTGCACTTGAACAGTCTACTTTGACTTGACTTCCTCTTTTACATAGAGTTTTTATAGACATATGTACAAACATTCATTATATTAATTTATTTTTAAAAATTATTATAGCAAATTTTTAAATTTAAAATTTCCTTATAAAAATAATTCAAAATAATTCAATAATCTTTATTGTTATAAAAATAATTGTTATATTGAAAACGTTTTTTTATTCTAACCGAAAAAGATTAATTGATATGTTTTAAATAATTTTAGAAATTTTTATATAATTATCGCTACAATAATTTCGCTGTAATCGTTTAAATAATAAATCATAATTAAAATACACGCATAAAGAAAACAAATTTACAGTTAGTTTTTTTTTCGTTACACGTGCGCTGCTTTTCAATAGAATTTTCCGCTTCACCAAAAGTCGGGAGTGTGGGATTGCAGGTAAATGCGAACGTGCAGAATAGCTCGCCCTAGATGGAAACTGATAAAGCGGGATGTAATACGGGATTAGTACGAATCGAATGCGATCTTTGATTAATAATTTCAAGGTGGCACTCCTGGCGTAGCTGTATAATTGGATTCGCGATGGCGTGCGATCATCGGACTTGTAGATTTTCACGTGAGAGTTAATACTAACACAAGAAAGATACATAAGCGCCATTTAAACGAATTATACGCCGAATAATTCAAATAATAAAAATCAATGTTTTATTACAAAATAAAAAAGTAAGACGAAAATAATGGAAAGTAGAATAAGTATAAAAAATTTTACATACAATTTTATAAAAATTATTTTATACGATTAAAAGATGGATTTTTAAAACTACTAGTCAAATATATTATTTCTTTTCTCATAATATATATATTCACAGGAATAAGAAAGTGAATATTTTATTCACTCATGCTTGCAACGTTTATAGTTTACGACTCGCACAGAAACAGAAAAAAAATGCAGCTTCAATTGTTTGCATCATTTTCAGAGTGATATTATATAGTTTAAATATAATTATGTAAATTGATACACATGTGACTGTATGCGTTAATAGTAAATTATGTTTAAAATTATATACTCTTTACGATAATATGATATTACGGAAACGAAGTATTACGAATGATAATGAAAGAAGTATAGTATTTTGATATTGCCAGTCCATAAAAAAAAAAATA
>Ga0157364_1001824_pt1 | contig 18868 bp, 12 predicted proteins | sample AttsexASBM2_FD_111476 | JGI IMG/M metagenome (GOLD analysis project Ga0157364, IMG submission 111476) | Fungus gardens microbial communities from leaf cutter ant in Ribeirão Preto, State of São Paulo, Brazil - Atta sexdens ASBM2 | ecosystem: Host-associated > Fungi > Mycelium > Unclassified ...
GTACTAAAACTTCCGGAACATTCTATATATATGTGTGTGTGTGTGTGCGTGTGTGCGTGCATGCGTGCGTGCGTGCGTGCGTGCGTGCGTGCGTGCGTGCGTGCGTGCGTGCGTGCGTGCGTGTGTGTGTATGCGAAAATTTTGCACAATGCGTCATTAATAATTTATGACGCAGTATTTCTTAAAATTATAAAATAAAATTTACTATGATGTGAAAATGGGACAATATTAATGAAATTATAAAGTACTTGTGCTACTTGAGATAAGTATTCAGAGAATTAATACGATCAAGCTCTCTTGCTTCGAATCTGCATAAGAATGTACTTGGAGGCGAAATAGGATTGGGCATCTTAAGCCGCCAAAATAACTTCGTGGCTTCGAGAGAGAAGGAAAACTTTGGGAAATCTCCTTCGGAAATCTATGGTCCCTGCTCATAACTCATTTGTTGATTTTTCTCCGAGAACTTTCTCCTCGACCGATGATGAATTACGGAAGTTTAATTAGTGGCAAAGTTTAACGTGTCCACGTCAACTATAATCATGTTGTTATACTTTGTGCGACGTGAAATATCCCTGAAAGTTGCTGAATGAAAATTTACAACGCACGGTACATTTGCGCGACGCGAAATCATAATGGCATTTAAAGGTTTACTGCATTACCTGCTACGCTCCATTCGCGCTCGTTGCCGAATTATATTCATATTGATATTGATTCCCCCGAACATCCTAGTCAGTCGATAATCAGATTACATGCCGCGTATGCAAATGAATCTCAGTCGTATAACAGCTCTTCGGGCGGGATGTTTTAAAGCCCTCCGAGTCAAATGAACCACAAGTTTATCGCTTCACTTGCGTCACGCTATACACCCTATGAATATAAAGGAGCAAATTACGTTGCAAATACGACAAAAGGCATATATATGCGATGCATATGCAAAAGATACTCCGTCGCGTAATTGTTTCGCCGAACATTTTTTTTTAATTTCTCATGTCGCATATTAAACGCGTATTCAATCTCGCTGATTTAGTAGTCGCGCGCAGAACAAGTACAAAAATTACTCTATTCTAGTATCGGAAGATAGAAAATTTTCTCGCAATTGTAAGGCAAGCTTGAAAAATTATACATAAATTCATGATACACACTGTGTCACCTTCCTGAGAGACATGGTGAGAATTGATAAAGACAATCAAGCCTTGAAGCTGTCGATAGAAACGAACAGATAAAGACTTTGCATGAAGTCTGTTACAGAGGATTGATATTGTTGAATATCGATCTTCTTAAATATCATATTCTTCCGCTCTTTATGTGAAAGACAACTACAGCGGAGATGCGCTGAAAGTATTAAAAAAGCCTCGTGATTTTCTTGATCGAGCTGCATGTCACGCAGCTTTAAACGTACGACGTGCTTCATAAAATGCTCCAAAGCCCTCGAGGGTGGAAGGTTAAAGTTCCTCAGGGTCTCTCTTTATAGCGCCCGGTTTGTCCCGTATTAATGTAGTACGTGGAATCACACGCGCGTATTAAGGTATTTCAAAAACACACACGATTTTATTTACCGTGTTACGTCAACAATATAATAAATATTGTATAAAAAAAATCTGGATTTTACATAACTGAACAATTGATTTCATTGAGGCAATTCTTAGAGAAACGTTTTTTTTTTTTTTTCTAAAAAATATTGTGTCAGTGTTATCAGTAAAAAATTATTCGTTCACAAATATGTGGAGAAATATAATATTTGAAAACGCGTTACAAATTTATCTCAGCTAAAGCTGTTGTGACAGTGCATTCAAAATATACATAGCCGTTTCTTATACAATTTTCTTTTTTTATAATTCTTTTTCATCCTTGTTTTTATTACAAAGAAAAAATGTAAGTAAAATGATACTGAAATAATAAAAAGTTCCCAAAAGTAATAATAGTAAGAATAAGTAGTTTCTAAATTATTAATCATTTTATTTTTTACGCTTAAATTGGCTATCTAGAATGAATTCTTTTTACTAAAAAAACGTGAAAAACATTCTTTCCTCATAATACGTTGCCTTCTTGAAAATAACTTGAGAAACATTTCAGTGAACTACAATTACCGCCGCAATATCTTGCACGATCGAATTTACTGATGAGATATCGGCTCCAAGTTCATAGAATGACGCTTCTCATTTCAATGCGATATCGCTATATCGATTCGCAATCTGGCACGATCGCAACGGTGTGGAAAGTTGAGTAGAGTCCTATGCGAGGCGATAGTTACTCGCTACGCGAGCACGTTCGCGTTTAATTGCGTTTGCAAACGCATCCTCGGGCAAGTCAGCTCGACGAGACATTTTGATGGACGGACGAGCGACGTAAAGGACATTTCTCACATGTACGACGTTACGTTCTGCCTTGTATGTGCGAGAAAGAAACCTTGACGTCAGGGCGGTAAAGGTCGAAGTATCATCTTTGATCTTCGCTTTATTGGCAGGTCTATTTTCTCTCCTGCTTCATTTGATGAATCAAAATTTTCATTACAGATCGTGATGCATGTATATTCTTGTATTCAGATACGTATTTTGCAAAAAGGTACAAATTACCCAATATTTGTGTCTGCAGGCATAATTTGCGCGGTGCAATTTGTTAATTAGTAACTCTTCCAATTTGGCTAATACGATCCGTTAATAGAATACGTACAGTAATTTTACACGAATGTACAACAATTGTTGTTATAATACCACGAGTGTAATACAATAGCTTGATTACTCATGTAATATGGTCGGGATATCTGCAATTTAATGCTTCGCAGTAATAAGCTTCATTTAGAAAACAAATTTCAAGATATTTAACGAAGAACAATTGGACCATTAAGTAACTAAGGTTATCAAATTCCTGCTAAAATAATATCGACCGAAATTAATCGGAAACTAGAAAATCGCTTTCATATTCATAAAAAGTTGAGAGAAATATATGAACAAGCATATTGAGGAAAAAAATTGCAATTATCATAATACATATAACTATAATTTACCGTCATTTTTTGTGCCAATTATATATTATTTTGGAAGAAAATAAATATATATAATTATTATTACTAACAGCAGTAATAATTATAAAAAGGAAGCTTTCAACCATAATTTTTTTATTATTTGTACAATTGTAGTCACAAATATCAAACTCATTTCTCTCAATGTATTTGCGGATAGTCAGTGAAATTTCTCATAACATGAAACAAATCGATACTTCTGCAACGCACTCAATGTGGAATAAACAATTTAGGAACGATGTATATCCTATATTATATATCGAGACTTGCAAACACGCGATCGTGTTGCAATCAAATGAAATCGGTAATTAATTATCTACTTGCAAGTAGTAGACTTAACTCCATCCAACGGATTGACGTTCCAACGTTCGTTTAATTAAACGCCATGGATTGTCTTCGCCTGCAGGTAGGCATTTAAGTCCGCGAAGCAAAGTTTCTGCATCGCCGCTGTCGAGACATAAAATGGCGTTTGCGAAATCCCGCAAACATACATTCGTATATTCATCAACTCCGGGATTACCCGATGTATCTGGGACCGAAATCAATAATCTCACCGCACGCATCACGCGATAAACTTGTATCTCTGTTCTCAACAAATATTTGATTGTAAATCGCAATAAATGAAAAATATCGTATAAAATTTGAAGATAAACGGTAAAATGAGAGATGCGCAATGCAAAATAAACTGTATCTGAACTAACAGTTAAGAGAGATACGAATAAGCAGATAAAATTATTCGCCTGACTGTTGTTGGATGAAAATTCCTCGACCCGAATTCTCATCGTCCCAAATACGACGTGTTATTTCTGCTGTGTTACGAATTTTCGGGTAAGCTATTGCAATTGAGTGCAAAAACGTATTAAATAAGATTTCCCATCACTCGAAAGCTTGGAAAACTTATTGAAATTCTTTTTCACAATCCTACATTCCTACATTCGTATTATAAATTGTAATAGATTTTATAACAAATAAAATAAAAATCTCATTCATTATCTTGTACATTTAATCCCAAAAATATGAGAAAAAAAAGAAAAAAATGTTTAATTTCAACAATTAAAAGCCAATTAATTAAAAATAAGTTTCGATTACTTGCAAATAAATTTTTCGAAATAAATGAGAATCTAACAATAAGTTCTCCAATTACTTATCGTTCATCGCCACCTTGAAGATTTTAAAGTAATGGCGATCTGCGAGTCCGTCGTACTTTATTCGCTTCGTTTTATTCTCCGTCTTCACGGAGAAATCACATTGCCGCGCACAAGCGCGATACGTTTTGATATTCGATACGTGACGGCGAGATCGCATATTTCGCCGGGCGCGGAATAAGTCGACCCACACAAACCAGACGAAGAGGATGCAAAAGGCGTGGTTGTGGATGCAAGACGCACGGCTTATAGTAGGTAACAGCCGCATTCCGAGGCATCCCGATACGGCCGCGTATGTTCCCTATTTTAAGCACCCGAGGCTCGCCCTGCACCTCGTCACGCTTTACCAGAGTCGCGCATCCCACCTATGAGATTCGCGGAAATTATGCCGGGAAACTTCCTATTTGCGTAATGCGAACTAACGCATCAGCGTCTTTCATTTTCTTTGCTTTTGTTTACAGGAAATCAGATGCGCGAAGACAGCGCTGTTTCCGTGCAATTTTTAATTCCGCAGTGTTATGACGGACACGTGGATGGGCAGACTCAATAAATTATATTTTTGGAATTCGAAATATGATAAAAATATAACCGGAGAGATACACGATGCCCAGAGAAACGAGGTTTTATTAGCGAGGAGAAAATCGAGCAAGGTCATTAATTCTCTAATTTTACGCTAAGAATTACGCGGAAATAAGTATATCAATAGAGGCGAAATAAAAAAAATCTGATAACATAATGTGACCAATCAACTTGTAAGGTTTTTATCATGACGCAAAATGAATTATATTCTCATTGTATGTAATCCACTTCTTGTCTCTTTCACAATCGCAAAATCTAGCTCGAGCGTGTAATGGCCATTAATGCTATTTATGTGAAAACTTAAATGTCAAATAACATTTAATAGAAAATGTTATTTAACACAATTTAACATTTCCTAAATATAAATTAATATAAATATTAGGTTGTGTAACAAAATTCGTAGTGCTGCAAACTTCAAAATTCAAGCAACTGTAATTTTGTTAAAAATTAAATTTAAAAAAACAAAATTTAAATTAAGAAAATAATTAAGTCTGAAAATTGAAATTCTCTAAATAAAATATTTGTATACTCAAAAAACATTTCTATAATTTAAATTATATAATTTAAAGAGGTAAAGAGAGAAGAAATACAATATATTAAAATCAATTTGTATAATTAAGTAGCTAATTTCTGTTAAGTATTACATAATTATCAAATATTGTATAAGTGGAAATATCCAGCAAAGCTAAATAAAAGAATTCAGAGAAAAAAAGCAGAATGAAATAAACTTTCTAATTAAATTAATAATAGATGCAGATATTTCTCGGGAAACGCATTCGCACAAGTAACTTGTAATTGGAGATGTAAAATACGCGTTCGTCGATTATTTGCGAGTTTATAAGCCATAAACGATTCAATTGCTTCTACTACGATTCTCGCGAAATTAAAATATTGGAATTCTCTCTGAGATTCATTAACGCTTTATAAGTTATATGAATTTTATTACGTATTCGTTAAAAAGCGACTCAAACGCACGTTTATGCATCCGTAACTCTTATTTCGCTAAATCCACGTCCAATATCGAAAAGTCGCGTGCACATTGTATGATTCAATTTTAAGGTAATACATTTCATTTTACGGTTATCCGAGCTAGAGGAAATGCAATAACGTGACTCATATTCCGCGTCGTTACTTACGCACATATTTTATTCCCATCTTTCTTACGTTTACGCTGAACGTGCCCTTCTCTGTTAGTTAAATAAAACCAGACGGACGCAATGTTAATATGATATTGCCAATGTCAACATATAACTTGTGTTAGATCAAGTCTGACAGATTTAATAATACGGCTTTAATAATAGAATCAATTCGTAGTAGTATTTCGACGTCCGGTCAACAATGAGTTTTATACCACTGAGTGTGCAAACTAAATTATTTTATATCTGTCATTGGATCATCGTATAATAAACTATTCATACGTTCGAAACACTTTGAAGTTACTTTGCGTTTCCAAGTTGTATCTGTACAATTGAATTGTCAAATATTCTTTATGTGGAATGGGAAAATAATTTACATCTTCCAGATGATTTGATGTTCAAAGAATTGTTGTTCTAATAATGTTCTTTTTACAAAATCTATAGTACAAATAGAGAAATTGCAATAATGTTTCAATATTCCAGTAACAATTTTACAATAATAATTTAAAATTACAATAATAATTTTACAATAATAATTTTAACGTTTGCGTTTTCTCTATAATAATTAACGTAATTCTTTTAGAAATAAAAACGTAATAAAAATGTATTTTTAAAATACATTTATTATAAAGCTTTTTGTTTTTGTTTTTCCATTTTTTTCGTGCATGTTCAGTTTTTTCAAAATAAATTTATTTTTTATTCCAATTTCGCAATTTGTTAGAGATAAATATCTATCACTTGCATTGCAGATGCATCTTAACGAACCATCTGTTTTAGACAGCACAAACTCGATATGTCAACCTTATCTGAGATTTATTAGTCGCCGAACTGTTAATAGTAATGCTCTCGCAAGTGGACACAAACTTCGCCCATCATCGGGGTTTCATCAGTCCACGCTTGTATCAGCACAAATCAATCAACATTTACTATCTATCCGTCTTTCGATTCTTGTTTGCGATGTGTATGTCCTCGATAATACTGATTCACAATATTGAACATCTGCGTAATATATCCTACGCGCAAGAAAATACCGCCAAATACGTGCGAGAAGATTTCGAATATGAAAATCCGAATAGCGCCACTTTCATTTAAGCTAGCGAAATTAAAAAAGCTTTCACACATACCTTTCGCAATAAAAATTCATGCGTTAAAATACCTTGTCGCCATGATTAATATCACAATCTATATTTTATTAAACGTATTTCACATTGCATGCCGCTTTTATCTATTATATTTAAGATATTACGACGCGTAAGTATAAATCCGTTTTTAATTAAAAAATTTTTAATTAAAAAAAGGTATATAATATTGAATAAAGAAAACGTAAACTAGGAGAACTATAGAATAGAGATAGGTATTCAGGGACGCGCCGCATGACTGTTTTGCGTGATGAGACTTTACGATGTGTCGAGAGATTGATTGTTTATCTTCACCGTTGCTTCAAAGGGGAACTGATCAATACTTTATTCTCAGCGATCTTGCTGATATTTCAGCAAATCGATTAATTTTACTCCCAGCGAATTGTTTATTCCTAATTTCCCGATAATTGTCCCTCGTAAATTCTCCATACTTTCTACATCGCTTCATAATTAATTTCCGCACCGCATCCTTTGATCTCCGACATTCAACGTGGTAAATTAAGCCATCAATGGATGCTTTATTGACTAGGAACTTCAATAGAGGATATTTCAATAGCAATTGCAATATGGCTTTATCATTATTATGGCTTGTTTATCTCCTATCTCTCATTCGTTTTATAATAAATGAATCGATTGCTCCAAATAAATATTAACACATTATATACATATGTATTACCTAGAAATGCTCTAATGAGAAATTAATAATTAATTATCAATTATTAATTTAATTATCACAATTCCTCTTTTGAAATTTGTCGGCTAACCAAAAAACTAAATAATGAATAATTAATATTAATCATTAATATTACATCAACTTGATTTTCTCATTGGAAAACGTTAAAATTTGTTTAGGTATTTCTGCCATGATATCAATACAAAATGTATGATTTTTCGATATTGAGATACAGATCTATTGTAAATCAGTTGGAGAAGTTCAAGAGTAAAACGATAGGCGCGAATGATGAAATACCTTGCATACAACAGCGAAATCTCCAGCGCGTTGTATATTTGTTAAATAACATTTACTTTTTACCTTAGCTAATTAATCTTCGAAGTTGGATCGCGTTTTTAGCTGCATGGCATGCGCGATAGACGATCAATGCACGCGCCGTACATCGATGTTTAATCACAATGACTTGGGGAACGCGGGGGGTCTCGCATTACACCCAGAGTAGAGAACGGTGGGTCGATCGGATCGCTATTGGATGACAATGTAACTGGAAACAGCGGCATATTGCTGCTTAATAGGATAGGATTATCGCAGCCGCTTAATCATCGGCCGCGGCACTACAGTCGCTGATGGCTTGTCCGACACAACCAGCCTGTTGGCACTTCGATCGAACATGCCGCGGAAGCCCCGCATTGGCGATCCTGCCCACGTAATATCGGTATTAAGGTATGAAAGATCCATGCTGGCTTAGTGTGGATAAAAGTCGATAAGAAATTTTTTCGCTATCAGCGATAACGGCGTTCTCAACGACGCCTTGTGCAATTTTATCGCGGAAATATGAAATTTATTTTTGTTAAAGCTTTCTTATTGACGTGTCAGGTTTGACACGTTAGTTTATTTATATACGTGTGTGCAAGAATTTTAGTTATCGTTTATTAAAGGAGAATCCTATAACAATGAAGGAGAAACGTACAGTTTGCGTCACGTACAGTTTTAGATAAATTTAGATAAATTTAGATGATACAATCTTAATTAACTCACCAGATATTGAGGAACTTCTCCCGAACTTTCCGCTTCATGCTATCACTCTTCCGACGATACTGCAATCTGCGGCAGGATTCCATATAGATGGGTTCCGGAAGCTTGTAGAAACCTGCGGAAGATAGAGATATCCAGATTAAGCTCTTGGAAAGTTTTGAGTTTTTGCGGCAGGAACTATGCCATACAACAAAGGATCGTGAAGGAACATCGAAGATGGAACGCAGGACACCGGAGCAATTTTTCGCAAACTCTACGTCATTTCACGTCGTAACAAGATTTAAGGAGAGTTTCATGTGCTAAAAGTTGTCTATACACATCCCGTCCCAGTTTCACCGGCTTTCCCTTTATCGGCAGATTCTTAGAAAATTTTTCTATCCTCTCTTAGCACAAATTTTGTAAAGAGTCAAATTACACAGAAATAAAATACACACGTAATAAAAGTGCAGATTACGAAGTTTTCTGAATTAAGTTTCTGCGATATGCAAATAGCTCCGACTCACATCCAATCAAAAGATAACGAAAGAAGGTTGAGATAGTGATTAATATAACGGTCATATAAGCGCGGAATGTTTTTGTTCGTCCATGCTTGAATCAACTTCTATATGAGCTCAGACTAGAAATTGAAGATAGGAATAGCTGGAATGATTCCTTGCATGGACAAATATTTATTCAGCGGCCAAGCATGCCGCTGTTTATCCGCTCGTTTATCCGTCGCTGGTCTCAGATCGGGCGGCGTCATAAAATCTCTCGCGAACTTTTATATCTGACCGAGATGACCGACCTATTTCAACGTAAAGTTCGATTCAGTATGGGACATAAAATCTCAAAAAGAAAAGTTATCGCCACAATTACATTGAAAAAGTTAAGTTGAGACATGCACATACTTCTTAAGATTAATCTTTTACAATAACTCGGAGATACTTCACTAAAATGTTGAAAGAAAGCATATCACGTTTCAAATTATTATGATTTTTTTTATTTCTTACTGTATGTTATCTTTTCCTATTCATTATTTATTTATTTTCAGTAGCAAAAAAATTTAGATCATAAAATTCATATAATAAATAATAACAAAGGAAAAACATACGTTTCGATTCCACTCGAGTTATTCTCAATGTTGCGGTAAACTTATTCAAACATCGCTATAAAACAAATATATATATAATAATATTACAAAACTCGTTATAATTCTAAAATATTCTTCATTTTGTGTAGTGCGCTGCGAGTCAATTATATCGGAAATCAAAGTAGTAAGAAAATAATACTCTAGAAAGTGATCGTGAACAAAAGAAAGAATACTTGACACATACAAATTAATAATATATATAATAAAATGATGTACCTTGTCAGTTATATTAAATGTGCTGAGAGTCCATTAATAAAAAAAAAAGAGAGAGAGAACGCAGAAAGGTGGTAATCCATAGTGGTAGAATACATTAGTTATTAAATGAAGCAAATTTGCAAAAGTAAAGAACATCTGACTTCCATAACATCGGATAACGCAATGTCGAGAAAGAAAAACACTTCAAAATGGCAATAAAGAGGAAAAAAAAGGAAGATATTAGGAGGGAAAAAGAGAATATATTATATAAACAGAATACTAGGGCAAAGAATCCGTTTTATCTGTTTATTCCATGTTTCTGTTTCTTAATATGTACAATTTCAGATATTAATCTTTTATTGTATGAAGGTTCTATATCTAACATATCCACTTTATCCCATTTAAAGTTGTGATTCTCCTCCATACGGTGGTTAGAACTTATATTAATATCTGAAACATGTTCGTGCAGTCTAGTCTTTAACTATCTTTTAGTCCAACGTAACTAACATCACAATTCTCACAAGATATTCTATAAATTACATTTTGATCATGTACATATTTCAGCTTATCCTTTCCTCTTTTTATGAATTTTTTTAATTAATTTTAATGTTAGGGATGGTAAAAGCTAATTTGCAATTAAATATGTTAACAATAAATGCAAATCTTTCAGATATTGTATTAACACATGGAATAGTAAAAAATTTTTCTATCGTTATTACTATTCAAACTATAAATATTGTTGAAATTTAACGTTACTAAAATTTTTGTACTACTTTTTACTCGAGATTTCGTTAAACAAGAGAATACTTAAACAATGAATTGAACTCGAAAGAACGGATTGAAAAGGAAGAAAATATAGCATAGCACTTTGCTTCAACAATGTCCATATTTATCCTCAATTTCATTTTCTTTTTACTATATGAGACAATAAAACAAAAATTCCTTATATCCTGTAGAATATAGAAACTATCATATTTTCTGTATCGGTACACCAATATATAGACATCCATTCTCGAATTTAACATGAAAGAGTAATGCCGCAACAATAAATTAATTTTAACAGTAGCGTGCACTTCGATGCATTACGATAATGGACCACAGGTCCATAGGTGCAATCATTTGACGAATAATGACAGCCACCCGCAGACGACCAGAGTATTTCATTTCGCTAATGTTCGCTATTTAATGTCAGAAGTAAGACATTATTTCGAATTTCTCCGTTTCGCTGGATTATCCTATTCACTTTTACCATTACGGTCACCGCGAAATCCGATTACGAAACTTATTTCCAGAAGTTTTGTACATGTTACTTATTAAAGCTGATCATTGTCGTCAAAATTAGAAGTGATGATTATCGAATTATAAATTATATCAAATTACAAATTTAACTCGTTATAATAATACCTAAAAATTTTACATAAAAGCCAAAATCGCACGTATGAAAAATATTGTTGTGTAATGTAATAAATTTTAGAATTATATGTTATAATTCTAAATTATAACATATAATTTATATAAGCTGCTTGTAATATAATTAAATTTAATCTTTGGAAATAAATTATATCGTCATATTAAAAAGTTACAAGGAAATACAATAAAAATATCTCACAAGTTCTATTAATTTTTGATATGACATTTGCAGAATTTCCCTGAAATAAATCTGCCAGAGATTTACGCATAACAGGAACACTTTAAATGCAGGAACGAAGTATGTGGTTACACTTACTAAGCCAGCTCAGCTGATCATTGTTCTCCAATTTGTTCTTGAAACTGTCCACTTGGCGTTTGAGTTCTCGTAGAGCGAGAGAGGGTGTGGCATATAAAGCTTCCTGATGTTCTCGTAGTTGCCGCTCTAAAGCCGCCACACGCCTCTCTAAAGCCCAAAGTACCTCCGCCTCGATCACCCCAGAAGAAGCGGGATGAGCACCGACGATCTTAAAAAGCAACCAGCTAAGTATGAGAAATGTATTCCATGCACGTTTAGAATATTTTGTGTAAAAGAAAATTAACATATTTTTTGTCTAAAATAATATCGTGCATTTGTCCTTGAATCATTAAGATTTAAGATAGATTAATTCATTTATTTGTTCATCAATAAACTATTTATGTAATTGAACACTTTTTGATAATTTTTGTTTACAATTTTTGTTTACAATTTTATGAAATATTACAAAATAATATAAAAATATATTTTAGAATATGAGAAAGATATTAATAAAATTAAGCATTCAATTAAATTAGACAGTTTTATATTCATTATGTTATATATCTTGAAATTTTACATTCTAGCTCTATTTGAATTTTTCTATCAAGATTATAAGATACAAAAAAATTTGTAAGCATTAAGATACAAATCTATGCGTATTTATCATGATCAGAAAAAGTGTCTTTTGTATTTTATTATCAAATGAATTTTACATTCTTAATAAACATAGATATCCTCATAAATATGTAAAAAACTGTATACAAACGAAAGTTAACAAAAAGTTATTTATGAAAAATAATCGAAGTTTTAAACTCTTTTCCAAAGTCGCGATAAATTCATAATAAACTTTGCCAACATTCGAATTACATAATAAGGCTAATTATGATAATACAATGATTGTTCAACGCACAGATTAAACGCTCATTACTCAAATCATTTAGATATCATTTATTTCAAACTTGTCGTTCTTACCGTAAAATCTGATAGAAAGAACACAATTCTTTCATTCATCAAACTTTTTCAAATAAGTAACCAAGAAACTTTTTGCCTTTTTTGCAGAACGACTTCCACAAAAAGCACTTATCGAAAACTATTTCCACAATTTTCTTCGAATTTCTTCGAATAAGTAACAAGAAACTCTTTGCCTTTCTTCCGGAGCCCAACTTTTACAAAAAAGAACTTATCAGAAACTATTTCCTCAAATATGTGATTAATTACGTAGAAATAAAAATTTAAATAAAGTACCTGAAGAACGTAAGGCGTGTCGGGCGTGTTCGCCGGTAGATGAGTTGAAATATTGAGGAGCTTGTCCCCCTTGCGAAGCTTTACGATGTCCAGAGGACCAGCCTCTGCCGCGCTTCTAAAGAGTTCTGCAAGACAAAACGTAGATTCTCTTTTGTTAAATTGATTTCCATCCATTTTCTTTCTTTCTACCGGAAGAAAGTTCGCTTGCGCAGTTCCTTAAATTTATTTTTATCTCACGAGGCAACAAGACGATTGTCATTCTACCTCCGAATTATCATTCTGACATCCGCCGAGAAAGAATGAGAAAAAAATGACGTACAAACAATATTTACGATACACAGTTTCGATTTCCTCGCTATTAATTGTCCGCCGCTTACCACCGTTTACTATATTACCGGAGGTGATATTAACTTTATTAAACGCGCCCTGCTGGCACACGGAAGATCGACGGCCGTCTCCCAATTGCCCCGGCTTCCCGACAATGCAACCGGCAAAAAACGGCGACACGTACAAATGGCCCCTGGCCGCACGACGCGTGCATAGAATCCCGCCCGTCACGAACGGCGACGTACTCTTTCCGGTATATCGAGCGAATAAAGGGAAGAGCGATGGAATGATGTTTTGTAAGTGCATGTTTTATTCATAATCGAAGCGCCACGCTACTCACGGAGTGTAACGGCCGTGTATTACTGCGTCCCGGTAATTACGATCTACGACACGGAATAACGGCACGTAAATGTGCTTTCTTCTTTATCTATACGCTTCTCGAAAAGTTTCAGGTTCAAATGAATAAATAAAAGCGAATTTTAGATGTTAGTTCCTGCAGTTACGATTCTCTTTATTTTTAAATTCATATAAAGTGGAAACACAAAATTCATGAATATACAGGGTATAACTGAAATAACGCTTACTAATCATATAGTGCTATTCCTAATAAAAAACTGAAACAAAAAGTCCTCTATCATTTTGCAATTTTTGTATTATTTTAGTTACTCAATGAATAAAACGCCTAAAATCGCGATATATAAGACAGCTTTAAGATATGTTTAAGAGTTCTTTAAGAAAAATCTTCAAAATATTTCATAAAAAACGGAAAGATATCTTAAAATTGTTTTATACATCGATTTTATCCATTTATTCGGCAATATTTGGAAATTATATATCTCATTAACTATTGCGAAAATTGTAAAATGATAGAAAACTTTTCGACTCAATTTTTTATTAGGAATAATATTGTATGATTAGTGGGCGTTATTTCAGTTACATTCTGTAGAACAAAATAAAAAAAGACGATATAAAATTCTGAATGTATAATATAATTCGCGGAATGTGACGCATTCTAACGGATATTTAATTTAATATTTAATTATCTGATTCCTCGAAAAAAAATCGAAATTTATGAAAATTAAAATAAAACGAATATATAATATTAATTAATTGATCAACACCGAATTTATCAAAAGATGCAATATTAACTTATTTCTGGAATACCGTGGCTCTCCTATAAGAACGCTCCGTGTTCGTATGCGAACAAGCGTGCATCATTTCGAATAATATAAAAAATAATATAAAAATTTGCTGAATAAATGATACAATCCGTGTTGTTTCCGTTTATCTTATTTTAGCGAGTACATGCAGTAACTTGAAATATTGAAAAGCTCAACGCGTATATAAATGCGTATTCGGCTTTAGATTCAACAGCAGCATCCGACAAGCGGCTTCCGTAATAACTAATGAATGAATTCATTTTATATCCACAATGAAATATAGATGAATAACGTAACTGGTCCAATTATCTTGCGAATGATGCGATGTTATGTCGATATTATATCACATCCAAATGAAACAAAATTGAGTGGTATATTTCTGTGAAAGCGAGTAATCTGTTACTCATTCAAATTAGCGCAACAATGATCGATTTTGAATAGCGCATCTTAAACACTAAAGGAGAGAAAAAGAGAGAGAGATGTGTTTTTCGCGATCTCAATGTAAAATACACGTCTAGTCTTGTTCTCGTGTGAAAAATGGAACCGCAGCGAAACCTGGCGCGATCATTTATAAAGAGTCTCACAGTTTTCAGTTTGCCTGACTGACGTGCACTTGAAATAGAATAAAAATATGTTAAGAATGCGTTTTCCTCGTTGCGCTTATCTCAACCAAGGAACGGGATTCGAGCAATGAAACATGAGAAATCATAGTGTTTCACGATTTATCTGAATCGAGGTTGAAATGAAACACCTAGTGGAACGTTGTCACGCATTCGTTTCGTTTTATGTGCGACCTTTACGAGGGAACGCGACTATTTTCGCCAGAATTTCACCGTGAGAACTGGGAAAAGAGATTCGCGGCGAAAGCTATCATCGTCATCAAACTTCGGTTTTTGTTTTTAGTGGCACAAAGTGCAATCAAACTCATCACGCTTCGCGAATTGAAATAGCTCAGCTGTATTCAGCGCCTGCAAAATATAGGTTAATTATATTTTATTCAACAGTAAATTTGCAAAGGATTCAAAAACTCCATGTTCATCCATTGCGCTACTGAAACTCTCTCGTACCTGTACGTTGTAAATAAAAATAAAATAAAACTAGAAGAAGCTAACAATAATGATAATTGTTTACTAGACTCCCCATTGTAACATAGTGATATTAGCAAGCGCAGGAATATACCATGACATTTTAACGTAATATCTTCATCCAAGCTGCACACTTTATGAAAGAGACCTCCTGGGAATGTGTTCTTAGGATCATTCAAAAAAGAATGTAGTTATCGAATGTCAAGTGAAATAATTTCAATCAAATGTTTGATAAACATAATATAAATAATTTTACTTTTCTAAATATTTAGCAAATACTACAAAATATAATAATGTAACCAATCATTTAGTAATAATAACTATTATTTATATATAGAAAAATAAAATTATTTTATATTATGTAATTGAATATTTGATTGAAATTAGTTCATTTAATATTTATGGCTTCACTCAATATTAGTGGCTAATTTCAAATTCCTTTTCAATGTAGAACGTTCCCTTTAGAACATCCTCTGGACATCTTTAGGACATATTTTCTTTTATGTTGTATGTGAATTGATACTCGCGAGTATGGAAAATACCATGATATTGTTGATAATCGCAAACTACGTCAGTCGAGCCACATTTGATTTATCGGAATTTATCGGAATAGCTATCAGGAAGAATATCAGGACGCATAACATAAATGCAACGCGTGTCCACCACGCCCACGCACGAATTCGAAACGCTAATTGAACCTAGAATCGGTTCGGCCGAGGTGGCAACAGCGGCAGCGAGTAACATTTACAACACAATACGGGAGAGGCGCAACGAGATTTATCGTGAATCTCACTCACCCAGAATTTGACGTTTTTTTTAACGTATGGCGTGTGTCAATAGAATTTGCAAGGGTGCTTTAATTAAAAAGATTTAAAAACAAATAAATTAAAAAGATTCCATTGACACACGCCGCATGATTTTCCTTTTTCAATGCGTCGGTACAGCGTCCATATAGCACCGTTTCAGATCTCTCGCAATGCAATGTATTGAGCTTTCTGCTCGTGCACGCGCAAATCATCACAATATAATCGAATAAAATAAATAAAATAAAGCAGATCTTTTATTAGCTTTGGATATTTTTATATAACGATTTTCCACTCTTCAGAAAAGCTTTTTTCGAAATTTATAAGCATTGTCATAGCATTCACTTCATGCGCAAGTGGAGCTATTTCTGAAATACAGTATAATATTTCTATGTTCGATAGGAATACCTTATATTTCGGTAAGGATAAAATTGGTGCATAATTTTGCTTTGATCACGAATTATTAAAATACGTGTAAATAACAATATGATAAAACAATAACAAATTTTATGATTTCACATAATACATAAGGTAATAGTTAAAATAATGATATTTGCGTGGTACATACATTTGTAAACATTTGTTCAGCATTCTATCGAATTTAACTATTATAAACAGCGAAAATGTTACAGTACAATGCAATACAGTAAAAGCAAATATTGTGTGTCAACCCCGCATATTATTTAATAAAAAAAAAAGAATCGTAAAAGAGAAAGAGAGAAAAGAATAGGCTGGGTTCCATTTTTTGACTTGACATATAAAATTACATGTGACAAGCAATTAAATTTTTTATTTTTAGTAGCTTTTTATTTTATACCGATATAATACGTAACAAAAAACTTGATTAAACTTGCCAATGCAATTGCACAATCGATTCGACTAATGTTGTTCGCTCAATTACGTTCCGGTCCATAGTTACTCGCGTTAATTGGCGATCCGTTCCGCCATAAAAACGCTCGAGCACTCCGTATAGCAAGTGCGATTACAACAATCGCATATACACGCGTTCACTTTTTTTCAGAGTACTTAAATCTTTACGATCAAACCATCGAATTTTCGTCCGCGTCTCATTGACGTTATGGCGCCGACCCAGTCGGGGTCCAGCTCCTTCTCTCGAGTTTGATTACCGACCGTGCTTACGATTTACATGATAATGTACTTGGAATCTGGAGCGAGATGGAATATCTCCCACGCGCGTGGAAAAGCATGAAAATTGGCTTGAAGATATTTGAATACTTGTATTACTCAAATAAATTCGAATACGCGAGATTCCTAACGTGAAACGTTCGAAATCCTTGATTAATCGCGTACACAATACGTACACGATCCGAAGATTTATGGAGTTTTTCCCTCATTTTTCTTTTTCCTTCATTTTTCTTTTTCCCCTCTCTCGGTACATAATCAATGTGTATAAATTTTAATTAAATATAATAATTCCTTTCGTAATTTTAAAATTATTATGTCGTATAATTTTAAAGGATATAACAATATTAAAACTTTCGAATACGTATAAATTACTCCTATGAGTTCATTGTTTAAATCTTAAATTCAAAATCATGTTGTAACTTTTCACTCTTTTTGAATATTCAAATTCGTTAAAAATCCAATGTAAAGCTGAAAAATCACGTTTTTCATCAAATTGCTAACATCAGGCTATTGATCATGAAATTGATGACTCGAAAGTGAAACATCCGATCATTATTCAATTTCATTCAAACTTAATGGAAGTAGACATTGATCGAGAAAAAACATTCAGTGAAAAAGTTGAAGTTTCACTTTTCTTCCCTTTTCCCTTCCGAGAATATATTACAACGTCGCGGATTTTCTTACGTATAATCATGATGTCGAGAGTCGTATAAAAGAGGAGCAGCAAGTGAATAAATGTTCGGCAACAAATTTCTGACAAAATGAAAAGGGTGAAAAGAAAAAAAGTAAGGCTGAACATATTTCTGCGATGAAAAAAAGTTATCTGAAATTGAGCATGCAACGTGAAACTGAATATTTCTCTTTTTTTTTTGTAATCCTCTCTTCCAGAAGAGATATATGATGAATCAAAATATCGATCTCTATGTACAATTGTGTTTATTGGTCACTATTGCTTGCGCCACTTTAATCGGGTTACCGCACCATATTTTTCTCGTAAATACCGCGATTCTTTTATTGGAGGAAAACCAATACACAGTTCATACAAATAAAAAGATCCTTGCTTTGAAGAGACATAGAAATATGTCCATTTGATATGCAAAAACTAGAACCTTTCGTTATCGGACTTCAGCTTGTTGAATTCATGCAGACATGATAAAACTTTTCATTTACAGAAATGCTAAATTCCCAGTTGCAGCTCCGAGTAAGGTACATCTTAAAAAAAAAAAAAAAAAAAAAAAAAAAAAAAAAAAATTTTTTTTTTTTCCACGTTTTTTAAAAAATAAAATTTTTTTTATAAAAATAAAAATTTTATTTTGCTTAAAAAAAAAAATATAAAAAAAAAAAAAA
>Ga0157364_1001825_pt1 | contig 18867 bp, 12 predicted proteins | sample AttsexASBM2_FD_111476 | JGI IMG/M metagenome (GOLD analysis project Ga0157364, IMG submission 111476) | Fungus gardens microbial communities from leaf cutter ant in Ribeirão Preto, State of São Paulo, Brazil - Atta sexdens ASBM2 | ecosystem: Host-associated > Fungi > Mycelium > Unclassified ...
ATAAATTAAATGTCAAACACGAGGAATATAATATAGATAATAATAGAAAGAGTAACAGTCTTCTGATAGGAAATTTTGTAGAGAGTCGTTCAGATTCAACTATATCGTTCTTTAAAAGATGAGTAATCTTCAATATCCACTCTATTTTATCGAATCGTGAAACTTCTTTATGTAACGTAATTGATTAATAAATTAATAATTGAAATATGTTAATAATTAATGTATAATAATAGAATTTAATTAATAGACGCAATAATTACATCCTACTTGACTTACAATTAGCTAACATTAATGATTCATTGACTTGGCTTCGTGACAAGTATGTTGTATTTTGCCTCGCTGTCAGGGACATACTGCGGATGTACAGCTTTGGCAGAGCTTCCTGTGTGTATTTATCACTTTTTATGCGTAATTTGTTATTATCCAAGAATTTGGTTTCAAGGCGTGATTTTGTATACTAAACTTGTTATGTTACAGTCAACGGAAATTCAATTCATTTTTTACATAATTATCGGTATATAAACCACTCGATGTTTATCTTGTTATATTAATCTTTGGTTTCTATATTTCAGGGGAAAATTTGGAATTGTTTACCGATGCAAGGAAAAAAGAAGCGGCTTGATGCTCGCCGCGAAAGTAGTGAACATCATGAAGAAGGAAGACAGACGTGCTGTGCAGAGAGAAGTAGACATTATGCGACGCTTACAGCATCCACGGTTGATTCAGCTGTACGACTCCATTGACACGGGGAAACAGATATATGTCGTTCTAGAATTGTAGGTTTTTTTCTCGCGGACAAGGCACCGACATAGGGAGTGTAAGATTAGAAAGAGACGCGCGCTGCGGGATTACATTTAAATTTCCATCATTTAAGGATCGACGGCGGCGAGCTCTTTGAGAGAGTGATAGATGACGATTTCGTACTGACGGAACGCAGTTGCGCTGTTTTTATGCGGCAAATATGCGAAGGAATAGAATTCATGCATGGTCAAAAGATCTTGCATCTCGATCTAAAAGTGAGTCGTTGGATTGCATATGAATTACTTTGTAGATTGATATTAGATAACCTCTCTTTGTAAATCTTTCTTTTACTTTTTATAATTATTTATTGCATGCCAATTATAAAATTATTTCTAAATTTTTACACTTTTAAATATTCTTTAAAAACTGTTTATTATAAATTGAAATATAATTAACTATATATAATATATATTCTCTTCTTTTCTTTGTATCTAATTATTTATATAATTATTAAAAATTTGTATAATTATTTAAAATATATGTCTGCTCTATAGCCGGAGAATATTTTGTGCCTAACGAAGGAAGGTAACAGAATCAAAATCATCGATTTTGGTTTAGCAAGAGAATACGATCCAAGTAAAAAATTACAAGTGTTGTTTGGTACGCCTGAGTTTGTTGCTCCAGAAGTCGTAAACTTTGACCAAATTGGATTCGGTACTGACATATGGAGCATAGGTGTTATTTGTTACGTATTGTAAGTTAATTATGATCCCATATATTACAGCTTCATAAAAGACGCTCATGATGATCACAATTGCTCATGTAATTAATTATTATAGATTGTCTGGTTTATCACCGTTCATGGGCGATACGGATATAGAGACAATGGCGAATGTTACCATTGCAAAGTACGACTTTGATCACGAGGCTTTCGCCGAGATCTCAGAGGACGCGAAAGATTTCATAAAATGCCTTTTGGTGAAAGACAAAGAGTAAGTATATATATATATATATATACATATTGTACTATTCTTCTGTTTTCAATTCCTTTTTCCTTGCTCCTTCCTTCTTTTATCTCTTCTTTTCATACTTTCATCCCATTATGTTGCTACTCTCAGAGAAGTTTCTTTTGTTACACTGTCTAAATTATTGTCTTTCACTCGTTGTGAGGGTGTGTGTATGGCTCACAAACAACCGGTGCTTATCATGGCTAATCTGACTTCCATATTATTATCTTTCTCCGAAATGTTTTACTTTAATGAACATGTATCAATATATACATGAATATGTCAGACTGCAGATTACAAAAAAGCAATTCCATTTTGTAATTAAACGTGTATAGGAATCTTTAATTGGCAAAATGTACGTTATTCCGACTTTATACAGCAATTATTATTTTACTCTTGTTGCATTTAAGAAACGATTTTATCGCCTCGAAAGCGTCTAAATATCAAGCCAACGACATCAATATGTAAAGTTACACTCAAATAATTTTTCGAAAATTTTGTATTCGAATACATAACGCACACGACACATTTTGTACGATATTCGAGCCTACGTCATCGTATTGTATATTCTTCGTTCATACATTTTCGTCCTAATTGTTCGCCCTTGGATCGCAAAATCGCGTGTCTCCATGTGACAAGAGAAACGCACTGCCTGGGACTAGAGCACGACCCTCCTCACGACGAGCCTTTCGAATCTTTCAGAAAGCGAATGACGGCGGCGCAATGTCGGGAGCACCGTTGGTTGGTTCGAAAAATGATGAAGCCGAAGAGCGAGAAGGAAACCGCGGGATTGGCGGCGGCCAAAAGGATGGCCTTCATCGAGAATCGTCCTGTCATCAGCGTTATCGACAGAGATGAGCTGGATGTGACCAAGGACAATCTCAGACTGTTCGTCGAACGTTGGCGGGAACACCCGGACAGTCCGTACACGATTGACTCGTATCACGTGTTACCAAGGAATCCGCTTCGCGATCGCGACGAATCCATGTCTCTGCGGGGTCACAGTCCCTCTCCCTGCGACAGTCTTCGCAGCAGCAGCACGCAATCGGAGAGGGTGATGATGGACTCCGCCATGAGAGATAATTCTAGCCACTTATTGCCCGTACCAAGTCTCAGCTTATCCTTGGAAAGGAGAGCTTCCGAAGGTACAGCTGCGCGAAATCGTCGCGATCCCGCCAGTCAGATCGCTTTAGCCGAGGAGATCATCAAACTATCCGAGCACTTGCGCTCGATCGCCACGGGATCGCAGCAGAGTGAAGAAAATAATGGAGATGCAATGGCAGTACAACAGTCCACCAAGAAACCTGGCGATGTCGAAAATAATTATAATATCTCGAAGAGCAACATTAAAATGACCGCATCTCATGTCAGTAAAGAGTCTAACGAGATCACGGAGAAACTATCCAGTATCACTCGACAGCGAAAACTCAACGGGACGACCTTTCATAGTAGTCGTAGTTTCGACAAATACAATTTCGATACAAATAATGTGTTTGTGGCCTTGAGGAGGACGAGTATCGACGATGGCGATGCATCTGATAGACAAAGGGATTCTCAAAAATATTCCCTTGAACGGACGGCGATTACCAAGGCGATGGGAGAGAAGTTCAATGGAGGAAAAATCAGCAGAAGAAGGTCTTCTGTTGGTCCAGAGGAAATGGATTTGACGCCACCTTGGCGGCGATCGCGAGTGAAACGATCCTTCTGCGAAACTAGCAGGGATGTTCCACGGATATCGAATTTGCGGGATCTACACAAGAATCTGAATTTGGACGAACCGGGCAGCGCTAAGGACCTGCTATTGCATCTATTAGGCGAATGGGAGGAGGTCACCACGACATCCTGCAGCGGCAACGATGGCAGCGGCAATGTCAGCAGGAAGTCTATGAGCCTGGATTGGTGTGCTGCCGACACGATCGCCAGGAAGACGATGAATTCATTGGCGGAGTATTTCCAGTCGAAGCAAAAGGAAGCGAAATCTTCCGACGTCGCGTCATCCACGTCGCCGACGATATATCGTTGAATAATACGTTCATCCCGTTACAGATTGCGCATTTGCGAATTTCGAAGATTAGTCGCAAAGATATCAGGAAAATGCGCGGCGTTAACAATTGGCACATTCAGCAGATTCAACAGTTGAATAACGAGCGCTCGCTATTATTGGTATATTCTTTTAACTTATCCAATTATAATTTTAGATCTAGAAGAATATATTAATAGCAACGAGCGCTTATTCAACTGTTGAGTCTGTTGAATGCGCCCATTTTTTCTTCTTTCTCGTCGCAAATGTTATTTTGGAACGGTTTGAAGCTTAAAATGAAATTTATGCGTCAAAAGGCTTAGGGCACTAATATAATGAATCATAAAAATTAATCTATGAAAATGTAAAACTCTATAATTTTTTAAAATTATTTTGAAAATTGATTTTATAGTCTTTTAATTCCTTTGAATTCATTTCGATCATTTATGTCTTAAAGAACACTGTTACAAATAACAAATAAGTGCACTCTTATTTCTTATTTAACTAAGTTTTTAAAAAGAGATTACAAAGAAATACAGAAGAATTTTTTAAATATATTAAGAGGGATGGATAATAAAAAGTATCAGTAACTTTTAAATATCTTTACGCCTGCTTACGTTCATCGATGATCACCTGAATCATCTCCGTTTCTTATTTTCACAATTGAAAACAAGACAGAATCCTGCAATTTCGTGACATTTCAGGAAAAAACGTGTATATAAAACGTTACGAAAGTGCAAGATCATAGAATTTCTCTGTAATTAAACTCGAAATATGTAGATTCTAATGGATATTTATGCACAGAGAGATGAAAATGAATAATGGAGATGGTGGCTTTAATGAAGACTGTGAGAGCGATAAAAAACTGATGAATAATACAAATAAAGTCTACGCGGTCATACTTTATACTCTAAGCAGACTTTCCAATAGTTGTGTACCATCAACACACCCTCCAATTATTAATATTTTTATATGCGTCAGAGTATATTAATTTTTATCAAGAGATATCTCTATCGCTTTGATTCAATTTAATCCCTTGCGAACTAATAAATCTATCGTGATGCTTTTAATAACAAGAATGACGCAATTATTCGTTCCAAAATTCTTTCTCTACAACTTTTATAAGTTCCACAGGAAACTGTTATATTTTAATACACATATATTGTACTTTTATTTATTAATAACATTATTTGAATATATTCTCTGTATTATAGTATAATAATATTAAATATAAGAAACGCACTGTAGATTAAGTCTAGATTTTTTTTACTAAGTATGTTACACGAAATTTGCAAGAGAGTCGATTGGAATAATATATATTCTTGTTAATATATATTCTTGTCACTGTTCATATTTTATATTTAATATAAATCACAGTACACTCTACACACAGGAAAGAAAGTTTTCAATTACTTCATGCACCCATACATCTCCCACAACAATGGATAGAAACTGATTAATCTTCTTGCTATAGGAAAAGACCGTCTGCGGGAAAGCTTATAGAGCATCGTTGGCTGGAAGCCGCTCTGGAGAATCCGATACAGAAACACCGATTGAAACGCTACGTCATTAAGAAGCGTTGGGTTAAAGCTGTTAACACTATTCTGGCATTGAAACGGATGGGCGCGCGTTTAGACTTTGATTTGATCTAATATATCGGTAACGTCATCCAAACTAATGACATTATACGAAAGAAATCGTTGTAATGATTGTAACAAAGTAGTGCAGCAAGAAATCAAAATTTGAAAAAATTAAATCATTTAGTTTACAACGAGGTTTCATTAATATAAGACATATTAATGAAAATCTTATTGACTTCAACCTTTGACGTCTTTATGATCAACTAATTTGATTCATTGTTTGCTTCGATAGAACTAAGGTTTTTGGGTATTTGCGCCAAAAATGAATTTGAAAAATTAAAGTTAAGACGTTTTTGCAAACAAACGTGCAGATCAACACTTGGAAATCATAAAATAGTTTGCTACACTATCCAGTAAAAAATAACCGTCAATTTGACGAATCGTTGTCGAAATCATCAGTTCTTCAATTATTAATTCGATATCGAATTGATTCAATGAGTCGTTTTTCACATATTTAAAATAAATATTTACTATCAATATATATTTCTTTTTATGTATTGCCTTGCATTATTTCTGCAGTTTAATTGTTTATTCAACGCGGATTTTAATTACAGAATCTGTGAAAGAGATGTATAATGAACAAAACTCAAGAGAACAGGAATTTTTATTTAGAACAAAATAATAGACACGTAATTCCGACATAATATATCATTCGATTGTGTGAAAACAGGATCATTTTTCTATTCACTATTGTCACGCAAAACGCTGAATTGCAAATGAAAAACATTCACAGTTAAACGGATTATTTGTCTGCAAATTACAATCATGCAGTACTCTATTGATTGAAATTCAATAAAATTGAATTTTTCCTGCAGCTGTTTAATTTATGGTTCATATAATTTGAATTTGTATGAAATATTAAAGCTTATTCCTTAAAGCTAAACTAGTATACATTTATATTTAAAACGAAGTAGATATCTACATATCTATTTATCTATATATGTATTTGGCAAAAGCGAGATAGAAAGTTTTAATGCAATTCAATAGAGAGATAAAGAGTAGATACATAAGTCGAATGTAAGAAGAGAGTGAATGAAAGCGTAAATAAAATTTCTAAGAGGCGAAAATTGAGACGACGAAAAAAGATATTACTTTTTTTACATTTTGTTATCTTAATTTTTTTGTCCTCTAGAAGTTAATTGTTAACTTTTATCTTGATATCGATATTTACATTCGACTTATGCTCTGATTTTTATTTTCGTTAGAATGTGATTATTTATACATATAACTTGTATTATATATTACATATGTATTGTGTATGTATATTTTGAAAATATTACATTATGCAAACACTCACATATATGAGATTATACATATATGTATTTTATTTAACAAAGTCTTCAACGATAATATATAAATTGCATGCAAAAGTCATGTAAATGAATCACGAAATGAGAACAATTTGAGCTTCCTAGAAAAAGAATATGATCCGTTCGAATTGTACGTGAGTCACTCTGTATATTTATAGCTATAATGTCTCCCGTCCTCTAAACACAATATTATAATTCATTTCGTTTGCGTTCATTTATACAAAATAAGATTGTGATCGCGATAGTTTATTTGCAATAGTTTTATTTGCGATGCGCTTATAATTTATTAATTAAATAATATACGATATATAATCCAACGCATTTGTTAGTCGAAATTATTATATAATTTTGTCTTACATCTTCTGTATAAATTACATAAAGTTTTACAAATTAAACTAATAATTTTAATATATTGACATATACGTTATTATAAAGATATGTATACATATAATTTTTTTATATTTCGCGCGGATACAGCAAAAATCGAAACTATGTTACCCAGTGAGAAAATTTACGAATATGCTACATAGTTCCACATTCACTTTTAAAGGCATAGTTGGCGCTTCAGTTTATTTTGTTTACTTCTCGTCAAATGAGTGATCTATTTACTAAATATTTAAATGCGCTTTTAGTGCCATAAATATATTAACATGGTGAGTGTTTATTAATGAAAAACAGATAAATTGTTAGTTGATGTTAAACTGCATATATATAGGATTATATTAACATAAATAATATTTTTAGGTTATATATAATATTTTAGGTAATTCGATAGTATTTTAATAATTAATGTGCATAATATTGTATTTAACAGTAATTAATATTTAATTTTAAATATATTAAGTGATAGTAATTTATAATTTGTATTAAAAATGATCATGTGATTGATTTTTCAATATTTTTATTTAGAGCGAAAACATGTTGCAAAATTGGAGCCCTTATGCCAGAGAGTACGATCCCTTAAAAGCAGGTAGTATCGATGGGACAGATACGCAACCTCATGACAAGGCTGTTAGTAGGGCAATGATAATGCACTATGAGCCACCGCACAATCTAGAATCTAAGGCGGAAAGAACTATATTTGTAGCTAGGCTTGGTCCAAAAATTACTAATTACAATCTGAAAGAGGTAGAGAATAGAGTTATCTAAAAAATGATACATTTGACAATTTTATTACACGCTTTATATAATTATTTATAAACTTTAAATTGTTATTGTTTAGTTTTTCAGCAAATATGGAGATGTTATTTCGGCAAAAGTGATAGTAGATGTAGTAACTGGACTCTCTCAAGGATATGGTTTTGTGGAAATGAAAAGTGAAGAGGAAGCTAAAAGAGTGTTAAGACGAACTGTCGATGCCACATTAAAAGGATATAAAATTTTTATTGATTACGAATGTGGTCGTAGCTTGAAAGGATGGAAGCCGAGAAGACTTGGTATCTATTCAATAGTTTAATATATACAATCTTTCATTAAATATATACAATCTTTATTGACAAATACCAATTTTTATATAACATCTGTGTTTTATATAACACCTTTTTAGGAGGTGGTTTTGGTGGCAAAAAAGAATCGGGTCAACTGAGATTCGGAGGAAAGGATAGACCATTTAAACGACCAATTGTACCTAATATTTTAAAGCCAAAAAAATAAATAGTCTCTAAGTTGACATTTATGACACTATTTTCATCGACTCTATTACTATCTTTTCCTATCTTCTCTCTCTCTCTCTTTCTCGTTTATTATTCCAACACATTAATAAAGCAATTGAATTGAACATGGGTTTTGTCATTCACCGATTTGGATTCGCCTCTGTAATTTTTATCACACTGCTCTTGCTATTTTAACATCGTAAACCCCGATAAATCCATTATAAAGAATTTACAGAATATTTGATGTAATTTTCCCAACGACTGTCGTTGAAATGGACAAGCGCATCGTGTTTCATTTCCTATCGTAAATCGTGTGGACAATTTTACATTAAATCTTCGAGAGATAATCTCAGACACATTGCAAGATCGTATTCGCGTTCACCGGCAACTTTATACCGCATCATCGCGGTCTCCCACATACGCCTCTCTCCATATAAGGAGGCACCTCGCGATTACAGTACCGAATTTAAGTTTCCGATACTAACAACAATAACGATGATACTAATAAGAGTGATAAGACTCTTCTTTCTTACTCGATTTAGGATATCCATGACACCTCAAACAATCCACTTTCTTTTATCATAGCTTCTATTTTGCTCTATCACCTTTTTTATTTAGATTCAGAACGTGCCATTGCATATTCTCTCTTGGATATATTATAAATATATTGAAAGGCAATTGTAAAAAAATATTTTTTCATAAGTTTAAGAAACTTTTCAACTTCATTAATGCGAAATAAATCGTCATGAAATATATCTTAAGAAAAAAAACACTAACGAATCATTTACCTTACTACAAAGATTACATTCTATAAATTATATTAATTAAAAATTAAAGTGTTGTAATAGTAAATACATTAGAACTAATAAATTGCATTTGTGCAATTATATGCGTAGCGAAGAGAAATCTCGAGTTTTAATTTTCGATGTACCGTCATTTTTATTTTAAAAGTTTCTCTCGGTAGTCGAGCAGATTTTTAGCTGATCTGACGGGACTCGCGGATCAGCCAGTTCATCATTGTCAACAACTATCGGAAAGTGGGGGCATGACATCGTAACAGGCCTACTTTGGAGCAATCCGTCGAATCCGTTCGGCGGAAGAGAACCCGGAGTCGCCGCCGCAGGAGCTGAGTTGGAAGCGCGACGTGCGACTTGCCGGCGAAAGGCACGAAAATAGTATCAACCAGGATCGTATCACTCCCGGTAGTCCGCGTGTATGTACGCACGGACCACCGTTTCTATTAATAGAACAAAAGGGAGTGTGAAAGAGAGAAAGAAGGGCAAGAGAAGAAATGAGAGGCTCTAAAGCGAAGCGGGCACGACGCCCGGAGTCCCGCTGATGTCCGACCGTGATGACTTCGCGGACCTCAGAGCGGCTCAGGCTGTCGCGGACTCCACATTCCACCGGGACAAGCTCCTCCTGTGCGTGTGCGTGTCTTTCTCTCTCTCTCTTTCTCTTTCTTTCTTTCTCTCTTTCTCTCTTTCTCTCTTTCTCTCGCGTTCTCCCGTGGAGGGACCCTGGTTTCACCCTTTCTTTCTTTTCTCTCTCGCTATTTCACCCAGCTGGGTCACCTCCGTGAAAAACCCATCTACACGCACGCATATACGTCTCTACGTACACGCGCTCGCGCACGCACACACACGCGCGCGCAAGCACTCATCCACACGCATTGACACCACCCCGAGTGTAAGTTCAACATTTTTTCATTCTGTATTTGATAGTCTCGATTTTTTTCTCTCTTTTTTCCTTCTCTTTCTTTTTTTTTCCTTTTTCTTCTTTCACCATCTCTGTCGAACGGCGCACCCCCTCGCTTTCTCTTATTAATCTTCATTCTGGGAGGAACATTCGCGATGAACCGCGCGTCTATGTTCTTCCTGCGATGTGATTGTTGTGAATGTGAAAACGACGTGGTACGACATGAAGTAATTGACTCGAGAAATCTTTCTAGCGGAAATTCGCCTTCGCATCAGCAATGTTTATATTGCCGAGAAATTCGCGATTGCTCACAGCGAAATCACTTGGCAAATATTTTAGCAGAGTTTCGAGGATTCAAAGAAGAATCAATAGACGTGAAATTACTCGATAAAAGGATCTTCCATTTTTAATGTTAGGAACTTTTGAATAGTGAACAGTATTCTTCGCTCAGTGGAAATCTCGTGAATACGTAACCACACGAAGCGCGCCTTTATCTAGGGTAACTGTCCCTATTAATGTGCCTTTTAGCCAATTTGCTTATTATTGAATTAATTAATAAATATTGTAGCTTCCATTTTATCTGCTTGCACTCAATATCGATTTTTCAACTACTTTTTCTTATAATATTTCTTTAATCTCAAAAATGTTAACACTTTATAATGTTTTTGATAAAAATAGAAAATATGTTTTTGTCCCTATTAGTGAGTCCTCTAAGCGGCGATGGCCCTATTAATGTGCCCCCAATTTGTGTGTCTATCCACATTTGACTCATTTTAACATATAGTTACTAAAACAGGTAATAAATTTAAACTAATTATTTATGTAAATATTACATAAATCATTATTTCAATTATATTTATTTCAAAGTACTCTCACTCATAATACAATGTTCTTAACTGCAATACAAGGTATATTAATAGAGACAAACTTAAAATCTTGCAGTACGTATTACTGGATTCACATAAATTTCTCATATTTTTCGAAAAATATTTAAAATATTTTAATACTCAAAAAATAAAATATCTTCGATATCGTATTTATTTTATATTAATATTTATATTAATAATTTCACAAAAAAAATATTTTTTCTTATTTATTTGTACTAGTTTTCTATTTTTATGACTTATCGAAATACAAAAGCACACTAATAGGGACAGACACAGTAATTGGAACGTTTACCCTACTCGTTCAGTGGAAAGAATTGCGCGTATCAGTGGAAAATTTTTGAACTTCGTTGCGGCAGACATGCAAGTGAATGATTACGTGGAAAAAATTAATTGATGTAAGATCTCATGGTGCTTTTGTTATTTTGCTAGGTATCTTTTACGACGTAAATTAATGATCTCAGCAACTTTATTTGCGGATTCATCGTGTGATCCTTCTTGAATTCTGTTATCTTCATTTTCTTTCTTTATCTTATTTTTTTAATAATATTTTTGTTATTTCGCATTATTGAAGTTCCGAGTTAAAATCGTGTTTAAAAAAGAACTCATAAAATCGCAAAATTTATGATATATCGGACGATAAATATTGTAGATAAAAGACGGATGTTACTTTTCGTCGTCAGAGAATAAACAGTTTCATATTTTGAATTCGATCTATTTTAAATCGCGACAAATAACAATGGCGAGTTAAATTAAGTTGCAGAATCGTGAATGCAAATCGTCCCACAGCAGATTCATCCGACAGACATCGTGGAACGTTTTTAAAGCATTGATCAGATTGAGCTTGAAATTGGATTGGGTTTAACCAATCAAAAGAAAGAAAGCTTAAAAAAGAAATCTTGAGTTTAATGAATTTTACTTTTTGATTAGTTACATTCTAATCGAATTTAATTCTCAAGCTTTAATTACGGCTTAGATGTCTCCAAAACGTTCCTTAAAGATCCGTGCTGTATAGAAATATTTCGACGTTGCAAAAATCCGACGGATATATCGCGAATATTTTTGCGAAGAAAGTTGCTTTTTCCAGCAAAAGTATACAAAGTCATGATCAGGCTAGAGACTGAGATTGAGTTTGGGTTGGAATTTAATCAAACAGAAGGAAGAAAGCCAATCTCAAGTTTAATAAACTTTGTTTTGATTGGTTAAATTCCAATTCCATCTCAATCTCACTCTCTATGGTTTGATCACAGTTTAACACAGGGCTTTTTCCAGCAAGAACACAGTACAACATAGTGAATCATTTCGTCCTTGTTGAACGTTGGCAAACAACAAGAATGTTCATTGTGTCCATCTGTGTCTCTCACTGGAAAGCAACCCACTTCCCCAACGGTTCCATATAGACATAGGTCTAGTGTTACGAACTCCATGAATTTCGACGTTCTCCGTCCACGTAAAGAAACAGCAGGAGAAGAAACGACGAAGAAAGACGAGCGGAACGAGGGAACGAGCATGTTGTATCACTAAAATTAGAGCGACATGGCAGAGAAGGGGACGGCTCCTTATAGAGCTTGAGCGCGATGCCGGAGCTTGCGACCAGGGTTAGCAAACTGGCATTTTCTCTTTCTCGCCTCGAAGTATCGGATTACTTTGGGAACGTCGGTGCGCGCCGTCCGGCCCATTCAGCTTCGGCTTTCCTCCGGATACCCCTTTTCCACGCAAGGTTCGATCAAGCGCAAGCATTTTTCTACATCGCCCCTCGTGCCTCTTTCTCCGGATGCCCCCTGCCACCCTTGTTGCTTTCCTCTCTCATCTGATCCTTCCGACCTTTTCTTCTTCCACGTAATCTGTAACCGGTGAGGTTTTCAATTTTCTATCCTTCAATCCTCATTATTTTTTTAATCTATTGCAACGTTAACAAGTGATCTGATTGAGATCGTTCACATGAAATTGATCGTGACGTGCTTATCGTCGAGATGGTACCGGTACCAAGTTACACGCATAGTTGAGTTTACAAGAACTGTGACAGCCGTGTTAAACGTCACCCAGATTTCAGTTTACGACGATTTTACTCAAGAATTGTTACAAGTGTTATGTTACGTGATGAGGGTGCTTTCCATTTGTGACATAAGTTAACACAAGTGCCATTCTATCTATATTATTCATTGAATGCTAAGAAAGATAGAAGAATACTTATGTTGACTTGTGTCACCAAATGAAAAGCATCCACAATCTGAATGACGCAAATCTTTCCTCGCGAGGATCGCGTAATGTGTCGCAACTTCCATCGACCAGTGTGATCGAATTAGCGATTCTTAAACATATCGTTTTTTTAGTCGCTGTCCAAAAACTTTCTCTCTTTCTTTCTCTCTTTCGCCGTTTTGTAAATCAATCTAGTATTCAACGTCTCGTTTTTGTTGCAGCGCTTTAAACAGCCGCCAATATGTCTGACGACGAGGAACAATACTCGTAAGTAGCCCATCGATCATGACTCTCGAGCCAACATCGATTGATATAAATTATCATCCTTGCATTGTTCGCGTTCGCAGTTCTCAATAGTTTATTTTGAAACTGATGCAATTCCAATTTTAGAACGTTATTATTACGAATTCCGACGAGGGCGTAAAAAATTCACGCGCTTGCTATTAAAAGACTCCGCCTATTCTTTTTTCTTTATTTCTGTAGAAAATAGATTTGCACAATTTTCAAAATAAACGATCTTTAAAATACTCAGCATGAAATATTTCATTGCAAAATTTGAAATATTTCAGAAATTTTTCATGAAGCATTTCTGAAATATAAACATGTTCAGGAAATCAGAGTTTTTGGAATATTTTTGATCTTACAATAATTGTACAATTTTAAATTATTTTGGTAAAGTATTTTAATGCAATTATTTTAAAACGTTTTTTTACAAATTTTTACAAAATATTTTTGAAGTATTTTATTAAAATGTTTTTAAAAAATGATTTCATATAAATATTTCATGATGTATGGGTGAATACGTGATATCGCCGCTCTCCGAGATGATGAGTAGCTCGGAATAATGCGAGAGAGAAGTGCCGTGATATATGTCAGTAATTTCCAGACATGAAAAATAGGATGCCGAAATCGAAGCGGTAGACAAGATCGTGACTCGCTGATCGTTGATCATGTTTCGTACGAATCAAAAGTCCGAGCAAAGTTTAAAGTTCGTCCACGTAAGGTTGAACAGCGCCCATGATCTGTGACCTCGTCGTGTTTAATGTTTCACATGTTCGTCTAATTTTGCCGTCTCGATGTCCGTCCCTGCGTGCGTCACGTTCCAATCGCACCTACGCACGAACCCCTTAATAAGCACTCAAAGCGAAACTCGAACATTTCAGCCGACTTTTAATTGTCACTCGATGACGTGCTTGCATAATAATTATTATTTTTTAAATGCTTTTTCTCTTACATTGCCGCTTCAAATTTTTTCTAGAACAATGTAATTATACTTTCTCGTAAATTATATAATTTGATTAGTTGTTATAGAAAATTCACTCTCAGATCGCAATAAAGAAGAAACAAAATAAAATTCGGTAAATCATTTTTATCGCGTCTACACTGAAAAAAATATTAAATTTTAGTAAATATTTGTTTGAATAGTTCTAAATAAATATTTATTATATATATATAGAAATCATTAATTTAATTTAACTATTATATTTTTTAATAAATATTTATTTACTTTAATATTTATTTATTTTAAAGAAATGTATATTCAAATTTATTGTCACATTTATGTTTTACAAAATAAATAAAGTTCGTATAATATTTAATACTGACAATAATTAATCTGCGCGAGAGGAAAAAAAGCAAGAGCTTTAAGCAACCCTGAAAAAAGCCTAAACCCCTAACTCTTAAAAGCGATGCCCTCGTGAATCTTCCTGCTCACCCCATTTATCACCCCATTCAAACGCCCCGATAGCACATTGTGTTCTGCCCTGACTAAACTAGACTTTTTTCCGTTTTGTCTTTTACAGCAGCGAGGAGGAAGTCGAGGAAGTGTAAGTGTTCACTTTCGTTCGTTACATGTTTTCCCAATTAAATGCTTTCTTATTTTTCTAACGTACGACTTGTCTCGTTTTCTCATTTCAGGAAGTAAGTTTCAGAGGCTTGTAACGAACGCTGTAGCTACTGCGAAGACGCGATCGCGGCGAAAATATCCGTTTCAATCTCGCGATGAAAAGCGTTTTTGATAGTTTGTTTCCAGTCAAGAGTTCAAAGCGCAGATAGATTTGATTTTTTTCTTTCTTTCTTTTACAAAATACACACAGAAAAATATCATTCTATTGCTAAAAAAGTTATTACTCAATTTACTTTCTTTCTTTTCTTTTTTGACGATATCTTTAACAAAAAATATTTTCTTGAAAATAAAATATATTTATTAATTTTAGAAAAATTCATTATTATTTATGTATTAAAATAAGAATTTATTTTTTTTTAAATATTTTAAATTTTATATTTGATCGAAGAAACTTTATATAAGATTGACGACTTTTTGTAATAAGCGAATTGAATTAATTTTAATTTAATACTCTTGATTGAAGTACTAAACTTATTAGAATATATTTTGAATTTAATGCTAGTAATAAATTTATCAGATTTGTGGATGTAAATGAACGTATAAATTACTTGAAACAAGCAATTATTATTTGCTTTTAGTATGTATTTTTCTGTGTGTAGGAACGCGTACTTGTAAGACGTAGCGTTTCACGTTTATGTGCGGAATTCAGCGATTTATCGAGCAAGATTTATACAGATCCGAAAAGCAAGACCGGAGCTGCTCTTTCTCTTCCTCTCTGTTTGGCAACGTCGTTATATCATCTGTTGATGCTCCTCTTTCGTAAAATTAGAATGTCAAGTTAGATTAAAGCTAACGAACGCGCAACGAAACGCACGATGAATCGATAGTGAGAGGAGCGTAAATGAAGAATAATCGTTTTCCGAAGTCTCGTTTGCGCTGCGCAACACGCCAGATTTCTCTTTCTGATCGTGATTTATGAACTCCGTCTTCTTCTTTCTTTTTTTTGTTTATTCACTCCCTGTCTCTCTCTCTCTCTCTCTCTGTCTGTGTGTATCTCCACATACAACACACAAAACCAATCAACCAATCAACCAACCAACCAACCAACCAACCAATCAACCAATCAATACCAATCGTCACTCGTCATCGACCGATCGGCTAATCGACCCGCGCGGTATGATACAAAAAATGTCAAAATCGAAGGCAGCCGGAGAAGAAGACCGAGTAAGTTTTGCACACGACAATATGAACGTCTCTCTCTATCTCTCTTTTTTTTACGACCAATAAATGATGTACATTCACGCGCTATTGTCAGTGTCGTTTCTTTTTTTTCTTCCCCGCTGTCTAATTGCTGTCTTGTCTTGTTGTCTCGGTGTAGTCTTTAATTGTTCGTCCATTCTCTGTTTTATACTCTCTCTTTACTTTGTTTTCATCATCTCACACGCGTTGTGCTGCCGCAATCGTTTACTTTTGCATAGAATTTTGTTGTAGCGATATACTTGCTGGCTCTCTCTCTCTCTCTCTCTCTCTCTCTCTCTCTCTCTCTATTTATCTATCTATTTATCTATTTATCTATCTATCTATCATTTATCTATCTTTTCCCTTTTCCCTCTGTATTCTATCTCCTTGTCTCTCTCTTTTTTTATTTTTTTTCTCTCGTCAAATTGTTATACATAAAAGAAGAACGTGATTGAGCGATCGCTGCAAAACATTTTCTATTTTCTATTTATTCGGTTTTGTTTGCGCCAATACATGAAAGACACTTTTTAATGTGACGTTCTCCTTTTTTGTGTAACATTGTCTCAAAAAGAATCAATGCTGATATATCCACCTTCTGCATCTCTCTGTTTCTATTTCAACTTTTAAAGTTTTACCATACGTTCTGCCGGTGTATTCACTGTCTTCTCAACATCTGTCTTGTGTCGCTGTTCTGCGTCGATGGATTAAATAAAACAAAACAAAACAAAACAAAAATAAACAGCAATGCTATCGCGCTTTTTTATGTACACAGATGTACACGCATATTACACGTACATATATCTCACGTATGACATATAAGACGTCGAGATCATTCAGCATTTTGGACAGGATTATCGAGAATGCAGTGTTGCAAAAGTATACACATTTTATACCCCGCACTTTTATTCCATGCCTCATCTTTGTCCTCCGCCGTGTCTGTCAACAATATCTGTCGCCTTAATATCAGCCTCTGTTATCCGCATTATGGCAAATGGGCAACGAAACGTTTCTTTTTCTTTTTTTGCAAAAGTGCTACGAGATCCCCGTTGAGGAGAAAGTAACGACGAGCCGCTTAATAATTGAAAGCAAGCGATGCATACCGATCACTCGCTCGCAATATAAATGCGGAATGACCAGTGATCTCTGCAATAAACGTGCAATCAAACATAATCCGCGTGATCGAGCGGTCGGTTCGGATTTAGTTTGCACGGAAAAAAAAAAAAATATATATGAAAAGAAAGGAAAGCGCAAGTTGGAGATGAGCGATACCGATTTTTATAATTTACGTGCAGCTTTGTGCAGTCCTACGTAAGCGACGACCAATCACACGACCTTATTAATGAATCTGTACTTTCTTTTTTTATAGGGGTAGGGCGTCCCAAAAGTAAGTTGAATATATCGAGGTGTTTACACGTCAATAATATATCTTTCCTGTTCTTCGGCCGCTCTCTCACATCCCCTCTCCTCCGCCCATTGGTTTTTCCGACGTCGATTAAATTTGATAAAAACCTTTAAAATCTTAGTCTCTTTAGAGAGATGGTATCTTTTTCTTCAATTTTCTGAAAGCAAAAAGAATTATTTTTTTTTACTGACATAGTTTTGCGATAAATCGGGTGGAAGATTGATAAAAGATATTTATAAGTTTCCGTCTCAACCCAAGAAACATAAAAGCCAATAAAAAATCAAAATTATTTTGAAACTTAACGCAACAAAGAGTCCAATTTTGTAACAAAAATTGATTATTTCGACTTTCATAGCAAAATACAGTCACATTTTGACATTTTCCTGATTTGGTGTATGGGTGGAAGAGGAACACGTTCCTTTGAAAACTTATAAAACACAATTTACCAATTTTCTACCTGATTTATCTTAAATTATATGATTCAATAAATCATGATTTGAATCTTTGCATCCCTTTGAACTAAATCACGATTTGAATCTTTGCATTCCGAAAATATGAATGATAAAATTAACGATTGAAATTGACTGACGTCGGTAAAACCGGCAAAAAACCCTCAGATTTTTCGTCGCGGCAGGAATGAGATCGTAGAAAATCGGCTTCGACATTACAATCGTGTTGCGGCGCGTTGTAGATTTGCCAATTTCTATCTATAATATCGCTGGGGAAGATTTTGTTTACAGATACGGGACGGATAACGCGATCGTTGGCCTGTGTAGTGCGACTGCGAATAATAAGGATATATTTACTGCATGCCGATATGTACATCGCGTTCGTGAATATTCCATCGCGATTGCATAACACTAATGCGCGATGACACTTGAGCTCCGTTTGGGAGCCCGCCAGGCGTCTCATAAATATATGCACAATAACGTAACACGGTTTATTCTGAGACCGACGTCTGCTCAAAATGTACCACGCCCCGGCGCCGACGTGATCTTATTAACAGCCGGCCGTTCGATACATAATGCAGCATCTGCAGTGCTACATATTTATGCACAATCTTCGAACATGCGAATTTGCCAAATAACATTGTATAAGGAACCATGTATAGCCAGAAGTGTATTTGCAGTTTGAACATTAATATTTATCATCGTGTGAAATTGCATAAATTATCTGATCGTAGTTTTATTTTCATTTATTTTAATTTTTGTCTCGCGAATCTCGAAAACTTA
>Ga0157364_1001826_pt1 | contig 18865 bp, 5 predicted proteins | sample AttsexASBM2_FD_111476 | JGI IMG/M metagenome (GOLD analysis project Ga0157364, IMG submission 111476) | Fungus gardens microbial communities from leaf cutter ant in Ribeirão Preto, State of São Paulo, Brazil - Atta sexdens ASBM2 | ecosystem: Host-associated > Fungi > Mycelium > Unclassified ...
ATTAATTCTAAATAACAGGGATAAAAAAATTTAAAAATTTGCGTGTGTGTTTCAAGAATCGAAAAATGATCAAATGTGTTTTCTTCTTTTATACTTCTCTGCTGAATAAAATTTTCGAATTTTTTACAATTTTCCTTAAAAAACGTAAAATCGTTAGAACTTTCTCATTTTTGTTACGTTTTTTTTCATCGGTTCGAGTTTCAATTGCCAATGTTCTTTTATTGTATCAAGAACTCCATGTTAGCACGTGAGGTGTTCGAAAATTTAGATGTTACGTAAAGACATTGAAAAAGAAAAACAACGTGAATTGAGTTCTGCGAAAACAAAAGATGCACAATGGCTGTTACATGCTGACGCCGCTAAATGCCCTCCTACCTCCTGACCGTTTCTCGGAATTTCTTAATTGCGTCTTGTTACTAACGTTTGCACCACGAAAAAAAGAATACGCTGTAAACGCAAATGAGAAAATTATGATACGCGAAGTCGCAAGTGTTTAGCCCAGATGCTAACTTCTGATACAGGATCTACAATAGAAGTCGTAGCGATCGTAGGGTCTTAAATTATAAAAAATAAATCACAACTAATCACAGTCGAATATGAGAAGAATAATCGACTATGATTGATCAATTTTCTACGACTTAAGACCCTATGACCTCTACGACTTCTATTGTAGATCCCGTATAAGCCAATCTTAGCTGGCTGACTAATTTAATTTTTTCTCTTACATCACATTTTCTTTATCAATTCTATTGTAAGGTTTATTTACTTCTTGAATTGATTCGCGCCGTTTATAACAAAATTTGTCGAAAGCGTTATGTCGTTGTATCTATATACTTGATAAAGTGAAATGCACTTTAAGCAGAATATAAGTCATCATGACATCAAAGTGATGTTAAAATGATTCCAAAATCATTAAAAATCATTAAAAATCACTTTTCAATCATTTACTGTTCATTTTATTTTTATCACATTTTATTTTTATCGTGATTTGCGTTTTTTCTTAGGATATCTCACTTTATCAAGTCCAGAATCATATAAGTGTGAGCTAAACTGAAGATTTTCTCAAAAGAATTCGTCATTATTCGTCATACGTCAGAAAGTGGGAAAAGAATTTTGAGTCTGTTTGAAAAGAACTTTGACTGGTGGCGTTTTATTAATTTTAGAATAATACAGAAATAATCTTTTATGTAATAAAGCTCAGTCTTTTAAAAAAATCTCTCGAGATTAAAAGAGGATCTTAAATACTTTATATTATAGCAAAAATCCTAACAATATAATTCCTACACTGAAAAAAAAAAGAAAAACAAAAGGGACATCAATAGAATGACGTTTTAAATTATGACATAACATTAGTCTGAAATATAATAAATTGCAATTCGTCTTGGACACTAAATAATCAGTTCTATGCTTATATTTAAGACAGTCTTATGTAAGTGCAATGATAAATCTTAATACAATACATAAGATGGTCTTAAAACAAGAACGAACTATGAATACTAGCTAAATTTAAGCATTTATTCAAGTAATCGTCGAAGAAACCTCCCTCATAGCTATATTCAAATCCTTTTACTCGAATGCCGTCTAGGTTTTATCAAGTATCTACATTTTATCTCTATTGTTCACCTAATGTTAAACAAGCATAACACTCATGTGGGAATTTGATAAAATCCTGATATCTATCGATCTTCCTTGACGTACCCGTTCGGTGTTCATGCCGTTCATGTCCGAACGGGCCCCCCTTGGGGCCCCTCTCGTATCCCTTTGCCCTTCCGTCCCACGCCCAACTCCCTCTCGGGAGATCTGCCCCTTCCGTGCCTTGTTCCTCGTCGGTCGGTTCAGTTCCCCCACCAACTGGTGTCCAGTTATGTTGTGGCGAGCAGTGGTGAGCGTCAGTGATTCGAGTAATCAGTTCGTCTCGTCTTTCGCATTATTTCGCGAATTGCATTCTTAAATTTACGTTTACGACACCATTGCTTACGTGTTTTGCGACAGTTAATGTGCGTTCACATTAGTTCGAATGTATGAACCATCCCAAGCTAACGAAGGGAACGACCGATCATCGGCGGTACGCAGGTAGGCGGGCAGCAAGTCGCGAAGCGGAGTTAGCGGAGTGAAGGTGGCGACGGAACCGCGGAACGGGGAACGTCGAGAAGCGGCATCGGCTTGAATTCGGCTGCGGATTTCGCGGGCAGCGTATTACGGGCTCCAGGAGGTTCCTTGAGATTCCGATCGTTTTCGTCCACCACAGAAGAGCCACGGCAGGAGAGAATGCGGCGCGACCGGCCGACAGACGATGGCCGTTAGAACGGTGAGTGTATTCGTATTCGAGTGTATAATGTAACGTCGCGCGCGGTATGTATGTACGTGTGCATGTACGTATGTGTGCACGCGCGCGAGCCACTGCCATATTGAGACAACGAGAATTCTTGAGGCTGACGGAGTCAGCGCGGCGAATCCGGCTGACCATCGGATTTCGGGGACGCGACACCCGCTGCCCTTCGTCACTCTCCGTCCCCGCAGGGATCCACCTGTGAAGGCGCGCGGTGTTACCTTCTGACAGGTAGAGCACGGCAAGTAGGGGCCATCGGCTTTGCGCGAACGATCGCAGCGACGCGAACGACTCGCACGGGCAAACGCGAGGGATTCCTCAATTTATAAGGCGAAAACTCAGAATACAAGTCATAACATCAAGATAAAGTAAAAGTAATCATTTTAAGAAAAATCATAGTGATGCTTAAAAATTATTTAAGGCTTTTTAACTTTCAAAAATCACTTAAGAATAATTTTTTTATTAAAAAATATTTAAAAATCATTTTTGTATCAAGAAATTTTTATCACCAAATTATCAAAAATATATCGAATGACAACAATAGCAATTTTTATTGATAATAAAGATTTTTTTCTAAAATGATTTACTCGTTATCTTAATTTTATTATGATTTTATATTCTATCCGAGAAGAGGAGTTTATTTGTCTTTAAAATCATATTCACGTTATTCCCAAAAAAACTTTCCTCTTCTTCTCTATTTATTTATTATCCAAAACTCAATTTAAATCGATTCTTTTTTTCATTCAAATTATACCTAAGCGATTGATGATAAAAAACTTCTCATAAATATTAAATTTAATGACACGAATAAATTAAAAAGTTACATCTCTCTTGCGATTAAACTATATTATACATTAAATTTGTATTAATATGGGCAAAATTTATTTGATTGTGTTAATAGGGAAGTTTTAATGATCGATACAAATGTCTTGATATAGAAAGAAATATTGATATTTCTTTATGCGAAATATTATGATTTATTTATATAATTTTTAATGCGGCATAGATCTACAATAATTATTTTAGTACAATAGAAATAATTATTGTTTTTTTTATTAATTAATTAGCTTTTTGAATGATTAATCCAGGAAAATAAATTTTTACTGTTGCTGATTTATTCTTACACATTTAGCATCTCATTTTAATGTTAAAGCAATTCATGTCACACTTGCGCAAAATACTCGACCACCTTTGACTTTATCAATTCTTTTATTATCTTGAATTTTATTATATTTATTATAACAGAGCTGTCAGATTTCGTTAGCATAAATATTATCCAAGAATGTGTTAGAAGAAACAAATAAGAATATTATTGCATGAATATTATTACAGAATCGACTTTCCCTTTCTACTGAAATCTTTTTCCTCCTTACACTGAAAAAAATGTATATGTTGTGTCAACAGCATTATTTTAGTTGAATATAATTTTGTTAATTCAATAACACCATTAATAAAACAAATATATCATGCTCTTATTTTAATAAAATTTTATTTATTTTATTAATATTGTTTTTTTTTAATCATTAAAAGATTATTTTCAATCAAAATAATGCTGTTGAAACAACATTTTTTTTTAGTGTAACCTTCGACATACATATTCATTCCATGATTTCACATTCAGATAATAAATAATAATTCCGATTAAAATGTAATATAGTAATGCAGAAATAAATTATTGAAGTTTTTTAACAGCTGCGTTCAGTAGAAAAAGCAGTTTTGTAAATGTTGATTCTTTAATATTGATTTTTATTCTTTTTTTCGTTGAAGTTTTTCGTTGAATTTAAATGTAGGTATAAACCATACCAGTCATTAAAGAATATTATAACAGTTGCAAAGCTATTTTTTTCTGCTAAACGCAACCATTAATTCATTCCTCGGTTTTAATAATTATTCAAGTGAAATCATAAAAAAACAAATGTCGATCCTTTCAACACTTGCGTCAATTCTTGCGAGAAACTTACATCGCGGTCTTGCCATTGATTTCTTCGTCTTATCGATTAACGATACTTAACGAAGTTTCAAGAGCCGGGCGCGGCGAATTTGACTTTCACTCACTCGAGTTTCTGCACTGCTTTCACCTACCTAAAGTCTGCGCTTTAATCAGAAACATTTCGGAACAAAAGTTCAATCCGCGATATTCGCACGTTAATCATTTTTTCTCGTTGTCGTTGCGCGATAAAGCGATCGCTGGGAATAAACGTAACAAGAGCGAAACTTTTCAATCCAAGAAATACATAAAAATCAATAAAAAATCAAAATGATTTTATTTTGATTCTTAACAATAAACAGTCAATAAACAGTCAAATTGTACCAAATCAAAAATCATCATTTTGATTAAACAATTTTCATGATATCAAAATAAAGTCATTTTAACTTTCTCTTGACTTGATGTGTTTCTTGGGAAGCAAAAATCATTATGATACTAAAATGACTTCAAAATAGCTCGAAAATAATAACTAAAAGTCATTTTTTGATTAGTCATGATTTATTTTAAGGATGTTTAGTTAATCATTTTCGAAATATTAGAAAGTTAATACAAATTTTATAGATTATTCTATTATTATCTGAGTATCTATGTAAAATTTTGAGCAAAATTCTCTCACTGGTTTAAAAGTTATTTAATTTTTAATTTATTTGTAAAATCGTGTTTTGTAACACTTATTTAATGAGAAAGTAATTAAGAATTAAAATCAAATTTTATACATATAATAAAATATTAATAAATATTCGTGTAAAAGTTTATTTGAACTTATTTGAAAGTTATTGATCTAAAACTGCAGAAAAATATAGGCTTTTTGCTGCTTAAAACCATTATAAGTTAAATTATTTGTTGCTTTATTCTTTGCAATTGGTTTCAAGATGTGTTCACAGACTAATATCATCGAAATTTTTTTATTGGTTAGCTATTTTTGGTTGATTGTTTTAACGAGTACTTTTAGCTGATATTGTATAGACAAAACATCGTTAACGTCATTTTGACATTAACGTAACTTGTTGTTCTACTTGGATTGACGCACATGCGAAGCGTTACAGCTGCACAGATGTTTGCGGAGGAAACTTTTGTTGTCATATCTATTTTCTTGGTACACACGCTTCTTCCGGCATACTCAAATTTGATGGACTCGCGTTTAATTTCTTATTGCCACGTTGAGTCAGATTACGTTTCGGTAGGTTGATTGTGAACTTTATAGAATCAGAGGATACGATGATAGGACCATACGATGATAATACCCTTCAACAGAAGACGTTTCGCTTTTCTTCGTTACGTGCTTTTCTTTCTTCCCATCTTCCTTTACTCAACTCATCTTATTGCTCACAATAATCTATTTCTATATCCAATCCACAGTATGTAACGACAACAAGTCCATAAATCGTGGATGCTACGTTGCTGTCTCGCGAGCCTAGACTTACTTTGCTTGCAGTAATAATTGCAATGCATTTCACGCGTACGCATTTCAAGATTTGTACGACGCGTGCGAATCTGTTCTAATTGAATTTTCCTTATGAATAATTTACGACATCCGATTTCTCACTGAGAGTTAACGACCGAAAGTTACTGTACCAATTCGATCGGATGTTAGATAATTTCCTTTAACTTCTATTACAGAAAGGGGTCATTTGAATTCGAAGCGAAAATTTTGGACGACTACAATCTGTGCGATTGATATTATGTGAAACAACTGAGCTGTGAGGTTCCAAATTATAGACAAGACAAAGTATCTTTGAATCTTCCTCTACTTAGGGAACACAAAAAAGTAATCAAAATTTTTGATTCTAAAAAAATAAAATTTTGTAACAAAAGAATCATTATTTCGATTTTCATGACGTTAGAATAAAGTCATTTTGACTTTCTCTTAACTTAGTGTGTGTGTTTCTTGTGTATTATAAGGTGAAGATTCATCTGCATTTTGTACTTCAAAAGAATGCTTTAGAACTTAGATGCAGTTTTCATAGCTATTATCGAAGGTTATAGTACGGTTATAGTATCATTGAATTATTAGTATAATCCTTGTGATAGTTTTTTTTTAAAGACTGAATGACTTTCAACTGAACGTGAATGGGATTTCTGCATAGGAAACGTGTAAGGACGATCGCTCGAATACCAATCGTAAATCGCAGAACTAGTTAAGGATGTTATCTCGCGCGAGTTGCCCCGATATATTACTTATACCGTGCCTGATGAATCTTTCATTATAACCACTATCCTTCTTGATCGTTAGGAGTTAAATCCAACCGCCAAAGAGAGCAGCGTCGACGCATAATCAGTCACCGGCGGTTGATTTGAAATTGAGATTCGTTCGGAGGAAAATATGAGTTTATATCTCTGTGGGATTATGTCAGTATCGATGATACCTCATGGTCGTGAGCAATCACATTCCTATTACGCTGGATCGCACTTTTCCACGCGAGACAGAAATGGTGTGTGTATAATCTTCGGAATCCTTTTTCTAATCTCACAGGAATTACTAATTCGCACAGTTATTTGGTTGGTGAGCAACTAGCAAGCACCATACAATATGCTGCAAATACGTACAATTTACGTATCATATACGTATACACTCTCTCTTTTTATAAAGATACACTGAAAAAAAATTTGTTTGACTAACTAAACACATTTTGCAGATTTGATTAATTCAATAAATTTTATTTAATTGAATTTAATCGTAGTCTGCTTATTGAACAATTTATTAAACAGACTACGATTGAATTCGATTAAATACAATTTATTGAATTAATCAAATCTGTAAACAACTAAATATGTTTAGTTATTTGAACAAATTTTGTTTTCAATGTACCTACTTATTAACATCAAAAATTATTAAATTGTTTATTAAAATAATTTAATACAAGTTATATTACTATCTGTTTTTGTTCGTAATTGCGTTTCAAAATCTTGAAAGATTTTGGAGCGTGAGTGAAGTACGTGTAGGTATATTCACACAGAAATTTGAGTACTAATTCGCTTTAATCGAATATTGGATTTCTCTTATTTAATTAGATTTATTCTTATCAGTCCAAATTCATATCATAATTGTTTTCCATTTAAGATAAAATATTCGTCTGTTAACAAAATAAATATGATTGTCGCTATATCGAACCTTTTACTCATATATATGATTGCTCAAAAAAGTGTAACAGCATTGTATCCGGAAATCTTGTCTGTGAGTAATTTTATGATATTACAAACATTTGAAAAAGGTTGGAGCAAGATACAATTTAATTTAAGAACAATAAGAAATAATGAGAGTAAGAAATATAAGAACAAAAGAACAATAAGAATCAGAATAATAAAAAAAGCAAAACTTATTTCAGAATGAGATAGCAAAAACTTTTTCCTTGTATTCTTTAATTTAAAAAATCCTTTTTCTTATATGCGCAATTTAAAATTGACGCTTTAAAATAGAAACAATCTGCTTATTTAAAATAAAGACAGTTCTTATCGTGATCGAAACCCCGGCAATTTACGCTCTCAATCGCACGGTTGAAGGCAGTGGCACACTAAGTCATGTGTGTGTGAGGGAAAGTCGTGCGAAAATCTTCTAGAAAATAAGCGGGAGCACGTTACAGTTAGTTTTAAAACTGACATTAATCAAAATTGCTTTTTGCAAGCATTATTGCAAAGCATTATTTTGCATATGCCTATGCGAATTTGAAGACGTATTGCATCAACATGTTTAAATTATATATTATTGTGAATCTCGTAATTCTAGAGCTTATTATGTTAAGATACAAATTCGAAAACATTTATTGCAAAAGTTCATTACACAACCACGCGAAAATTATTCACAACGCAAATATTATAAATGCAAATAATTAACATTTAATTTAGAATGTATGTGTAGTCTAATTTGTTTATTTCATGATTGTCGATGATAAATTTAATCATTATACAATTGTTGCATCATTTATCGTCAAGTTCAAGAATTTGATCGTTATCACCAGATAGAAATAATCTCTTGATTTAAATTCTATTTATAGCGACGATAATAGAAATATATGCGAATGAATCCATTTATTCATGTTGCTACATAATTCATTTTTTGAATACGATCCAGATTTCAGGCACTATTCTTACGTTCAATTTCGAAAAATAGCCGCTACTTATATAAAAATGTGAGAATATAAAAAATGTGCCACGAGAAAAACGTTTGGTTAAAATTAACAAAACATTTTGATTATGCCAATCAGAATTCGGTTATATTAATCAGAATTCTAGTAGATTTAATCAGAAAATTCTATCTTTTTTTTTAATTAGAATTCCATTTAATTCAATTAAACATTTCGTCATTGTGATAGTCTCTTCAAATCTTAAACTCGTATACACTGAAAAACATGATATTGTTTCAACAGTATTAATTGAAAATAATCTTGGTGATTTATATAACAACAGTATTAATGAAACAAATATTTATTAAAACAAGACTATAAATATTTGTTTCACTAATGGTGTTAGTGAATTAACAGTTAAGATAATTGTTGATACAATATCACTTTTTCATTTGAATTCAACAATGTTTATTGTGCTAAATTGTTATTTGTTATTAGGTTATTTGTTTGCGTTGCTTATTGTACTCAACATCTTTCTTTTTCTTCAACATTCGAATATATGTATATATTTATCTTCTTGATAATGCTTTTTATTTATCTTCTTTTTAGTACAAAAATTTTTGATGATTTCAAGCAATACGAACAGACCTAGATACAACGAACATAAATAGAAACATAAAATGCAATGTAGGATAATATTTAGAATTTACATAACTAAATTCTGAATTCTCTATTTTTAAGATTACTTTTTCTTTTTTAATAGTTATTCGCGAATGTATGAGAACACAATTTGAGGATTACAGATTAAATAAACCTGATGAGATGGCCCATTATACAGGATTATTATTTCTCGGGTTTTGTTAGCGATTATCATAAAAAAAGGCTGTTACATTGATTGATCTGCCCCGATTTTTCAGTTAAATGTGAAATATTTCCCAATATATAGTTTGATGTTCAACTCAATCGCATTTACGTCATCACACACAAACAAATCGGATTTATCTAAATCACTAAACATATTTTACATTCAGCGAGATATTGCTATACATCTGAATATTCTTGCTGCTCAAGACATTTTTTCGCATTGCGTAACTACTTCGTAACTAAGAAAGAGAGAGAAAATGATTTGGACACGAAGGAAAAAAAGAGTTAGATAAAGAGAAGAATGAGAAAGGAACGAAGATAATAATAATATCAATAATAAAATTAAATTTATTGAAATTTTAGAATAAATAATAACATAACAATTATATAGCTTTCAATTATAAATAAATAAACATAAATACGAAGGAATGGGAATTAACGCTGGTTAACATTTAAACATGCGTAATTTCTAATATTAAATGTTGATTCCTATAGCTTTTACATATTTATATTTATGTATATTTATTATTTTTTATTAATAAAAGGAATCTTTAATAACTTTTAAATTAATTTAATCGATTATTATTACGGTTATAGATTAAAAATGTAGATAAACAACTGCAGATTGAGTATTACAATTAACAAAAAAATTTACTAAATCTTAATACATATTTTTTTAAATAATTGAATAAACGCAGTAATTAAATATTTACTCAATAAAAAATATAGTTAAATCAAATTAATGATTCTTGTTCCAAATAAATATATGTTTATATTTAGTAAATATTTATTTATTATTAGAACTACTTAAACAAATATTTATTAAAATTTATTATTTTTTCAGTGTAAACATCGAGCAAAATACAAATTAGATATTGATTTCATTTTGCGTACAAAGATTTTTATATATATAACTTACAAAAGAGATAACTTTTAGAAAGAAAAAGTGTGAGTATTGTTATTATCTAAATTATTGTTTGAATGACTCACATGATTATCTCTAAAAGTGCAAAATACGTTGTAACTAAAATCAAACATTTTCTGTTTTTTTTTTTTGCGTAACATTGCGGAACATTGACGTGATAATCGAGATATCTTGAGTTGTATTTTTTAATCCAGCTGCCTTTTCAAGCCAGACTGAAAATAGATTCACTGCGGAAGATTAGATTGTTACGACAAGGTAACAACAATATCATTATTTTTTCACGCTGTAGAAGCGCGAATTATGATAACTACTATTCTATTGTTTATATTCTTTAAATGCCGCTTACAAAAAAGACTATCGTTACCGAGTTATGTAGATTACATGTTGTAATAAAAAAATGTATCTGGGTCTGTGACATTCGACATATGCAACCAGTTTATGTATTCATACGCAATACAATGTAATCATTGACACAGTAAAACGTAGTCGTGGATATAAACGGATAATTGCATAAAAACATGTCATGTATAAATTTATTATGTGCAAGGTAGAAAAGATATTTAAATAATTGAATGTATGGAACAATCTTTTTATATAGTAATAATAAGACAATTGATAACTTAAAGATGTAAAAAATAGATTGCATGCATTAATCATGAATATTTTTATTTTGTCTTACACAGATAGCCTCTTGAATCAACATGTATAATTAATATTGCAACATAAACCTTTTTTATAATTACCTTTTTTGATTTACATATTTCTTAGTTGATTTGCATTCATTATGTTCTTACAAAAAAACATCAAAATTTTTTATTTAATTATTAAAATATTTTACATATACATGATTTCAAAATAAAAGCAAGGATATTCTTCAGCAATTATTGTAACTTTCGGAATATCTGCTGGCATCATAAACTATGAAAGATCTCGTTCTGACATCCAGGCGACCTCTTCAATTTGTTTAATCGTCGACTAGGGTCAACTCGATTAAAAAAGGTTACTTGTCCGCGAATAATCTCTATAACGTTGCTTTCTTCGTTATGCTCCCTATGTGCAACATATGTGACTCTTTTACACTAAGTCTACGATTACATTTCCTACGTGATTATTAATAATTATGTTATTTGTTTCCAACTTTATATATTTTGTAGAATGTCGCAGGAAAGCACAAAAATGGAAACGGAAATATTTTATCATGACATAAGTAGCTTCAAATTAACTCTTGATTTATACGATGTCGAAAACAACCGAACACAATGGAAGTTATGTAAAAGATATTTCGCTAATTTCAGTGCTTAAAATAATGTTGACTGGCTGTTTACAATCTGCAAAAAAGTGGCTTATACGCTTTGCAAAAATCGTTTGAAGTATAGGTTGAAGATGCACCGTTCACATCGCATGTGAGAAATACTAGCGATTGTTCTACGTTTGCGCAATGATAAAAATCAGGTATCTAGCACTAATTGTATACGAATCTAGCAGCATCTTAATGTATTCCTGACACTACCGGAAGTAATCATAACAAGCATCATTTACAGAGAAAAATTCTTGCTTTTATATTTAAAATTATATTAATTGCATCAAAATATAAATTAAATAAAAAGCAATTATAAAAGTCTTATTTGAAAAATAGAATTATTCAATATAAATTTCATTATTTCTGTAACGAATGTAAAAATATCTATATATTGCATTTAATTTACACACGATCGAAAATGGAAAGTACTTAAATAAAAAACGCAATCTTATTTGATAATCTTTTACGTGATATTTAACAATCTTATTACTGTAATATCTTGTTTCTGTGAATATCTTGTTTCAATATATTTATGGCGATACACTTTTCGTACCTATAATCATATCTTATTATATAACCATGGATTAACTTTGCGATAAGAAAAGAGAGATTCTCGATTTTTTTCTTAAGTATTTATTTTCCATTATCCACCTAGGCGCATGTCGAGTTAAGGTGGTCAATGGCTTTCTCTTGTAAAAAAAAAGATATACGATTTTGTAAATGGAGGGAAACTCGCCGTTTCTAACTTAACATTCAGCCTGTTATCCTTCCTACATATCCTCGCGTGATATTCCGTACGCGAATCGACGTATTTCGCGATACTATGATTTTGTAACACCCGCATTCACGCACACACTTGCGAATGCAAGCTGCATGCTTACGAAGCATTAACACCGATCGCTGTATAGTTGTCACGTAAAAGAAATGGGATACTTATAATTATTTCATTAAAATAGCGATCAAAGATATGAAATTAAATGGATTATCCTACACTCGTCATATACGATATTTAATACCATATTCTAATAATAAAAGATTAATTAGAGACGAAAATGGAAGTGTCGAAAAATACTTTTAGAGTCATAGACGATCGCAATCTGGCCGATTTTGCATAGAATTTATGTATTTAGATCCATAATTATACACATTTATATATAATCACATAATAGATTTATAATTGTTAATTATTTTTATAACCCAGAGGTTGATTTTTACTGCTCGCAGTCTTGAGTGATTTTATTTTATTGATTTCTTGTGTGCAATCTTATTGGTTTCCTCTGTTATTATATATAATTGTAATAATCAACTTGGTGCTGATAGCAAACCTAAAAAAACCTTAATTGCTATAAATTACAAATTGCAAATAAATTACTATGTGCGATTCTTTTTTACATAAAAATTAAAATAATTAATTATTGCATTCCAGAAATATATACTATATTTAACATTAAATCCAAATTTCAAAATTGTAATTTATTCTTATTTTATATGATAAAAAAGATGGAAATTAATTTATTATTATTATTCTTCCAAATTTTTTATATATTTTCGGAAAGAAATAAAATTGTGCGATTTTAATAAACCAATGAGTAGTTAAGTTTTACCTTTTTACAATGAATTATAATTTTAGATTTATTAAAGTTGCACAACTTTATTTTTCTTTGATCAAAATTTGACGAAGAGCCTTAGTAATAATTAATTAGATTTAATGTGCAATAATAATACATCATAGTCCGTTATTTAAATTAATTTAAAGTATTAGGTGCAAAATATTCCTCACTTATCTGGTATGTTAAATATTTCATGTCGGATAACGTATAACATTCAACAAAGTCGGCGCTTGTTTGTTTTCCTTTGTGGCGCGCGGTGTAGCGCGTCATTGCGTACTTGCGTAGGCAAGATCTCCGTGTAATCATTCGTATGGTGCTGCTCGAACAAGCAAGTGATGGTGCGGGCCGCGTGTTCTCGCTATGTATTACATACGAATTGCGATCGGAGACGAACAAACGAAAGACAGTAGGCGTGAATTCCCACGGACAATTAGCGATCGAGGCGTTTCTATGATCTACGATTCGGAGGTGTATCGCAGCATCTATTCATCTCGCGCTCTTTATTCGTCCGACATGAAAATCGAAAAATCGTGGGATGGGAATTATACATTATCATTTCATCTCGATGGTAATTAAAGCTGGCCTAAAGTTGTTTCGGATATATCGAAGGCGCTCTAAATTTTTCGTCAATATAGATGGAAGTCTCTTACTTATCCTTTATTATGCTTTTTTTGAAGTAATTTAATTAGTAGCCTGAAGTAACGAATCGAATTACTCGAGTAAAGAAAATCTCGATGCACTAAATAATAATTAACTAAAAATTCAAGGAAATAAATTTGTTTTCGGCGTAAGTTTGAGTGTTTTCCAATAAGAATCACAGATGACACGGAGAATCATTACATCCATATTGTTTGCCAATGTTAAACAAAGATGAAATTATCATTATATAAAGCCATGATCAGACTACAAATCGAGATTGAATTAGAATTCAATCAAAGCAAAATTCACTAAACTTGAGATTGGTTTCTTTCTTTTGATTAGTTAAATTTTAATCCAATGTCTTATCTCGATCTTTACGATTATGTCTTTATATTGTGTCTCTTCTTGAAAAACTCAAATTTATATCGAAAACAAATTTATTGTCTTGAATTTTAAATTAATTATTATCTGATATTCTAGTATTGCAGCATTTTTTAAATTGAATTTGGGTGTGGCTGAATTGACGTTATGAATATTTCAAAGAATTTGATTGACCAATCGAAAAAAAAATTTTATTAATTGATCAAAAAATGCTTCGAAGCATTTGTTGTGGCAACTCGTTCGGATTTTGTTGTGCGTGAATATTTTGAATTAACGCGGTTGACATTCAGTTTTTTTTTTGCGACTTACAGTTTATTTTGGGTTCCATTTCACGCATGGTGCGCGTGATATATCATTTTATCTTTCTTTAATATTCGATGAACAAGAATAAAATGATATATCATGCGCACCATGCGTGAAACGAAACGCACCTTTTGTTTACTCGTAGTCACTTTTTCATTTGCACGATGAAATTCCAGTGAGTTATCGCATGTATCTTCACGTTATTATCTCTCAAAAACACGATTATTCCAGTTAACTGTTATTGGTCCACGTGTTTAACAAAACTTGATAGCCACGATCTGTAAATATATACATCAAAGTGATTTATCAGAACAGATATCTAATATCGATTTATGTCCATTTCTACCATTGTAGATTAACTTTAATCTCGATTCAACTCATTCTTCTTTTTCTCTAGTTCTAAAAATTAGAAAAAAATAAAGTGTAAGTTAATCTGAGATTAAAATTAATTACATACGTTGGAAATGTCACTTAAATCCGGAAAGTACGATGAAAATAACAAATTGTTGTTTTATTGCGATAATAACGAGCAAATTGTGGTTGTAACGTATTGTAACAAACGAATCGAATAGTCGAAAGAATGGTAGCCCGTATATGACATATCGATCGTTTAATAATAACGATTTGTGTATTTCGTAAGCGTGTCACCGTATAATTAACGTCGAGAGTATTGTGCAAAGTGTCGCGCGATCGTAATTAATCGCATTTTCGCGAGTGTGGTATTGAGTGAGTGCAACGATGAAAACTGAGAGAAAGAGGAGGCTTCGGAAACAGGCGACGGCGGAGCAACCGTGGAGTAAGTAATTTACTATTCATTATGTTGAATTTTAATTATTTATTTTCATTCAAACTTAAATGTCTAAATAAGTGGCAGAGGAAAAAAGATTTGGTTATGAAATTTTTAAATAGAAGTTTTTCTTTTTTAATTTAAAACTAAAATTTATAACATATAATTTTATAATAACGCACTGTAAAATAAAAGTGGATACTATGTCCTTAATATTTTAAATTAATTTGGATAGATTTGGATAGATATATTGTATAGATTGCACATTAAATTTATTAATGTTATAATTATTTTAATGATTAATTGGTTAAAAAAGACGAATAGTGAATTTGAATATTCGCGAGAATTATCTTTTATAAAATTGATCATTTTGAACTATTTTAATTTTGATATATTTGAATATTGCAGATCTCTCTCATTATATTGTGACTACACTCCGTTGCTACGCATCGTACCGTGAGTGACAAATTCTGTTTTAATTGGAGGTAATAGATTTTTATTTGAGTCTGTCGTGGATAGAATTATATCATATACATACATGTAAGATATATCTAGTGTATTGAGTCAATTAAAAGAGAAAATAAAAGAATAATGCAGATGTAGATAAGACAAATGTAATTAATAAATTACAGATAGATCCATTACCTTAACATAGACGGATTAGAACAGATTAATTTTAATATTTAATCCTGAATAATGTGTACAATTTATCATATGCATATAATGATGTGATTTATGTATATATTTTATATATAGAAAGATTCGATTGAGAACACCGCATGAAGATTGAGAAATAGGATTGTTTTGTCAATTTTAGTATCATGTCAATCTTGTATAATTGATTTTGCTTGTTTTAGCGCTGAGAGATACTACCATCTCTCCAGATTAAATCTGAATTGGCGTTGCCTTAAAAATAATAAAAACTACATAAAAACATAAAGAAATATAATAATGTTATAATAATTAAATATTATAATAATGTTATAATAATTGAAATATTAACATATTGTTAAAACAAGAAGCTTTTATTTAAATTTCTTCATGGTGTTCGAATCATTCATATGAACAACGAGAAATGGACAAAATTTATATATATTGTATATTGTATATGAAATATACCTATATAATAAGAAACTGATATTTATAATGCATGGTATGGAAAATTGTTAATATTTAATTTTTTTCTATTTTTTTTCCTTTCTCAAATATTGTTTAAATAAAACTTGTATAATTTTTATATTAATTAATTGCTATAGCATGTGAAATGTATACACAGTGCACATAAGAAATCAAATAAGTTTGAAATTTCATATACATATCATTAATATTAATTATTAATTTAAATATTATTACGTTTTCGATATTTTTGTACCAGAACTTCCAATTTTACTTAATCTAAAGAATTCGCTATTAATGCATTGTATAATGATGTAGGATGTTTTTTTATATAATAATAATAATATACTATTAAAACAATTTATACAAAAATTACATAGCAGAGAAACATTACATACAATTAAGACTGGATTCTTTTTCCTGCTTTCATGAAGAAGACGAAATTTGATATTCCAAGAATTTTCGCTAACAACAGGACATATTAGTAACATGGATCATTACAATGAAGTAAACTTCAACGCGATGCGGGTAACGCATTTTACTTTCACCAATCACGACGAAAGTTATTTGTCGTGCTTTGAATTTAACATATAAAATTCTATCAAAGTATTACTCATCGACCACTTTCTTTCGGAGAATTAACGTTGATTGCTTAATCATTTATTATAGCGCGAAGAGAAATTACACTTCCGTTGGTGCAAGATCAATGACTTTCACAAAGTTAAATTTTCTTCAAATTATTATTTTACACATAAAGCATATAGATATAATATTTATTATACTCTCTAAATCTGAATCAGTGAATAGTTACTAATTACTCAGTGGCATACTTAGCACTGATAATCAGTGAAGTTTAACTAAAAAGAAGAATATTTGAGCATTATAATTAAAATACTGATATTTGTTAATTTCATTTTCCAATATCATATTCATTGAATTTAAACATTAAAACAAGATTAGTTCACATAAAAAGAATAGCTAGGTTAGGAATCTCATATTTAATTCACTGATTACCAGTGGCATACTTGACACTGATATCAGTGATCATCCACTGATTCAGATTTAGAGAGTAAGTATAACTAACATATTCTTATTTAATACGATATGAGTTTAATTATATGATTTTGAATTAAGAAAATATGGATAAACTCTATAGTGAAATACTCTTAATGAAACTTGAAATATCACTCGTACTTAATATCAATATTTAGCTTGATTCAAGCTTGATTTCCTGTCGAGGAAATTATATGAACGGCATCATCATCTGCCATGTTATGTAGCATAGAATGCATGTTTCATTTCGTTGCGTGATGAGCGAACAATAGCTGAGGGAAAATAAGGATATTTTAAGATACAAAGGACACACAAAACATATGAGCGTAAGGCCTTGCGATTGCATCTCATTCATTCACTCGGAGACGTCGCAGGTACCTATACACTTCCACAGCCGTTTCGTATTGGCGCGTAGATATATATGTATTATCTCCTGCATGCGTGGAAATTGCGTAGATGTGTAGTGCTTAAGTTAATGTCACCGTTGCAAATAAACTGATGCCGTCTTTTCCGGTACTTTGTGGCGCCGTGCTCATTCCGTTTACTTTTAATTACTCGCAGCGGCATATTTTGTTTGTCAAGAACGTATGATATTAATACATGAACGCGTTTACGAGCTACTTGTCACATTTCACATTTCGTATTTCAACTTTACTAAAGCTATGACAAATTCCAAATATTACAAACATACTGCTATATTTTCACAACTGCTCTGTGTCTGCTATTGTAATATACAATATATATTTAAAGAAAACATTTTTAAGTAACTTTAAATCATATCAACTTTATTGATACAACTTGAGTCCAAGCTTAATTTAAAACATTTAAAAAATATCATGTTATACTGAAGCTCTTACAATCAGATTAATTAGAGTTTGATAATAGTCACTATATAATATTTATCTAAGAAAATATCATAAGAAACGGTTAAGCTTGATTAAACTTAAATTAAACTTCACAATTGAATTAAAGCTCACAAAGAATTTAAATGAACAATTGTTTATTACTATATGTAACAATGATTAATATATTATTAGTTTTGTATTATATATTATTATTATATATAATATAAAACTAAATAATAAAATTAACAATACATATTAATAATTCGTCATTATTATCTATTATTATATCGAGTTTCATATAAAGCGACCCAATCTAATGCCATCTTAATCCGAAGCCTGATAATGATTTATGACCATTAACTCGGCCCTGAATAATTGCATCTACCTTAATTGCGAGCGCATCTGCACAGGTGCACACTATTAAGGGGCGCGCCATTGTAGATGCACACATACACACTCATACATATTATATATATATATATATATATATATGTGTGTGTGTATGTATATGTATATATATATATGTATATGTATATATATATATGTATATATATATATATATATATATATATATATATATATATCTTTGTGTCTATATATATACATGTCTGTCTATATACCTGCGAGTGCCGCACTGTTGCCCAACCGCTCTCTGAGCGGGTAGA
>Ga0157364_1001827_pt1 | contig 18864 bp, 9 predicted proteins | sample AttsexASBM2_FD_111476 | JGI IMG/M metagenome (GOLD analysis project Ga0157364, IMG submission 111476) | Fungus gardens microbial communities from leaf cutter ant in Ribeirão Preto, State of São Paulo, Brazil - Atta sexdens ASBM2 | ecosystem: Host-associated > Fungi > Mycelium > Unclassified ...
CTCACGCGCGCGCGCGCGCGCGCACACACACACACACACACACACACACACACACACACACACACACACACACACACACACACACCACACATACACAAAGCTTGTATGCGAGATAATTTGGAGTATAGTCTTTCCTCGGTATCCTTGCTCCAGATAAGAGGTTTATAACAACTATCCTGTTCTCTCTCTCCTTCCAACCCTTCTCCCTCTCACGATTTCCTCCTTCAGACTGCTCGCATCGTGTAGAGATTTATGTACTCGCCACACGACTGAATGCACAATTATATCATCCTTCTCTTCATTAGCGCATACTCTTTGTTTACATTGCGCTTACAGGAACAAGCAATGGTAAATTCTTCGTGGGTCGCACCGATTCGTGTAGAACGTATGGTACAAAGCATTTTCACAAATTCTACACGAAAACAGTTTTGTTGAAGTCTTTAAAAATTTAGCTAGATATATTATTATATTAAAAAATACGCCTCATATTTCAGTACACCTTATATTTTTGCTAACAATTTTATATTTCATATATGAAATTATAATATATATGTTCTTCTTATATATATGTTCCTTATTCGATTATATTCAATAAAGTGATGAATTGCCGAAAAAATATTATAAACGGAAATTATAAGTAAATTTTTCAAACAAATGTTGCAAATATTGTCGATTTCTAAAAGAAATATATCGATTTCAAATTTTTCATTACGCACCGATAAACATTCGACAACTAACAAAAAGAGAGTAATATATCTAAGAAATTAAACATCAAACTAAACATAAGTCTTTGATTAAGATACTTCAAAAACTTATTGACAGAATGCTAAAAAATTGACTTTTGTTTAGTGTTTCATCAAGACTTTTTGTCTTCAGATCAAGATGTTTTGTCTTAAAGAGCATTTCTTGTCTTCATTTTTCAGATAAGAAATTGCGTTTTTTTTTTACAAAATCTTTATATTTTAGCAATCAGCTTGATCATCTAATATAATCTTGAGTTCAATATAATTATTTTCAGATCTACGTCTAGCTAAATTTTTTAATATTTCAAAACCATTCTTTTTGTATACACTTTCGGTAAAATGATTTTTAATGTATTGTACAATTATGACACTATGTACAATAGATTACTTGAATTTTTTTGATCAAACTTGTAAATTCTGTTATAATGATTTTTTAACATAACGTGTGAATAATTTATATTTTTAAAAGCACTATGTAAGAAATTTTATTTCTGTATAATTTTTTAAAATTAACTATATAATAAAGAAATTTTGCTTCTCTCTCTCTCTCTCTCTCTCTCTCTCTCTCTCTCTCTCTCTCTCTCTCTGCGAAATGCTCAGCTCGGTATCAGGAAGATTTCTTTATTAATACATGAATTACCTGAGCATATAACAGAACAGCAGATACTGTCAGAAGCACAAAAAGATCGAACGGACACTAATTGCCTTCTATATTCAGTTATATCTATCCCCCTTGTTCAGCACTTTTCCGTTATGGCAAAAGAAACCACGATCGCGCGACTCTTCCACTTTCCATGATAAAAGAATGATTTTAATTAAATCGCTTCCATGCTCTCTCGATTTCATCTGTGACTTTCGGGCAATGCGTGACCAAATATTGTATAATCGGAGCTCGTTTGCTTGATTGGACGAGGAAGCGGAGGTTTACGTTTCATTGTCCTCCGGATTCGTTAGAATGCATGAGAAAAGAACAGTTAGATTTTGTTTTTAATGAAAAATCGACAAATGTAAATGTATATATATATATATTTCCGTTTAAAACGTGATTGATACGTGATAAAGCATAAAAATAAGAAATTTTATACAATTTTATCTAATTACACGTATATGATTTTAATCATTTCAATGTTTGCATTAATTTATTAATATTTATTAATAATAAGTCTATAATTATAATTGATAAGTATGTCATTATTATTTATAGGATGCATAATTATTATCTACTAATCTTTGCATCATCATGTAGCTCAAATTAATGATCCAAATTTCGAATAATTGAATGAATTAGACGAATTTGTGGAATTATATTAGAAATATTTTCATACAGTGAATAAATATTTCGTTAAAACAACTCTCTTGTCTCTCTTGTCTCTTGTCGTTGAATTGTTATCTTTAATTATTATTAGTAAAATTATTTAATTAAAATATTTTTCGTCCAATCATTACGCATACGCTTCTTCACTTATATTGTTTTGGATAATTAATCAGCTATTCGAAAATTCAAAATTATGTCAAATATTTTACATTCTCTACTTCTCGTGCAAGGGAAGATATTTTCACATTATGGCGGGATGTTTTGCGGCAAATATTTTGTTAAATGTTAACGTTTCCTATTCGATTGCTTTATATCTACCTCGCCCGAAAAAAAGGGATGAGCGAGTTCTGAAATACGCGGGGGTGAAAAATACTTCGGTGCTCGTAGGGTACGTGACTTATGACGACCGTACGTATATCGTCAAGAACACCGTAGTTCCGGTGCCGTAGGAAGCGTCGAGTGTGGAATATAAACTTTAACGGATGGCTTCTTCTTCGTGCACCACGAGGTCTGATCTAGAATGCCTGTCCTGTTCATATAGCTCTCCAAGCCAGATACAGGGCATTTCATATGAAATCGACGTCTATGTATAATCCATCGATGTACACTATCCACTTGAAAATAGAAAAATATTAAGCTCAGAAATTCCGAAATGTATTGTGAACAGAGTCATTTTTAAGATGTCTTTCTATGAAAGGAAAGAGAAACCCATTTTTTTTTTATATATTATCAGAAAAAGATGATAACGTTTCAAAATTAAATATGTTTAAATATGAAATCAGTGAATAATTTAACAAAAAATTAATATTAAAGCTATCAGTGTATATAAATTTAGTTATCCACTGATTTCATATAAATATAAACATATTTAAATATAACATATTTTTGAAATGCTAACATCGATCTTTTCTTAAACGAATGCTAAAAAGATGGATTTTTGTATGCAAAAGAAAACTGTTTATTTAAGTAAATTAAAATGTTATAAAATTATAAATGCGGATATGAGTATAGATGTGGATATGAAGATATTAGAGTTATGGAGGTGAAGAGGATGCTACAATAATAGTTTTAAATAGTTTTAAAAAGAAATTCTAATATTTAATAAATTGATTTTGAGGTTGTCATAAATTCTGAATTACAAATTAAATTAATAAATTTGATGATACTTTTTAATTTGTATATTTGTACATTAATCAAAATTTATCTTTTTTGTATAATCAATATGCAAAATCGGGCATATATGCACTGACTCCGAGATATTAATCTCTTGAAATATTCCCATTGAAATAACGGTATAAATTTCAGAATCAGTTATTTCGATATAGCAATTACTTAAACCGATTTTACATACTTTGAAATTCAATATTTCGCATAGTTTTGCTTCGCGCGGAGTTAATAAAAAATATATTGATAATACATAGAGAATATTGTATATTTGAGTAAAATTTCTTAAAATATGTGTCACTTATTTTAAAAAACTAATTATAACTTTCCTAAGTATTAAATCTTGGATGTTGATTTTTAGCATAAGAAATTTTTGTTTGAAAATTCGCAGAAAATAAAATATAACAAAAATTTAAAGAAACATTACGCGCTGTAACATAAAGAAAAGCTAAAAACCGAAAAAGTTTTATTTTACTCTCGCTATTTTTATGAAAAGCTTTTATATTAACTCCCATATAGTTAAGTCTTTTAATTTTTTTTAAACAATCCGCCTCTCTATATTATTCATTTGAGCGATGTAAATTTAATTTTTGTATTATATTTTTTTTTACAAGAACAGATCTTTACCCTATGATCTTAATCGAGTATCCCTAAATAATCTTTTTAATATTTGAATCTCTCGAAACAAAGAATCTGGAAAGGGCTCGAATATTGAACTTAAAATTTAAATTGTCAATCAACTAAATCGCCGAAAACATTTTCTCGACACTATTTGACACTATTTTGCTTGTAAAAATTACAAAATTACAAACTACATAGAAGAAACATTATACAGAAGATCGCATTTTTGCCGTTCTACGAACTTTACTTTGAATGGTTATTTTTATTCGAAGAGAGAATCTTCAATTTGTCATACAGAATGTGCTCCTAACGGGGCGTTTCTCGTCTCGTCGAAATACTTCACTACGCCATCAATGAAACTGGGTTAGGAATTTACGAGTACCTACCCAGAAGAATACTACTTGATGTATACATACCCGCTGGCAGTAGCCAAAGGGTCAACAGCTAAGATAGGCGAAGTCGATTATCGCCGACACTCTCATGGCACGTGGGAAATCGATACCTAATTATCGTTCGGTATTCTACGCGCGAGCTGCCGCGGGAATTTCCTTCGCTGTAGTAAACTCGACCTGTCCTGCGCCACGCCGCCTCTATGCGCTCCCGAGGGATTACAGGGCGAACTGGTTCACGAAGTTAAGCACAAAGTAAAGGATACGTGGCGCTCGGTATTTACGTAAGCAACGAAATTTACGGATCGAGAGATCTCGCAGAAAGGGAGCATTGTGTATCTGAAGGATTTACCCTCGCACGCATTTGCACCCAAATCTGCTTCAAGTAACAATTTAAGAAGATACATACGTAAGAGCCAGAGAAAGCGATTTTTTTTAAAAAAGTTTCTTCTTGACTGGTGTCTCTTTAAAATCTTTCATTTCTCGTGCGAATATAATTAAATTTTTACGGTCAGTACCTACTTATTTCTTTCCACGTTATGAAAGAGATCGACGTTGTAAACAAGGAAAAAATTTTTATATATAAATTCTTGTGTGTGAAAAGAATTTAAATATTTAGATTCCATGAATTTTTCAAACAAATGTCTATTATTGGCGAGTAATCTCTTACGTAATATTTGCCGAGATGGATGATATTTTTCTATTTCGTGTATAACATCGTAATAACTTATTTGATGTGAATATAAAATTAAGGCATCCTATGAAAAAGTCTTGTGTCACTTTATATCTTCCGTAATTATCTCGCGTTAAGGCTCCTGGTCATTTCACTACTATGTCAGATTATAACGTCAGATACAAGAAAATACATAATAAAAATTCTTACAAAATATATTAAAATACAGATATATTTTTCAATAAAGTTTTTGATCAGTAGAAGAGACTTATAAATATACTGAAAACTCTCTTTTTATTTTGAAGAGGAATTAAAAATATTTATTTTTAATTTTTCATATTTATTATTAATTTGACAGTTTTATAGTTATAAATATAATTTATTTCGTTTTCGACACAAAATTTATATGGTTATTTATTGATTAATTGTTGATAACGAAATAAAAGAATTTTTAACATATTTTACAAGTCTGTCTTTTATTGATTGCAAGTGTTATTTTATTAAAAAATATTTCCATTTTGTGTTTTGTAAGAATTTTTATGCATTTTTTCACTTCTGACGTCACAATCTGAAATAACAATAGTGAGAGACCAGAAGTTTTATCCCAAACAAAACAAGAAGTTACAAAAATGTTAAATGGTGTTAAAATCAATCTTAAATAATTAAAAAGTAACTTTTAGTAATTATTTCGAAACCACTTTGGTGTCATTTTAATTTCATGATGATTTCTATTCTGTTTGGAATTTCTCAGATAATAAATTTATTTCATCAGTCCGAGTGACGAAATTGAATGATGTAAAATGCATCAATCTTTTGAATCTACAACGTGCTCGCATTTCTCCATCTCCAAACTCCTAAAAGAAACTTGTTCGTGTCGTCATTTACAAATACACTTTCGAAACGTTTATTGGTCCAACCTCCCCTTTTCGGGACACCACAGTTATCCTTTTCCTTCTTCGCCGCCTCGAGACGGAGTCCAACGGACATTAGGACTTCACCCAACTCCCATCATTTCTGCTGAAACTGCACAAGTTCCGCGCCCTCTCCGACCGATCTCGGCAAGGAAAATTTCACATCCGGAACATCTGCCGCTGCTTTGCCTGACCGCCGTTGCAATTAACTTTTAAGGATGGTACCGCCTGCCCAACATGGGTGATAGAACCACAAGGCGTTTCGTGCGCTGTTTCTCTTCGCATTCTTTGTTAACAATTCAGTAAACAAAATCAAACAAAATTTAAGGTATATTAATATTTAGTTTTCAAAAAGAGGTTGATCGAATTTCGGGAGTAAATCTCTCAAACCAAAATGAAAGAAAAAAAACGAAACGTTGTTATTGAAACGAGAATTCAGAAAGAAAAAAGTTTCAAAAAATTATCGTACGTTGTTAGAATAACGTGGATCGATACTATGAAGCAATCAATGCTGTGGCTATTACGAAGCTTCCGTGCTTCGTAACAACCGAACAAAAGTTTTGAAAAGACGGTAGCGTCAACGTGCGAGTATTGGATTACAAAGAGCGGATGCAAAAAGATTGAAAAAGAACCGCGAAAAAAAGCTAAGGAGAAAACTCACTGTGTAACTATACGTTGGAAGATAAAAGTTAACCGGTATCCACCGCGCGTAGTTGTTATTCTATCCCCGGAAATAAAAAAAAAAAAAAAATAACTTGCCGTCCCAGTGTGCTTGTTTTTAAAAGCGAGAAATACTTCACAATGGCCCATTGAGACCGATAGTTCTTCAAGGGTTCCTTCGTGATTTTTACTCGCCATTTAACCGAAAGGGTTAGAAATAAATTAAAACAATGTAAGGGCACGTTTTCATCATTGAGAAAATCTAAACTACTATTGTTGTTAAGATCAATTATTATATAAACAACATCTTCTCTGTCATTGTCTATACTATAACTTTTTTTTTTATCAATTAATGATAAAAACTATTTTTTTAATAGACGTACTTGCAATTAATTAAAATTAGATTCTATAATTTTTTAATTAAAATATATATTTGATATCAAAGGAAAAATCAAAAATAAATTAAGGAATTAGAAAAGAATGAACTAAAGGAATAAATTATATTACTGTTAATATTTTTATACTACTTTTGAAAAATAACTTGTGAGATATTTCTAAATCTCAACGAAAAATTTTTACTCTACAATTTCTTCGATAAACACTTGGTCCGTAGGGCACTCTATGGAAGCGCAATCTCGTAAAAGAAAAAAATATCACAAATGAATCCATAGCTCAAGGGTTAAAGCGTTGGTCTTGTAAACCGGAGGTTGCAGACCGCAAATCTCTCTGGGGGACAAAACTTTTTCAACTTCCTTCTCTTCCCCGCGCTTTTTTCGCGCCCTTCGCAATGCCGTCGACGTTAATTCCACGAGTTACTTAACCCTCGGAGGAACGTTTGCCTTATTGACAAAAATTTCAAGAAAGTCGTGAGCTGAATACTCTTTCGTGAGTTTCACGAACTTCCTGTCGAACTGCTTGAGTCCATTTCGTCGCCCAACTGATAATAATTTTTTTTTCTCGGAACCGTTGAATATGTACGAAGCAAAGCAAAATAGATCAGCTTCGTGTGATTACAACATTTGAAATATCATACAGAAAGAATAATAAATATCACGTTGTATGAGAAAAAAATTTTAATTTATTAACTTTTTATAAAAATATATGACGTGAAATTATGTAGGGCATGCATAAACCACAAATTATAAAAATTACATGGAGAAAAACAATGATCTAAATTATCTAAATATTTGGAGATCGCAGCGAGAGGAAAATTTACATTTAGTAAATAATAAATACAATAAATTATTCTTCCAAACTAATGCATAATCCTTTTAAAGCACCATATTCAATCGAATCATATTCAATCAGAGATGACAAAGCTATTATTTGCAATCTTCAATGTATAAATATTGGAAGATTAAAAATCTGGTAATATATGGTACATATATAACAAAAAATTACCGAAAAATAAATATAAATAAAAATTATATTCTTTCTTTTCGTTTTGTACATTACGAACGACATCACGAATCTCTTTCAATAATTAAAATATTTAGCATTTTATATAAACACATAAAAAAGTATCCAAACATATTTCATATGTTTCCTATATAATATCCTTTTTCAATCGTTTCATGTAAGAAAGAGGAATCCTGTTTTTCAAATTAATGAAGGCAAGTTTGCTCCGTTTTCCGAGTTCAGCAATGTAATTAGAATGCAATTTAGCCTAACGTCTCGTTTTCGCACATTACATTCCCGAATCCGACAAATTGAAGTGCGGAAATGAAGTACACCCGGCCTCGGTCATTAAACTGTCGCGACGAGTTAACAGCTAGGTGAACAAAATGCCATTCGACGTTTATTCCTCGATTATGAACGATATCGCATATATCGAAACTGGCTGCAATTTCCTGTCGCGTATCAGTAACAACGCTGTGCAAGACCCTTTATATTCCTCAGCAAACTAGGTCAAGAAGGCAAACGCATCCTCGCACTACCACATTACTTCGTGTCAAAGTAATCTATAGAATAGAACTTCATTCTTCAATTCAGTATTCCTTCAGTACAGGATGTCTCGAGGGATTAAACTAGAAATAAGTAAAATTAATTGCAAAAAAAAAATCTGAAAAATCTTAAATTTTCTATAGGAAAATCTAATTATCTCCTTTTTTTTTAACCGGATGTTATTAATTGTATTAGTTACTTAAAGTGATCAAAAATATTGCTATATACATATTTTGGCAGTAGCACTTGCTTCCTGTATTTGTTTTTTCATAATAAAAAGTTAAATTGTTATTTTCTGAATTTTTTTTAAATTTGTATAAAATATACGTTACGTAGATGATATATTATATTTTATGTAATATAATTTTAATAATATCGTTAAAATATCACCAAAAATACATATATAAAAGAAAAAAACGATCTATTTAACATAAAATTATCATCATAAAATTATTTAAAAAACAGACAAAAATAAATGGAAATTATTAAATTTCCATTTATTTTTTGCTGTTTAATCATTATTATTATGCGCATATATCTGCCAAGATATTTTGAATTTTTACCAACATTTAACCCAATATTTGTTTAACAGTTTAAATTGCAATTTCTAAAATAAAATCGAGTAAAACACATAAATTACTGTTACATACAAGAAGAGCAAAAAAAATTGCTTACCGTGAAAATTTAACTTTTCTATTTTTCTTGTATTTATTGCATGCATGCATGTACGTCGTAAATATATCGTCGGCAGAATTATTTAACGACTATAGCTTACCATTTTTAAGGAACATAGCAGGGAGAGTAGGACGGCGTCGATGGAAGAGGAAAAATGCCGTCGGATATGTAAGGCCGTGCCTCGAGAAACCAAATGTTTGTGGACAAATCGTCATCGTTTTCGACGAAGAAAATCAATAAACATTCAGCCCTAATGCATCATCCGGAATGAAAATCGTTCTGCACACGCGGACTCTCGATCCTGATCCATAGAATTTTGAATCCTCTATTTCTCGTGGTTGAATGGCAAGCCGGGAAAACTATATACGACATAGAAAAACTCGATCGTTTTCATTGAATTGCGGAATTTCACCAAGTTTTATGTTTCGAGATTCAAACCGCGGGATTTAGTAACGCGAGTCTGTTTTACAAAATGCAAAGCTATCAAGAGAATACCTTTTCCAAATAAGATAAAGAAAAAGAGAAAAGTGCCAATCAAACTTGATACATAAAAGTTAAATATTTTTTTTTTCTTTTGCTTACATCAGATTTCTATATATGTCATTTTCAAATCTTTGATATAAAGATTTAAACATTAATTACGAACGGAATAAAATTGAAGTATATATGAGACAGTGAAGTCTAAATTTTCTATGCGACATTAGATAGACTCTTCACTTTGATCTAAAATATGATATGAAAATTGAAGAACAAGGCTAATACGAAGATTATAAGGATGTAGCGAACTAATTGCCTGTAGTTAGCAAAGTCTAAGATTACGAAGTGTTGTAAAACGCAATTTACAAAATTGTAAAAACATATATTAAAATGTGAGTAACATGAATTCTGACGACTTATTTTAAACGATTTTTATTTGTAAGAAAGATGTATATACAGATGTATATACATCTAATTTGAGAAATAAAAATATTTTATCAAATCAAAAATTTTTTGTATTTATAATTTTTTTTATATAAAAAAATTATTCTTTTACCATGTTCTCTCTCTTCTTTTTTTTCTCTTTTTTCTATTTGTTTCATTAATTTAATATTTGTTACGTTTTTGTTAAAATTATATTATATTATTTTGTACTTTTCATTTAAAAAGTATAATACTAAATAATGGTTAAAATAAATATAATTGTACAAAAAAATATAATATAATTTCAGATATTTCGTTGAAAGAGTTAAAATATTAATATTTTCGTGCGCGACAAATCCGACTCAGAGGTATCGTGCGGTTTATTCAGATTATTCAATCTACTCGGGAACAGAGAAAAGGATCGAGAAGTGTTACTGCGCAGTTATCTTTGTCTAGGACTTCTTCTCTTTATCCTCGATTTGCATTCTGCGACTGCTTATTTACATTCTGCAACTTCGTATTTAAAATTAAAGTGGAACCACCATCGAATTGCTTGCCTCACACTAATTAAATGTTAACAAAACACGAACATATCTTAAATGCTGCAAACTTTTTTTTGTAAAACAGGCAAAATATCGTCGAGTTTAAGCTCATATTACTTTTATATTGTTACATTCACGTTAATTTTTTCACGTGAATTTTTTCAATGTATAACAAATTTTCATTAATTATCTTATCATTAGATCAAACGCGTCCTCTCCCTTTCTTTTAGATCAATAAAACGTGATTTTCTGAAAAACTTTAACTAAATTTAGTACTTAAAATTTTTAATTTATCACTGCAGCACATTGACATCAGAAATATAACGTGATATATTTTCTTACAGTATATACATTGACATAAATAACTTTTTCATATGCTACGCTCATACACGACTTGTACACTTTCTCTTTTCGGTATATGAACATTAGATAGCTATAAATCTTAATCATCTATCATGAAATTCGATTTTGTATAGAACATGTGTAGATTAAATTATACGATCATTTTTATTACTGGAAGAGAATCGTAGACAGAGACTTCGGTACATTTTATTCGATCGAGCACGAATAGCTGCAGCGCGTATAAAATGAGATAATTTATTTCAATATGTGATGTATATTGGAAAAAGATTCGTGTAATTTCCCGACGTTCAATATATAACTGTAGTAAAGAGAGCCAGAAACGATTTCGATGTATGTTTAACAATGTATTTTCACGTATTCGTTTCGAGCTTTTGCTCAAAGCATAAAATCTTTAAAAAATTATAAAGAAATCGTAGACTTTACAGGGTGGGTCATCAAAATCCGGATAAATTTCAATTTAAATTTTCCACTATATTGTGCCTCCGCCAGAGACGTCCAAGAAAGCCTGATGCTTTTAATAAAGTCATATTTTCAAAATGGCCGCGATGTTGAAATCAAGTACGGAGTATAATCGGAGAACGATCATCGAAGGCCTTCGCGCTTAGCAACGAAAGTAATTCGATTCTTTGGATACTCGAGATCAATCGTGTATTGATATTGTGGCAAAATATATGACTTTAGAACAGTTCAACGAAGATTCCAGTATGCCAGCGAGGAAAAGTCACTCGAAAGAATGTATCGCGAGGACCCCCGCAGTCGTTGAAAGGGCTCGAGCACTGGTTTCAGATAACCCAAGGCAATCGTTGCGAAAATTAGCATCGATTGTTGGTGTAAGCGAGCCAACAATGCGTCGAATTGCCGAGGAGGACCTCCGATACAAATCGTACACATTAAAGATACGACAGATGCCCTCTGAGGCTGCCAGGACAAGCCGAATTGCTCGCCTCGGCTCCCATTCTGGCCTCCCAACAGCCTTGGACTATTACGTATGGAGCGTAGTTGAAAGGGTCACAAACAAATCTCGGCATCCCAATGTGACGTCATTAAGGACTGCTATTGAGGACTTGCAACATTCGTCGGCATGGACAGCGCTACATTACAGCGTGCGTGCGAACCCTTCAGAGAATAGAGGCCATTATTCGAGCTAATGGGGGATATATCGAATAATTATGCTCTGCAGGGAGCTCTCAAATGCCATGTAAAAAGATTTTTTGAATATTTAATTTTTCATTAAAAACATTTTATTTAAAAAAATTCGATTTGTCTGGATTTTGGTGACGCATCTATATATGACTTAATACTCGCTTGATAATTACCAATTATAATTAGGTGAATTCAATAGATAGCACTAGTAAGTCGTACAGACCGTCTGTCCGACTCAGTAAAAATTAGAAAAAAATCATAAAACTTTAGACTATATAGAATTCAATTATCTTACATAATATTATTATATCTAACGAATTCGAAAAATTCGGAAAAAGGACGGTTTTGAAGTAGTAAATTTAATTATAGATATAGATATCTAAAAATAATTTTGTTGTATCAGTAAAATAAATAAAATATGTACGTTCAAACTAGGGTTGCTAAAATGTCGAAACTTTCTATAGTATTGTTTATCATGATTATTTTGGTGATTTAATCAAATTATTATCAAATCTGTATCTGAAATTTTTAAATGCTTCAGCAAAATCATTCTTTCCGTGCATATTTTTCAAAATTTATACAGTTAGAATAAAAGAACTTACAAATTTTTATACCGCATATTTTTTCGTAAAAAAAAGCCGGACGTAGTCCATCACAGGACGTTTGCATTTCGTCTTACGGTGAATAAATTCTGTCGTCAATACCAGCGTGGATATCCGGTATTGCATCGGTATCACCCGGTACACACTTGGCAGGCTTATGGGCTTTTCAATTTCATTCCTCGCCGAGTGGGTTCCATACGGTGACGCGCGATAGCTATTGCGGGAGCTTTACGTGCACGCCCGTTGAAATTTTTCCGAGACGGCGTTTCAGAGGCCATTATGGCATTCCCATCTCTTGAATGATATCCTGGAAAGCGCAATGATGCAAGAGGATGGCTAACGCTATCCATGAGAAATGGAAAAATAATTGGCCGGATGCATACGCCAGTCCGGTTGCATTTCAAGAATATATCACAGAGAGAATGTACCATACCATACGCCTCGCGCAGTTTATTCCACCTTTATTTGCGGTCAATTTTGCTGTATATAAAAATGCTCGGGTTACTCGAGAACAAAATTTTTTAATTAAGTTAATATTGTTACCTTCAGATATCATAATTACGGAAAATAGCTTTGCGTCACATTGTACGGTATTTTTTATTCTGTGGCATAAAAACTGATTAATAAAGAAGATTGAAACTGTTAGCGCTTTTTCGAATGTGAAAAGGATTTTTTATCTCCGAATGAAAAAGGTTTTCGTTGCAAATTTACGATCTCACGTAAGTTTCACTAAAACATAATCATGTTGTATTACCGTTTATTGAGTCTTGACCGGAAAGCACTCAAGGCACTCGGTAATCACAATGGTTCAATGCTAAATTGAGAAAGTTTCGGAAAGTTTAATATCCTATATACTCCGCAAGGCCAGTCAACAATAATTCTCGTTACATCTACAGGATGTATCAAAACTCACTTATTTCCTCTAAGTCACAAATGCATCCGATGAACTCGCAATCGCGGTTTTTCTCAGCAGTTTAACTGTAACTTTCTCATGTTAAACATGAAATATCGTGATATTTATATATATGGCTCTATTAAGATCTAAACTCACTCAATTTAAATTCATTTTGATTTTAAATAATAACATTCTATCACCTATTATATTTAAAATTTAATTAGTTTGTTAATTTTTATTGTTAACTAATTGCAAAATCGGAAATCCTATAATATTTTCATTAAAAAATAATAAACTTTCCAAATTGATCAAAGGACTTTATAAAGGAATTTGTAATTGAAAAAGAGATACAACAATCTCTGATACACTCTGTATATTATGTATACTAAAACACTATGACACAAATGATGTAACCCGGAGAAGGGTAAGGGAGCAAAGTTTCTTAATAAACGTTGACGTCGACACCGCGTGGCAATTCCTTAAGTCGATACAGAAACTCGCTCTTATGAACTGACTTATGAACGGATTAGAAACGAATCCCCGCTTTAATTAAGCTTCGCAGAAATACGTTAAGGGAATCCTAAAATCATCTATTACCGACTAAATTGTAATTTTGTATAATAATTACTTTTTTCCTCTTTAGCAGATTCGAATATCCTCTTTCAGGATAAAAGTATACGCATTAATACTGTATGTAAAGTGGAGTTTATGCCGGGAACGACAAAAAATTTTTCTTAAAATTTCAATTTCGAAATTTTTTAATCGTTTTCTGCATAAATTCCACCTCACAGACATGTATTAATATGTATTTTAATCCTGGAAAAGGATTTTTGAATCTGTAAAAGAGGAAGAAATAATTGTTATACAAAAATTATAATTTAGTCGGTAATAAAGACGGCTTTAGAATTCTCTTAAGCGTGTTAAAAATAGATTCTATTTACGTTAAAAAAAAACTTTGAATTTTATATTATTAGCGATCTAATATTGAAAGAAGGGACGTCATTCACTCTTTTTTATAGAAGCTTTTATTATAAAAATAGGAAGCTAATTAAAACATTTCTGACGTATTGGCAAATTCGATATAAAAAAGATATACATTATTAATATAATGTACATAATATATTAATAATAATAATTACAAGAGTTCTGATTCTAACTATAAAACAATCTCCTTTGATGTATACAAAAGCGAATATGTAATCGAATGAATCATTATATCGTGATATCAACTTAGTGCACTGTCATTAACGGTTTAATGTCATATTATTATTACCTTTTTAAATAAACATTTCCGGACACGTGCTTACACAATCTTCTCTTACGGTTTTTTTTTTAATGGAATCAAAGTATTGCACATACTATAGAATTGTATTTATACATATATATATGCATGTGTATATTATATGATAAAATTAATCTCTATTTTCATATATTTAATTTATATGTTATATAAAAATGAATACTATTGCAAACAGCTTATCAATTAATATATTATGCAGAAATATTATGAAAAAAAAAAATTTGCCCCCAGAGAGATTTGAACTCTCGACCCCTGGTTTACAAGACCAGTGCTCTAACCCCTGAGCTATGGAGGCTTTCGATTGACACCTCTTTTACTATACTTAAAAGGAACATGACGTAAATCATATTTAATACATTAAACAAAAATATTATTTTAATTGTAGCAGAATTCTCCCTTTTTCATTTAACAAAGTAATATTGTTAATTTAAGAAAATATGAAAGATTTTCGTGCAAAAAAAAAGAAAAATGTAAAAAAAGAAATCTCAAATACGTTAATTAATATATTTAAATATAAAAATACTTTCATAATATTAAATTTAAATTGTTTATTTTTTAATTTTTTTGTATGATAAACAAAGATGTCCAAAATATTGTATTAAAATAAAATTAATATTACTTTTCCATGTTGTTTATATTACAAAGATATTAAAGACTTGTTTTAAAAGGATTCCGAGAATTTAAATAAAAGAGAATTTGTTCAAATAAAATTGCTGTGCAATGAATAAAATTATTCATTTAGGAAAATCATGTCGTAGTCATTTCTACTTTACAATGCAGGAACTACTCCAGTTTTTCTAGTTAAAAAAGAATTCGCTAATATATTCTCAGTACCTTTGAACCTTTTCTTTCAGAACTACGATAAATATTAAATATTTATTTGCATATTTATGAGGAAATATTCACATATGCCGCCACTATGAGTTTGCGTGTTGACGTTCCGCATTTTATTTCGCATTTGCCAGATACTCGGAAATTTCGAATCTGCTGAACTGTCACGTTTCTAAAATATTTACTTACGCCTAAATATTTACTTAAAATATTTAATTACATTTACTATTTCCGAATCTTTCAATTTAATGAACATTTAATCTTTTTTATTTGATTCATTATTAAATCTCAACGACAATATGATAAAGTTCAAGGGCTCTAAATAAAGAATAATGTTTAGATATTATAGTATAATCGAAATAATCATATTAAATATAAAAACACATGCGTCCATTCTATTCATAGACGTAATACGAAAAGAACAGTTTTATTGAAGTGTTAGTTTTAGTTGAAGTCTAAAAATTGAACGAGATACAAATCTGAAAATAATTTTATTAGACCATTAGAATAATTATATGGGGCGTTCAAACTAGTTGCTAGAATGTGAAAACTTTTTGCAGCATCACGCTTAAGTTTCTTATATAATTATTTTGATGGTAGAACAAAATTATTTTCAGACCTATATTTAGTTAAATTTTCAAAAACCTAATCGTTCTCTCTATACTGTGTACTACATACTGTGTACTCCAATGAAGTTGTCACTATCATTTTTTTGTAAAGAGATAATTTGGTGTGCATTTTCTTATTCTCTTCATTTATTCTTATCGCATTTACATAACAATGATATCACTCAAAAAACAGAGTTTTTTAGAAAATGAGTTTGAATGTTTTAAATCATTAATATCACAAAATTTTGTAATATTAATTTTGAAAATGTAATTTGGTATAATAATTGATTATAGAAGAATAAAAGTATGTCTCTTAAAATATGTTCTTTTTTTGTTTCCGTTCATTTTTTGTAAGCAATTCCAAAAAGCAAACTTTTTTAGTTATGTTATAGCAAATGAGCAATATGTATATTTGTTCTAAGCCTTTATTGCGCCCCCTCATCTAAAATAAATTAAAAAGAGATATCGATATACTTCAACATTATATTTCTTTTTTAACAAAGCACAGATGTTAAGGTCAATTAAAATAGTAAAACGCGCAGTTTATACCTACTACGTCTTTGATTCTATTCTCAGTAAAAAAGAAATGAACCTTTTATTGGGTTGTCCGGAAAGTTCGTGCCGACTAACCTATATAATTTAATAAATGTATACTAAAATTTAAATTTTTTGCGTTTCAATTTTCCTTCAAAGTCGGCACGAACTTTCCGGACAACTCAATACTTATAAATCTTAGGATGACAAACAGCGTGCGATGTAAAAGGCTCGTGAAAAGCGCCTTCCATCACTCGTTTTCCGCCAAATAAGCTACGAAATGCGGCGGAGGAAGTCGATGAAGGACAACCCGTTATAATGCAGCTGGTTCTGCTGTGTGCGCAGCCACTGTACCTTTCGCATACCTGGGAAAATGCATCCTTGAGTGCGTTCGCCAGGCGACAAAGTCCGCCTGCGCGTCGTAAAATCGCTACATCGCTCGCCTATCTTAAGCTGCCGACTTCGCAATGTCGGTGTAAACTTTAAGGGTGAAAGGAGAATAGAATAAAATTTTATGCCAGCATCGCTTGAATAAAGTTCAGCTCGCACAAAGGTATTCTTACAGTTACTATTATTGAATGTATTATCACTCATTAAACGTGATTTTCGCAAACTGAAATTTAATTTTTACAAAACGATTTTTTATAAAAATCGACGATACATCTTATGTCAATCGTTCTTCAGTTTCTTCTACGAAGAAGAATCTTTAAAAAAAAAAAGGAAGAAATTGCGCAGTTTCGCAACGTAATTTTTTATGACGCTGTAACTTTTTAGACGCTTGAACGACCGTCTAGGGCATCCTCACTGCAAAAATGCGAAATAGAAAATTATTCGATAATAACGGTTAAGTTCGGAATTAAAAACTTTAACAACCGGAAATTAAGACAGAAGCAAGAAACTAACGAACTACGTTTAAGGACTGATTAAGTTCTGACAGGGCTAATTAGAAGCGTTTCGTGCTATTCGTCAACTTGTGAAAATTGTGCTGATTTGATTAATGGCGTATATACAACGTTAAGACGGAAAATGCGTAAAAAAGCGCGATTATTTTGAGTTTATGCATCTACGTTTCATGAAAAAAAATAAAAGCGAAATGAATGCTTTTAGCCGAAGATGGAAGCGGAAGCATTTGTTTGTTTCGCGTTATAAAGCACGTCGTATTTCCGTTTGAGTAATCCTTCGTTTTTACTACAAAAGCAATTGCTTTGCTTTTCCACGCTGAAGCCTGCAGCCGTCTTTTGTCATTACTATCACGTCGGTTAACGTAATTTAATTATCTTTAACGAGGTAACGATCGTAAGGTGAGTTTTTTAAATTCCTCGATTAATCAATCGCATTATGCGCAAATGCAACTTTATAAAAGTTGCATTTGCACATAATGCGATTAATCAGTCGATGAATTTAAAAACTTGCCTATATTTATCTCAATGATTGATCTTTCGAACTCATATAATATATAATTATGACATCGTGATGCGCATATATTAGTAGAAGATAATTAGAAAGTGAGGTGTAATTTCAACTATATACCAAGAAGTCAACTACTTCATGTAATGTCGTGGTATTTATTTTCACATGTATTGAATATGCTACATGTTTATGTCACTCATCTCCACAACATTATTATAACTTTTTACTGATAAAGAAAGTAAACTTTTTACAAATAATTGGACAAGTACGTTTTTGTTATTAAAATTTATTGGTACAATAATTAATTAATTTAACATTTTATAATCTTTGTTATTAATATTTATTATATATAAATACGAAGGAAATATGAATATACACTGAAAAAAATATTTCTAAATTTTAATAAATTATTTGTTTGAAGTATATAGTACTAACTAAATATTTATTAAATATGAAGATATATCTCTAATACAAGAACTAATACTTAATTTGATTTTACTAAATAAATATTTATTCAATAAAAAAAGTAAATAAACATTTAGCTGGCACTATTCAAATAAATATTTATTAAAATTTAGTACTTTTCCCTAACAAATACAATATTTTGCTTTTAACTATTTAATTAATTAATTGTGATCGAC
>Ga0157364_1001828_pt1 | contig 18861 bp, 13 predicted proteins | sample AttsexASBM2_FD_111476 | JGI IMG/M metagenome (GOLD analysis project Ga0157364, IMG submission 111476) | Fungus gardens microbial communities from leaf cutter ant in Ribeirão Preto, State of São Paulo, Brazil - Atta sexdens ASBM2 | ecosystem: Host-associated > Fungi > Mycelium > Unclassified ...
TCAGAAGCCCATAAGATTTCGATAGTTCCATCCAGAAACATATAATTTCTTATAAATAAATTTATCAATGTATTTCCTATTCTTCCGCCTAATTAAAAATACGCGTATTTCAATAATCATTTTATTCGTGGAATCTTTATTAATGTTCAAGTGTATGTTATTATCTAAAATTTCATGCATTTTTCCCATTATATTCAGTTAATGCTGTCCATTAATGCTGTCAAATTACCCTTATTTGCACGAGTAATTAGAAGATCAGAAGTTCAGCAATAAATTTTTGTGAAATATATTTCTCGATACACAATATACATACAGGGTGATTCAGAACAACCCAAGAGACGTATTCCTGATCGAATTCTAAGACGATTTTTCCTTTACGAAAATTTTATCCGAAGCTTAGTTTTCAGATTACAAGAAATAGCGTATCACGCGTATAGGAGACAAGCAGAAGCAGCGCTCACGATTAGACGCGATTAACACTTTATGCATGGGACGCACACTGATCGAATGCATTTACACGTTTATAAAAACATGTTCCTTCTTACTTTTCCCTTCTATAACACTATTTCTTTGTCTTTCATACTTTAAATATGCTAATTTCGTTAAATTATAAACTAGAATGAAATTAAAATGAAAGATTTATTATATGTGATATTTATTATATGTAATATTAAACGTATTCACTGAATTATACGATTTAACTGCATTTTTGTAGCCGCGAGTCAAGGAAAATTATGGGAATTTATTAGAGATTTACTTCGTAATAGAGAAACGTGTCCAAGTTTAATCTGCTGGGAAGATTATTCACAAGCCAAATTTCGCTTCGTAAAAAGCGATGAAGTGGCAAAACGATGGGGTTCACGGAAAGGAAATACAAAAATGACTTATGAAAAACTTAGTCGAGCTATGAGGTAATAATAAATAATAAAATTTTTTATATCTTGTGAAATAATTTAATTATATTTAGATATTGCTATATTAGTTTTTTTTCAAAATGATGCTTTTTAGGTACTATTATAAGAGCAAAATATTTCTACCAGTACTTGGTCGCAGACTGGTGTATCAATTTGGACCAAATGCGAAAGGATGGCAAACAGATAACCCAAATTTCCGATACTGAAACGGTGTGTCGAAAAAGAATCACAAGTTCGTATATGATCGAGCGTGCAAAATTGAAAAATTGTAAAATATTTCGCACGATGTTTTTTAACATTAGAAAAATAATTACTGTTATACTGTTATTCGTTGTATTTTAAACATCGTCAAATGTTATGTTTCTTACAGATAAAGCTAATAAACATAATAGAAAAAAACTTTAAAAAATGAGATTTGAAAAAAAAAAACATTATTTTTTCTTTCTTGATTTTAATTTCTATATCTTTGATATAAATATTTATTTTTTATTCCATCTGTTCTACAAAATTAATCATATATAATAATTACGATTACGAATTTAATCCTTCGCCGGTAATGTATGAAATTTTCACTTTTCGCCCGTAAATTGAAGTTTTGAGGTCACAATAGCAGATTTTTTTTAATTATTCTGAATTGTATAAAAATCTGAAAATTCTTATATATATATATATATATACTTGTGTATATCTTATGTTTTTATTAGGTGTTCTGATTAGTTTTGAAGGTTCATTACAAATGGTTACAGCTATAGATCTGCTAAAAATATTTTGAAATTGAATATGTCATTTCAAAGCTTGGACATTTCTACAAATAATTTGACATAGATTCTGTTCGTAAACGTCATTCATAAACGTAATTATACTTTTTAATGCGATTGAAAATAGAATATGATGCAAAATATTTTCGGCTACTTTACTACTTTGATTCGAAGAAAACGGCTGCCGAAACTCACCGATTCATTTTAGAAATTTATTCTGAGTCTGTTTCATCAGTTAAAACGTATAAATACTAGTATCAGCGATTTAAAAATAGTGATTTTGATTTAAAAGACAAAAGAAAACATTTAGATCAATCAAAATTTTTGAATGAAAATTCAACTGAAACGCTTGAAGAATTAGCTAAAGCATTAAATGTTAGTAAATCAACTGTTTCTGATCATTTACACGCAATAGAAAGGATTCAAAAAGAAGATAAATGAATTTCACACAAATTGTCTGAATTGACTATTCAAAATCGTTTAACCATTTACACTTCATTGTTTTCTCGTCACAAAAAGAAGCAATTTTTATATAAAATAGTATTATTAACATTTTTGTGCATCAAGTAGTTTAGTAGCTCAACAAAAACATTAATTATCATTTCATCTATACATATAAAATTTATATTAAATATTTATATTAAATATTATAATACTTGTAAAAAAGTTCACATATTATATAAATAAAATAATTATTACTTTTTTATGAAGAATAGCTTTATTTTCGCCTTTTTTTCAATGTCGATGATGTATTTGAGTTCATCTTTCTCTTTCCAGTCTACAAAATCATAAAAAAATATACATACTTTTTCAATAGTAGCATATAAAAATTAGATAAATGAAAAACGTATCGCTTATTTACTGCAAATCAAGAAATGAGTTTTCCAAAAAAAGTTTAAATGTTTTGAATCATTAAAATTATTTAATTTTAATTTTGAAATGTATAGCTATATCATTGTAGCAAATAAGCAATGTACAATAGCAATATATTTTATAATATAACTGACATTATATAATTAAATTATATACCTTAATTTGTAAATCCAAATCTGCTATTGTTTCTGTTTCTTTGTTAAGTGTATTATTTATGTCTTGATCAATATGCGGAAAGATAAAGTTTTTTCTTCTTATCTTTACCGCATGAGAGACAGAGTCACCTTGTTTTGCCAATGATGCTATTCTCGCTAATGATTCTTCTCCTCGAGTTAAGAGTGAACGTTTTTTTATAACATTCTGTAAATTTTACATAATAAATAGACTGCGAATATTTATGCAAAATACTTAACTGAATATTTTGCATAAATTGCATATTTACAAATGGCAATCTCAATCTTTCTGCTTTATTTTTTAATAAATTTTTAATGAATAACATCGACGATCGATAAAACTGTCCGATTAATATTCAGTTAAGTATTTTGCATAAATATCCGCAATCTAATAATAAGTATTTTGTGCGTGCGTGCTGTATATACATAAATATAGGCACGTACAGGATCTGAAAAATGCTTAAACTCTCGTATAGAGGCAGAATGGACTAAATTGAGTAGAAAAGCCCTGTATCATTTTGTAATTTTCGCAATAATTAACGAGTTTAATATCCATTTATGAAAATAGTCAAAATTGTCCAGCCTGAATGCAAGCGCGCGACGAGACAGAAAATGCATTCGCCGTCGTTAAGTACATGGAAAATTATTGTTTATTAGCGGCAATACAGGCTACGCACGAGTCGCGTATATCCGTAAATCCGTTTTGAGCTATGATTATTATTCCTCATGGTGGAAGGAATAATATGGTGTGTGCAAGTGCTTCTCTCGAAATCTCTATTCTCTCTGTCTAGGACTGTTCATAAGAAATTGTAAAACGCTAAACATGGAACGCTATTCATAGTTCGTTTTTATTTTAAAACCATCTTAAATATAATGTCTTAAGATGATAATACAGATTGATTTATGACATTTTAAGATTGTACTTAAGACAGTCTTAAATATAAGTATGAATACAGAACTGTTTCGCGTCGTGAAGTTGATACTGAATCTTTCCTTGCGCAAGGATTGCATTTTCCGATGTCAACCAGAAAAGTTCAGTAGAATACTCAATATGTTGCAACTCATCAGCAAACCGTGCAACGGTTGTGCTCTACTGAACACACCTAATAACTCGTTAACTATTGTAAAAATTGTAAAATAAAAGACTTTTCTTCAGTCCATTCTGCCTTTATGCGAAAATTTAATTGTTATCTATTAGACATCCTGTTTATACAAGCTATTATTTATTCATTTGCTTATGAGATGAGACAATATACGTCATATTTTCATTAATATTGATAAATTAATAATCTTACATATATCGTCTGAGATTTCTTTCCAATACTTGGTCCATTTAAGAGATCTGTTATATTCCGTGGCATAATTGGTTCTATATTCTCAAAAGAATTTACCTTGTCGAGAGAAGTATCTTGTTTTTGTGACTCATTACCTTTGATCTTCTTAACAGCTTCCAGTCCGAGTTTAAAGATTTTACTATGACATAATTCATCTTCAATTTCATTATTTGAGCATTTCTGTAAAGACATAAGATACTTCTATAGAAATATTCTGTATCTATTCTTTAAATGTGATCATTATTACACACAATAATTTAGTACCATTCTTTCTTCAAGAAATTTGTCTCTTTCATTTTTAAGTTTACTCCACTTTGCTTCTTCCTCATCGTCTTGCACGTCTACCCAGCCTTCGTTCTCATCAGATATTTGTGTTGACATCTCAATATTATTTCCTAACTTATCTAAACAAAATCATAATGTTATGCACATATTGGAGCATATCAAGTATTACATTTTGGAAATTTGACTCTTATAATATATTGAATCTTATAATGTATCTTATAAAATATCTTAAAAGAAAAAAAGTATGATAATCGTCTGTCATTTAAAAAATTATTTTAATTACACAATATAATATTAAAAAATATATGTATATATTATACCTATATTTTTCCATTTGAATTTACGCTCACGTCCCATTCCATCACTATGTAAATCGCCGTCCTCAAATAATAACTCTTTCAACAATCTCACCTCTCTTTTATCTTCATCCAATAGTTGTTTTATATGGATCTTTTCCAGTTGATCTTTCACTTCGTGTTCGTCTATATGTTCACCATCAGCTTCTTCAAATTCTAATTTATCCAAATTCTTCTCATCTTCATCGGCAGAATCCCAATCGCTTTCACTTAACTCTGCTTCTTCTTCCACAAAACTAGCTGCAACTTTTTTAATATCTTTTTCTGGCACAATTATATATTCATTTTCTTCGGAATCGTAATCAACATATTGTTTCTCTTCACTATTTATATCATCTTCTTTATCGAAGAATTGAGAATTCTCCTCTTCCGAATCAGACAAATTCAATACTTTGGCTAAACGTTTTTTAGGTTTTAGAAATGTATCTTCATCCTCATCATCTGAGGACATAACTCTTGGTTTCGAATCCATTGCGCTAACTTTATTTATTTTCTCTGCATGATTTACAGAATTATTAGAATCTTCATCTGACGTCAATTTTATATTTTGAAGCATTTTGTCTTTTGAATTTTTTGATTTAATAGCAACTAGTTTTGCGTTAGAATTTCTAGAACATTCAGAATCATTTGAACGTAACTGTAATTCAGTACTAGATTGCGAAAATAAATCTATATCAGTTCTCTGCGGAGATTCAAATTTGCCAGAACACAATCGCATAAGATATTCATCATCAACAATTTCTCCAATATCATCAAACAATTTTTTTTTAAAAATAGATTTATTTTTTACATTACATACATATTCAGAAAGTTCATCATTCTGTGTGCTTTTCATAGAAAGGAACTCATATTTATCAACTAAACATCCTCTTTTTTGTGATGAATCTTTTTCATTTTCTAAGGTAGTATTCAATACGCTTAATTGCGTTACAGGAGAAATCAAATCGAGCATACTTGTTTTCGTCAAAGGTGTCTTACAAATCTGGCTTCTTGTAATAATTTCTTGTTGACAAGCGGGCATATTGCTTTCATTTTCATTTATCCAATCAATATCATCGCAATGTGATGCATCTATGTCTGTTGATATATTTAATTGACTACTATGATTTTGTAAATAGTTCGGATTTGTAACGTTTGAATCGTTTTGGAACTCTTCTATTAATTTTGTTTTTCTATCGTTTTTAGTAATGTTAAAGCTTTCATAAGCATTAACATTATCAATATCTTTAAAATCAGATTCATTTTCATTCTTCATATTTGCATCTAAACTTTCTTCGTTTTCTTTTTTTTCTTCATATTTATCTTCATCATCATCATCATCATCATCATCATCATCATCATCATCATCATCATCATCATCATTTTCTTCTTCTTCATCAGTTTCTATTTCACTTACATCGTTGTACATGTATTCTTTTCTATATTTAAAATTTGTAGATTGTTTACTATATTTTATATGATCCTCACTCTCATCACATGTCTCTTCTATACTTGAATCTTCATTGTCTGTAACTTCAGCTTCGTCATCTGCAAATGGGCATTTACTCTTTTTCTTATCTCTAATGCAAACATCATTCTCTTCTAATTCACTTTCTTCACTGTCACTTAATTCAAAATCCAGTTCAACTTCTTGTTCATCTAAATCATAATCATTTTTTTCCTCTCCATTCCATTCTTCCTCCTGCGTTTGCAGCTTTATTTCTTTCAATTTCCATACTTTGTTACGCTTTAAAATCATTTGTAATTTCAAATCTTCCTTTAAGCGCATTAATTTGGCTCCAGGCTTATTCAATTCAGAATTATCAATGTTAACAGGTGTCTTGTATGGAAGTACTTCATTAATTGGAAGAAGACTATTCTGTGTATTTTGTAAGTGTACAACAGTTGTTTCAGATTTATTATTACTCGGTTTTTTCGATTTTACATTATCTGTTAGATCAATAATCATACCTGGCGATCCTCTTAAAGTAACTTTCGAATTGGATACTAATGCTGATAACTTTTTTCTATTCGCCAAAATCTCGTCTGCAGATTTTGAAAGAACTTGTAGGTGATTATCAATCTTTTCACATTCATCTGCTGAAGAATTATGTTGAATTTTTGACTGAATATCATTAATTACAAGAAGAGATGATGATACGTCATTTATTTTAGAATATTGATCTTTTTTTTCATTATTTATATCTTGTGTAATACACTCATCAAAATTTGAACATATAATATTATCTGTATCATTATCACTTCGAAATGTTTCAGTTACTTCCTTATTATTTGTACTATTAGAAGTTGTTCCTGCAACTACTTTCGTTGCTTCTATAACTGAATTTTTATCTCTTCTGTTAATTACATTGGAATCATCTTGATATATTTTTGATATTTCATTCTCTGTTACAGTAATTTTTAACTTTTTGTCGTCATTAATACATGTTTCTTTATTCAAAGAAATAATAGTTTTAACTGTTTCGTTTGTTACTTCTTGTTCATCGAGATATGTTTCACAGCTGTCATTTTCAAAATGTATGTCAATTAATTTTCTTGGTAAACTAATTTTTGGAAAATTTTGATTATATTCATTTATCTGTGATAGTAATGTATTAAATCCGTCTGGATTACAATTATTATCTATTAAGGAAGCTAACTCTACAGCTCGATGATCTACTTCGCAAACATCATTTTGAAGTAACGCCTCACACGCATTAGCATTTAAATGATTTTTCTGTACAATCTCTTTTCTGATAGCTTGAGAATGTCGATTATTTATTTCAAATTTTTTAGGATTTTGAATATGTGTATGCTCAATACATATTGATGACATCTCTCTTTCATTTCTAATGGAAGATTTTTTTATATTTTCACTAACCAAAGGCATAGATTGTACATCATCTTCCGAATCTGAAGATTTGTAAAAAAGTTCTGCTTCTTTTTCCTTTTCCGCAAGTACCTGACTATTTAAAATTATATGTAAATATAATTTGTTCATATTTTAAAAACAAATTTGTAAAACGTGCGTGTGTGAGTATATATTTAAATATAGTATAATGTATGTATATATACAGGGTGTCACAAAAAGGTCAGGACATTGAATTATCTAGGAAAGATGACATTTTCGTGTAAAATTTTCCATACAAAAGTTATAGGACACTAATTAATCCATTATATACTGGTATTGGATTGATTTTGAACAATCTTAGGAATGTAACATTAAGATCACTGAATTATTTTAATGGGAACCCCTATTTTTTTTATTACAAATTCTTGCAACTGACATTAAGACCTTTTCAAAACAATATGATTAAGTTTCATTTGGCGAAAAAGTATTTGACATGCGCTGCTAAAGTTTAAATACTGCCGCGTATGAGCGTTATTCATGGTATACCATGCAGAGATTGCATAGTTGGATTTGCATATCAAATCAATATCACTATATAATGAGTAACTTGGTACCCTACAACTTTTGCATAAAAATTGCAAAATGATAGGTCTTTTTTACTCAATTCAGTTCGTTCTACCTGCTCACAAGAGATGATGCGATTATTACTAGATACTCTATATAACCTAATATATCTATAATTTATGTACATATAAAATTACCTTACTATCGCAGATGACATCTTAAGTTTCGCTGCCGTTGAAGGCGCTTTCGGAAGAGCAGCTGATACTCTTTTTCTATTCAAGAATTCTTGTAATGTACGCTGTTTTGGCCTATGATATGGTAAAGAAATTTCTGTTTCTCTTAATAAACGTTGACTTTCGCTATGTATCTGACGCATTGCCTCATCTTTAGAAGCTCTTATAGAGCCCTATATATTATAGGATCAAAATAATGTTATTAATTTACAAAATTATATTTTATATTAACTGCTATAATATAACATCTATTGCTGGCCAAGTATAGGATTTCTCTTATCTAATTAGATATATTTGATTTTCATCGATTCAAATTTATCATAATTGTTTATTAGCATGTGACAAGACCACCCAACGAGGCGCGCGTTCACCATCACTAGGCACATTAATATCAACATCGTTTCTAAACAACATGTCTAATGATGAAGAACGTACATCTCTCTGGGCGATCTTGTCACACACTTGTATTTGGCGATAGGCTGGGCGAATTTGGAAATGTTCATAAATTAATAACTCGTCAACTAAATGCAAAATGGTAGAGGACACGTACATCTGTCCTTATCTAACATATTGCATATCGTCTGTTACAAGATCGAACATCTACTGAAAATACAATTACTGCTATTTATTATTCTAAATTTTTGCTAAGCTTACGCATACACATGAATTATGTTCAACCAAAAATTTTTTTTTTTAATCTTAGTTTTACAAATTCAGTATTGTTTGTTCAAATAATTCGAGGTTTGCTGAATTTTTATGCTACTTATATGAACTCAAAAACTTTTATATGAAGCAAACTTCAACCTCAGCTACAAGCCAAAAGTGAATTTTTTATATTTTTTTTACGATCTGTTTTTGAAATGGACACACTCAGGCCTTTTATTTTTATTGTGCATATTTTAAATTTGTAAACATTTTGTAAACAATCTGTAAAACAAACTTGAAAAATTTTGATTTGTAATGTAATTCATGATAATTGCCGTTCTAACATTGCCTTTAAGTGTTGTGTTTTCTTATACTATTCATCGAACTTTATTGTCATACTAAATACATACCCGTCTCTTTTTAAGAGATTTTTTTTTAATATCCTTATTTTCAGATGTTTTATTAAATATGATATGAATGTCATTTTTTGTTTTTTCTTCCTTTGATTCAGAATCTACTGAAATTCGATTTTCACTCTGTAACAAAGATATATTATAGTTTTATAATTTATTATATTATTTTAAAATTATAATATAAGAAAATATTTATATACAATATGGTTACAGTAATACTTACAATAAGAACCGTTTGAGATAAGTTATTACTCTCGCTTGTTTGTGTATCTTTTTCAGATTCTGTTTCTTTATTTTGTTTTTCTTCCTCTGATTCAGAATCAATTAAAGCTTGATAATTTTTAGCCTACACAACGAAGACAATATGTTTTAAATATGTACTTTTTATACTTACAATTTTGAGGCTTCCATGGAAATGTTCTTTAAAATTATTTCAAAGTTTGCGGATTATTAATGCTAATATTTCGCAGGGTTGACGAGAAAGACGAATTTTTTTTATTTTGATCTGGACAGTGATCAAAACTGGTTTTAACCACTAGTTAAAATGTACCTTTATTTTTAAGACTTTTTATTAGGCTTTTGACAAGGTGAGTCCAATAAAACCCATCACTAAAAAAATCCATTTAAAAAAGATGAAATGCCAGTGTGCTTGGAGCCGAAATTGCATCACTACGAAGCGCGATTGTTGATAGAAAGAACGTTCAAAATAATAAAAATTTTCAATAAAGATCGAAAATCGAGTTTTTATAGAGAAATTTTCAAAAATTTCGATTCTCTCAAAACTTGATTCAACTGTTTTATCATCATGGTTTATTTGTACCTTTTATTCCATTGATCGAAAAATTTAAATAGTTTTTAATAATAATGACATCAAAGTTTCTTTCTATAGTTCTGACAAACTACAAAAATATACAAAAGTTTAAAAAGATTTTCGTGCTCATTTACCGAAGAATAACGTAGTTTATAAGATTAAGTGCAATGATTGTGATGTATCATATGTTGATGTATCATATGGCAGACGAGCAGACAGTTGTTGAAAACAAAAATTAAAGAACATCATAATCATTGGAACACTCTGCTCGATCTGTAATAATCGAACGTAGATTGCAGTTTGAACATGATTTGAATTGAAACAGTATCTAAATTTTAGATGAAGAACTATGCTATAACAAACGTCTAATCTTAGAGACGCTGAATATTAAAAAGCAAAAAAAATAATAGTGTGTCTTCCAACAAGCAACATAAAACGATTGTGACACAATGAATCATTACATCTTTGTTAAACAAAGATGAGATGATCGCTGTATTGTACTATCGCTTGTTGGAAAGCACTTAATTTACAAACGGACACAGAGAGTCTTCATGAAGTATATATACCGATTATAAATTTGACTTTGCAATACCAAGATTACTTTTCAATCATTGTTTTTCTCTCAATCAGTATTTGTCTGTCATTATACAATTTAAATTTATTCTCTGACTAATTGTAAGTACCTTTATAACTGTACTCTTTTTGGATTTGATTTTTACTTTTTAACGACTATATTTTTAATTCAATATTTATTTTATTATATGTATATATAATCATACTGACTATTAAAATTATTGTGACGAGCATCTTTTTAACAACATGCGAAAACAAAACTGTATGTTAGTTTTTTATTAAAGTGACGTTTGCTTGCTTAATTCATTCACTGTAGAACAAATTGCCCAATTTATAAAATTTATTAGAACATGCAGAAATTCCCAACAATCAATTGATCAACCGTTTGCGAGCAATTTCGATTCTTTTATAAAACATTCATCTGGCCTCATCTAATTATGATATATTATCATTCGATCTCTATTGTTGTCTTCATCTTTTTAACACTACTGCGTGGATTTATAATATCTGAAGATGGTTCAATCTAAATCTCAAAACATGTAATATTGTTTTAAATATAAATTTGTAGAATGTAATATATTGTATGTCCTTGATTATTACATTTAAATTTTTGTAATTGACTCTTACTCTTAAATGCCCTTTCAAAAATCTGCAATTAGTAATGATAATTATTACTTTTTTTACTAAGGTGAATAACTATAACTTGTTATTTTTAAAAAGTAACTTTCCGTTTCCTATATGTATGCAATAACAATAACGTTTATTTTGTTCCAATTTATTACTTGATATGTAATAAATATTTTTCTAATTTATTGTGATCTAATTTTTATTCTTTTTTCGCTTCTTAATCTTAACTCTGAGCTGAGATCGAAAAACTATATTAATAACAGTAATATAGGACAAAATGAAACTATTATTAAATTTTGATCAGAATACAGATGCCCAAAATTGATCACGACTAGAAGGTTAAAAGCAGATTAAAATCATACTGGTTGAAATCATACTGTCCAATCTTGGCGGTTATAAATATTACAGTTTACTTTAACAATCTGTACCTGATATTCAGATATATCAGATTGTTCCTTGCCCATAATTAAACTTTAATATTTACAAAATACTTAATGTCCCATATAATATAAGTAAATAATTCAAAAATTTTTTGAATAATTTATTTATATTTGTTAAATTTTATTTTAGTGATGGGAAAAGAAGGAGATAAAAAAAGAAGCCATACTATATAAATTTTGAAAGGATCTACATCTCTAGAGTACTGACATCTCTAGAGTAATGCCGATTCTACAATGAATCTATTACTGTCCATAGTCTTACAACTAATCTGTGAAGTTGACTAATCAGCATTAGTTGTACAAGTTGGCTATTGGTCAATTTCATGATAAGACTATAATAATTGGGACTATTGATTACAGATTCATTGTAGAATCAGTATAAGTATAGAATGGAAGATAATATCATTATGTATATAATGTAATTACTCACAGTAGTACATGTAATATGATGAACCCTTTGAGGAAAATTATAACTCTCGCTTGTTTGCGTATCTTCTTCAGATTCACTATCTATTATTCTTCTTATACTCCTACTTTTCGATTTATTCTTATATTCTGCAATCTGTAAGTCTGTTTCAGGTGATCCAGAATAATATTCATCATCAACATTAGCAGTTTTGATTAATATTTCACATAAACTAGGTTGTTCTACAAAATCACTCATAGCATTTGAATATATCTTTTTAACAGTGTTAATGCCATTATCTATATCACGATATTTTTTATTCGTGACTTTTAATTCTTTTGTCGATTTGTTCGGATTGATTCCATCGCGTAGGCGAATATTGTCAACTAAGGTATCAAAAGTTCTATTATCTCCTATTTTTTTCTGATTAAAACAACTTCCTTCATTTAACAATGTAACATCACAAATATTTCTTAAGTTTCCTTCAATATTTTTCTCTTCTTTTTGACAATGTGTTATTTTTTCATTGTTAAATTTTTCAATATCTTTAAAGATATCTGATTCTGTATTAACTTTTTCATTAACATCTTTTTTGTTTAAATAAACATCTTCGAGATCAGTGACTGTTGAGAGAGAAACAATACAAGCCATTATCAAAGAATGTGAGAAAAATGTCTTTGAACCAAACAGAAATATAGATTATAGAATAGAATTCATATATATAGTTTCTTTTCTTAAACATGCAGAAATGCAGAATTATGAAAGAAATATATTTCATTAATCCACAACACGTTTCATTACATCTCGCGATACAACAGATAACACAGACAGATCTTGCTGATTGCTCCCGCACAGTGGACGCGGAATTCGCGGAAACGACGAAACGTTTGCCGCGCGGCACATGCGACACGATAACCAATGAACACGTAAAGTATGATGTAAGAAGACAAGGATTGTGTTTAGAGAACTCCAACAGTTGAGTGAGCACTCGCTAAATTCTGTTTTAGGCCGGTATTCATAGTCAGATTTTAAGCCGATTCTGACATCAGTTACAAGCCGATCGCAAGTTTGTTGCGTCAGCCAATATGAAGGATTGATTTCAAAATGCAAGCTTCAGATTAGCTGTTGCAACAAACTTGCTATTGGCTTGCAACTAATGTAGAACCGGCTTTATTTTCAAGAACATCTTAAGACGCTAATGCAGCCCTCTGATTGGTTTCGTGACTTCTTAAGACTGTATTTAAGACGGTCTTGAATGTAAGATCTAACTATGAATACCAGCCGTAATGTCTGTATTAAATCCTGAGAATTTAGTACAGACACGAACTACATCTGTTTCTCATAAAAATAAATAATTTCATTTTATAATCTAATCCTCATGGACAATTTACAGTTCTGTATCATTCGTTCTGAATTAATTCTTGGCATTCGGATTGCTTGAAGATCACGTGATCAAACTCGCCATCTCAGATTTATATTGCACCTTTTGTTATCTAGTGGCTTTAGAGAACAAAGGAAGCAAGTGGGTTTGGGCGATTCCTATAGTTACCTTGTTAGTTTCTGTATCGCATACCACGCTACATGTAATCGCATCCTTAGAGAGAGATGCTTGCAAACTGAGCACACTTTCTGAACTAGACACAGTACTCTACACACAGTACAATAAGTTGAACTGAAACAAATATACGTTTGTTTCACTTCAACTTATTGCACTGGTTCAGAGTGCAAAAAAACAGACCCATGTTATCCCTTCCACCATGGGCTACAGGAAAAAGGTCCTCGTATCATCTCACAGGGGTCTCAGGTTTCTCTCCGATAGTAGATAAGTAGATACAGTTTAGTTTTCAGTTGAGTTCGTTGGAGTTTGGTGTCTGGTAAGTATAGTAATAAAGAGGATTAATTTTATCACATTAATAGGATAAATATCTTTAAATGAATTTTAAATGTAGAGTTACAGTAATTGGTAATTATATAGTTTAGCATAATCACCTCTAAAATCAATAAAATTAGGCTTATTCGACAAGTTACATAAAATGAAAGAATATGGTAAAAATAATGTTCTGCTCTGCGAATCAAGCTATTGAGCATTAAAGTTGACGACTATTGAGGTTAGGAAATCTGTCATAGAGGCGAAACGAGGAAATAGAATTGTACTGTTGCACGTGGATTTCGACTCTCCAGTTTTTCATGCGAAGCGACTTTCACTCCACCTCTTCCTCTGCCAAGGAGCGCACGACTTTTGAGTTCTGCAATTGTATTATTGCACGTGGATTTCGACTTTCCGCGAAATGAGCTGAAATGAGCGTATGAAGCAGCGGAAGATTAAACTGTGTAATTATCCAAAAGAGAAAATATTACTTTTTAAAAAAGTAATATCTAATAAAAAAAAATAAATAAATGAAAGAAAGAATTTTATGAAAAGAATTTAATATTAAATCTGTGTTTATATGGCAGACATATGTCAAAATTTATTGGTAATTTTATAAAAACAGCTCGGATGATATTTTGACATTAGAGTAGATATTGAGTATTAAGTACTCTAAAAGATTTTAAGGTGATTGTTCACACAAATTCGAGACGAAAACTTCATATGGCCTAATATCCGAAACGGCCGAAAGTTTTAATTGAAAGATAATAGGGTGCCAAACTTGAAGGAAAAATTTCGTTTTTCTTTTTTTAATTTTAAGAATCACTCGAATTATTTAGATTTTAAATGAAACTTTATATACAAAGGTAATAATATATTATAGGTAAACTTTATATACAAAGTTATAATAATATATTATTTCTGAGATACTTAGGGCTTCTTTCACCAACTTCTGATTAAATTAATCGACGCTTAATTTGCAGAAGTGCCTTTCTTCTTCTTTTTCTTCTGACAAGATAAACTCAGTAAACGAGAATGGATTAAAATGGATTAAAGTTTTTTTAATGCGTACTTTAAATCCATGAAAATGGATTGGATCCGAGCTGACACTAGTTTAATATTCGAAAAAAAAAAAAACATTCATCTTTAATGGTTATAAATTTTCCTAAGACATTTATAATAATTATACTTGAAATTAACTACTTCAAATTGGTATTAAAAAACGTATCTTAGGATTCGAATCTGGGATTATGAATCTTCTATGTTATCTGCACACCACTTCTTCAATTGGTGTGTTATTCATTCTCTATTTCAATTACAAGCTAAACTAGTAATGAAATTATATAGATATAATAAAAATATCATTTAACAAATATAATAAAGTATAAACAATTCATATTACTATGAGACAACATTGGGTAAGAGATAACATCGGATAATTTAATCTCGTTTGGCTGTCGCACGCCATGATTAACCTAATATTTGGACTTGTTCGACTTAGTTTGCGAGTTCATCGATCATTTATTTTATTTCTAATCAAAGAGAAACAAATGAACATAGCTCAATTATTTTTGTTACAATTTTTTTGAACTTAGTTGGATTAAAACGAAAAATTTCCTGCTTATAATTTTAAATAATTAAAAAGTAGCATTTATGGTCCATTTTTAAATAAAAACTTTTTTTATTTAATTAGAAATTTAATTGAAAAATTTAATTGAAAAATTGCATTTCATATTCAGAATATTGAATTGAGCAGTATTCACATTGTACAGAAATTGCTGATATTATTTTGGAAAGGCATAGAGTTATGCTCTATGCCATTCCTATAAATGAATAAAAATGCATTCAGGATTGAAAAAGACATTTGCTTTATCCAATTCCTATAAATGAATAAAAACGCATTCAGGATTGAAAAGGATTAATTTTAACATAAATCCGTATTTCTGAAAATCTGAATCCATTTTAATCCATTTCAATCTCGTTGCTGGGAACTGTGTATAAGTTCTCACTTTGACAGTTGTGAGTTAATCATGAATCAGTGTTAATCGAAATTGGTAAAAGAGACTTTTAAAGTTAAAGTTTAGTAATTTTGATAAAAAAATCAATGCAGAAATCAAAGTTCTGATAATCTTTACCGTGACATATGTGAATGTTATCAAGAACATTCTTCTAAATGTTGTGTCGATATCACGGCACAGTTCGCGGATTCAAAGGACTTCGGGAGATGAGATTAACCAACTTTGTAATTTTTTTAAATAGAATATATTTACTTTCACATATAACATCAGTGGTTATTTTATTACAATTCCTCTTAGCACTATTCGCGTCATGATAGATACAGTAAAACGATGGGCAAAGTAACGCGACAAGTTTCTTTCAAATTTCTGATAGACGACCGCGTCCGCGGTCGTGCTTATATTCTATTTTTCGGCGTTCCTTGAGCGTTCCGTGCTGGCTCATCAACTTCCGCGCTTCTGAGTCCACATTTCTTAAGTTTATATTCGCGCAGGGTCTTCTTTTATTAATTATTTAAAAGTAACTTTAAGTATATTTAATAAATCGGTTTCAACAATCATTTATTTAATCGTTTATATTGCTTACACGTTCGTGGCAAGTGTTCGCGCAATTGTCACTTGTGCAATTAGCACTTGTGACATTAATAACGATAAAAAAATTTTAGCCAGTGGTTGTTTATTACAGTTATTAATAAATAAACAATGACAATATTTATAATTTGAATTTTATCTAGTATGTTTGTATAAATATCACATTGCATATCAATTGAATGCAATGCTCTACCCTTTCCATTTAATCCAGTAATCAACAATTGCATTGCTAATGTGATAGGTAAAATATATTGAGTAACATAACATAACAAGAAACGTAAATATTTATTATTTTTCACTATATATATATATAAAATACTATGTATGCTATAAGAAAATAACATTCCAAGACAAACTTAATTTTGCTATTTATATAAAATTTAATATCTCAGAAACTATAAATTATTGAAGGAACATTATTTATGAGTAAACGCTATTCTCAAGTAACAGAGCAAGTAACGCTCGTTAAGCGCTAAAAAAGTGATTATATGCGCTTTTTTAGTGCTTTGTCAATGCTTTGTAAGCATTGTGTACTACTTGGGTAATTTAAAATCATTTTCGCTGTGTAACTTTTTATATAGAATTTCTATTATGCTTTATTTAGGTAATTACAAAAAATAGTGTGCTATACAAAAAAGAACAATGATGGCTTTGACATGGATCGACAAATACAAGCTTATTACCAGAAATATAGCAGAATGGCTGGGAGATGAGAAACTTAAAAGTATCTTAAAGAAACGTGATTTGAAGTTGTATTGGGGTACAGCTACAACAGGAAAGCCTCATATTGGCTATTTCGTTCCTATGTCCAAGATAGCTGATTTCTTACGAGCTCAAACAGAGGTGATAATTCTCTTTGCAGACCTTCATGCGTACTTAGATAACATGAAAGCACCATGGGAGCTTCTAGAGCTTCGTACTCAATATTATGAAGCTATAATCAAATCGATATTAAAGTCAATCGATGTACCACTAGATAAATTAAAATTTGTTAAAGGCACAGATTTTCAGTTGTCCAAGTAGGTATTAAATGAATCTTTGTATCTTGTATTTTGAATACAAATTATATATTCTATTTTTCTGATATATACGGCCGAGTTGATAGAAGAGTGAAACAAATTAGAAATTAGTATTAGGGTTACACTGTTAAAATTTTAAAAAAATCATGAATTTATGACATAGTTTCAAAGAATGCATATAATTGAAAGCCTAACAAAAAAATTAAGTTACGTATCTAATTACAATGTTGTTCCAATTTAGAATTTTAAAAAAGTCATATTAGAAAGTAATATTAAGATATATCATTTTTTTCTATCAACGCGGCGATATATTTATTAATGCTATTATAATTAACATTTCTTTTCGAGGGAATACACATTAGACGTATATCGTTTGAGCTCGTTGGTGACAGAACATGATGCGAAGAAAGCAGGTGCTGAAGTTGTTAAACAAGTTTCTAATCCATTGCTATCAGGTCTTCTTTATCCGGGTCTACAAGCACTCGATGAATATCACTTAAAGGTGGATGCACAATTTGGTGGCGTCGATCAAAGAAAGATCTTCACCTTCTCAGAGAAATATTTACCAATGCTAGGTTATGAAAAGCATATCCATCTGATGAATCCGATGAGTCAGTATTGTGCAGTAAAATGAATTGAGTCCTTTGTGTGTTATTACATTTAAATATAATGCAATTATTATATATAACTTTTTCATATTTGCCTTTTGTTCAGTTCCTGGCTTGGCTGGTGCTAAAATGTCTTCATCTGAGGAAGATTCTAAGATTGATTTATTGGATAATCCTATAACAGTAAAGAAGAAGCTGAAGAAAGCATTTTGTGAACCCGGAAATATCACAGATAATGGAATTTTAGCATTTTCTAAACACGTTATATTTCCATTATTTAAAGATGGCGAAACTTTTAATATATCAAGAACTGCAGAATTTGGTAGGTGGTTTGTACATGTAGAATGCTCGCAAAATATTTCGTGTACTGATAGAGCGAACTAAACTAAGTCAAAAAATCCTCTACCATTTCGCAATAGTAACAAGATATTAATTACTAAAAATCGCCGAATACACACACACACACACACACACACACACACACACACACACACACACACACACACACACACACACACAAAAACAA
>Ga0157364_1001829_pt1 | contig 18861 bp, 9 predicted proteins | sample AttsexASBM2_FD_111476 | JGI IMG/M metagenome (GOLD analysis project Ga0157364, IMG submission 111476) | Fungus gardens microbial communities from leaf cutter ant in Ribeirão Preto, State of São Paulo, Brazil - Atta sexdens ASBM2 | ecosystem: Host-associated > Fungi > Mycelium > Unclassified ...
GTAATTATAGTTATAAATACCAAAAACTTTTCTCTCCAAATAATTCAATAAACGTGAACAAAAGTTCTTGCAAATTTTCTTTTTTTTTTATTCACGTTTATTTAAGTTACAGTTGAGAGAAAAGTTTTTGGTATTTTTATGACTGTAATTGGTAAAATAATTCTATTCTATTTACAAGCTCTTGTAAGCTCTCTTTTTTTATTCATGTTTATTTAAGTTTTAACGAAGTATTCGTCGACGTGAATCCATGATCGAAGAATGACGTCTGTTTGTTCTTCAAGGGTTCGGTTTCATCATGAAAAGGGCATCATGGAAGCCAGCCATGAGATGAATGCAACGGCTATCGTTGAATCTACCGTGTATCTAATGATAAAGGCTACGTCTAATGAGAATGTGCGCGCGCGTGCGCGCCAGTGAATTCATTACCCAAGTAGTGAAGATCGAAGAACCGCATTGTTCGGTTTCCTTTCGGTGCATCTATTAATCTCGACGGCGGCGAACTTTCAGTAATTGAAACGGCGAGTTAACTTAGGCAGAGCTCCGCAGATCTTTTACGCTGCGCTCGCTTTGTGCTCGCGTTCCCCACCACAATCGTACGTGTGAAATAATAAAAACCGGGGATATGAAGTGTGTACTGCATCGATATAGCTAGCCTTCTCTTCCTTTCTCTTTACGCGAGGGTGCAACTCGGTGGTGTTGGATGTATGGCACTAAAGCCCAGCGTCCCTACAACCTAATGCTGCGATACATTCACGAGAATTCGCATCACATCCCCTTGTACATACTACTGCGCCACGTCCCTGCATCGACCTCGCGTTCTCTTTAATACTCTTTTCGTGTCCCTCGGAATCGCCTCCCCCTCGTCGTCACCTCCGCCCCTATCGTCCGGCCATTCTCTTCCCCTGAATGTGTTCCTACAATCGTGTACTTTCCAACCCATGGAGATCGCGTCGGTTGAGTACAATAGGCCCTCCCGACCGACCCTTCGTCCTCGTGGTTCACCCTCCAAGAACCCACGCCGTCGACGAAGCGTATACAGATATACGTGCCGACACGCTGACGACACGTCTTGTCGGTACATCCGCCGATTAACAGGCGAACGAACGGCGATCCTGGTTCAACAACGTTCGTTCGATGGGTCGCTCGACACCTTGCAAGGCTTTACAAAGATAGACCAAAAGAGAGAAGTAAGCTTTTTAAAATCTTTCGTTTTATCTCGAGACTACTTTGCATTATAAGTAACGGTGAATGTTTTACATAGACAAAAATATAATTTTCGTAAAAAAAATAATAACGTTTCAAAATAAGTTCCTTTTAATTATTATCATAAAAGGTAAAAGCACAGTGAAAGTAACTTTATGAAGCATAAGGGTTTGATTATTCAACAATATTATTTAACTGATTATTTAATTATTCAACACTATTACTTAACTGGTTATTACGAAATCTGTTTTAAAAATCTAGATTTAATAGATCTAGTTAAAAAGTAGAAGAGAGAACAAAGAAACTGGTAAGAATTGCTAGTCGATCTAAATTCGTGAAAATTGAGATCGGCAATGTCAGACACATTTTGGAACACCTTCCCTCGAGTGCAACTCACCGCAAACACGTCTCAAGGGAGGCAAAGATACACGACGTGTTTGACATAGATTGAATCGACAATGGTTTTGTAGCCGCTTGTCTTTTTAGATGCACAGTGATGTGACTGCCAGTGGTGAAGAATTGCAAACATGCGGTCTAAGGCATGCTCGAATCCTAGCTTCTGTATCGAGAGAAAAATATTTAGACGTTTGTGGCTATTAAATTGCATAGTAAAATAGTTATTGTTAAGAGTTCTACTTTTATACTGTTATAATGTAGTAATATTTATAGTTCTACCAAAAAATATAGTTGGCATCGAAAATGATTAAGTATAATCGCATTTTTTTCTCTTAATGTGATAATCAAGAGTGTATTTATCGAAAATTTATAATATTGTATAAAATTAATAACGTATAATTAAAAAAATCAATCCATAAAAGTTAAAATAATTCATAAATTAAATAGTAGAAAAAGGTTAAAATGATTCAGATTCTTTGTATTCTTTATACGCTACACTGGTTACCATTAATACTTTATACTTTGAAATGGGTGAGAGAGATATAAAAGCACTGTTGCAATTATCGAACAATAGATACCGTTGAAGAATTAATAATTAAATAAGCATTAAGAACTAGCTATTGAGAAGTCTGATTACATAGGATGGCTTTTGAAATCTCTTCTTTAAGAAATGAATCAAAAACATGAGATTCGTTTGTATGTGCGCGTTGTTCGCTTTGTCTGGTTGATGTGAAAATAAGGGACGATAAATCGCTGCTCTTTCGGACGTGAAAGGAAAACGTAAGAGGTGCTCGTCGTGTTCACGCTGACGGAAACGCCAAGTGAGGCGCCGAGCGACGATTAATTCAGCTTCGTTGGCTCAGAAAAGTGGTCTCGTTCGCGCGAAACTGGCGAAGATCGCGATCAATTGGGCACTTTACGTCACTTATTATTGACGCAGATACAGCATGGAACGCGCTATTATATAGCTCGTAATAATACTTTCAATGCGCTTTGCTGGCCTTATCATATTTTATAAGGGCAGCCCGATCGTTTCTCACGTATACGGTCGATAAATTATCGTGTTGTTGAATCATAGTTACATTTATCAATCTTTCACGCGGCACCTACATGAATGTTCAAAGGTCTTTAATCAGTCGTCCAATAACAGAATATTGTAATAGGAAATGCGAGCTTGTACATCACGCACAGAATCCGTGACATAACAAATGATGATTTTGCAGAAGTACAGTTAATAAAGTACAATTTTGCTACCATGCGTTATTTATCTAACTTTTTCGTGCGAACTACACCCGTTAGCTAATTAAGTAATTTATGAGTGCCCAGAGACCGTCGGAACGTCGTACATTCGCACATCCGCTTTAATTTAAATAGATTAATTTCTATCCGAATCCGGGATACACAAATTTCGGCATTTTCTATTAATGGCTCATTTGGCTCGTTTAAACCGTGCATCGAGCAATGTTTTATTGTCGTTCTGACATAAACCGATGCAAATACTTATACGTACCGATGTACCAACTGCGACCAGCCACGACCGAAAGCCCAGCTGTACCCTTGCGCGTTTCAGGATTTTTCCCCGATTGCGTTTATCTCGCACGTCTGTCTTATACACGTAGAATAATTTATACAATGGCACGAATATTGTAATATTCATCTTTTTACAGAGAGCGCCTTTTATAGAAATTAAAATAAAAATTAGTTTGCATTCTTTGCACGCGTTTTTTTAATTCACACATTTTTTCATTAAAATTTAATCTTCTCACTAAAACATATGTTCTAATCGTCGTAAGTAGACATTTCTTATCTTGATCCTACATAATTTCGAAACATCTCATAATAAATCCATCAATTTAGAAAATGTATGATTACTGAAATAATTTTCTAGAAAGCATTGTAAACATGTTACAATGTTTTCTAGAAAAATTTAAAAATTAAAAAATTCTAAAATTTTTATAATTTAATGATAAAGAAGTTCAAACCTAGAATTGATATTACAATAATTTAATTTTAGATTAATAAATTCCTTGATTCCTTGATTTTTCCCAATTTTCCCTGACCACTAACAATCCTATCAATAACAATTTATATTCACATTAGGAGATTGTTCCATGCTATTTTAATCAAGTTGATCAAGTTTCATAATTTCTAAAAATTTGATAACGTTATCGCTTACTTACATACGTCTTACGAGTTAAAATTAAAAAAAATTTTTGTTTGATTACAGTAATCATTTTAAATCAATAACGTACAGTAATTTTTACATTATACATTAAGCGATCAACCTGGTTGAAATGGCATAGAATGATTCTATTATATTTATTCTTGCATTCTATCATAGATTTATCGCACTATCGCACAGTGCAACTAACTGAGAGATCCAATCATTCATGACAGCTATTGTAAATTACTTCCTGAAAATGGACCTGAAGTACATACACGTCTTCTACCCACGTGTCAATCATCTCATGATCCTTTCAAAGCTCCTTATTCTCCTTTTTATATATTCTTCAAGGTGAGTAATCGTACCCTACGTTCTATCCTTTCTCGGACACGTTTCACGTTTTTCGTTCGGTAAAGCATGTAGATAGGCAGGTATTCCTATTGCCATACTAGTGGACTGTTGCACTGGTACACGAGCAAAACCACATGGCCTTATCTGGACCATAACGCTTCGCATATATCGTGTCGCGAGCCACCGGTTTTTCTTCCCTTCCTCTCCCGCTCCGAAACTTTCGCGGTTGCGAGTGCAATATAAGCTGGATCCGCCGTGCGATTCTGCTAGGTCACGAAGACGCATACATTCTCGCGGGGGTGGCACACAGCTGTGCATATATCGTGTCCATGCGATACCCTCGATCACATACACCGTGTTACGCTATTGGCAATGCACTTCCCATTGTCGATGGCGGCCCGTTCGAGCATCGAACCACGATAGAGCGGCCTCTTTTCCACCTTGGTAGCGTCGTGAATATTAAGGTCAACGCGAGCGATCACACAGGAAGCGATGGACCGATTTTCCGCATAATTTCGCATGATATTACCGCAACGTGGAGCCGCGGATTGTCCGATGTATCCACGAATTTTTGAGAGTATCCGCGTCTTTCCTCGTTCCTCAAACTTTCCATTAACGAGTTGTATGATCATTGACAAAGTCCGTGTGCTGTTCGAATATAATATGGAACGGATCGGATTGAGATAAAAAAATCTACCTTTTAGATGGAGAAAAATTCGACGATAATAGCAAACTCGCAGAAAAATCATTAGGGCTTCGCTATAATGTTTGAAAGATTCTATCTGTTAAAAAAAAATATATACTTTTATGCATTTCGAATAATTTCAATTAACTGTAGTTAAATAATTTAACGAAATGTTTTTACTTCTGGACAGGTTAAATTTCAAATTAATCAAACGACATGCAGAAATATATCAAACCATTAATTTGAAATTTAATTGTGTATTTGAACATAAACCGAGTTACTAATACCACTGCCGGATTATCTGAAAACGGCCTGAAAATATGAAATACCTATTATTTCCATGTTCATATTACAATTTCAAGTTAATTGAATTATCGATACGATCGGAAGCATGTAAATAATTGATGTACATGGTAACATGAGGAGTATTTTCATTTATCGACTTTAAAATGCATTCGTATCATCTCCGTAATTTCTCGGCAACCTAATTTCTCGGTTATCTCGCACAGGATAAAGGAAAAGCCGCGGTATTCCGGAGAACGAGTGAGCCGCGTAGAGTTACGGCACATTCCACGAGCACGACAAGAAGAGATCTTCTCCGAAGTAGCGACCGTGACAAGTGGCGCGACGAAACTCCGTCGTATCGATACAATATGGTTACATTTCCGTCGTGTCCCCCCTCGCGACAGCCGTACATCCCTTTAAATCCACTTTTACGGCGTCGAGGGACGGTGCGTGAGATCCGTCAAGATGACGGACATCCTTTAAATTCGCCGGAAAAGCTGCGGGGCGGGCACAGACGGCTCCCCGAGGATACCGAATGTACCTCCAACGAAATGAAATTCGTCGGCGTGCTCTCGCTCTCCCGCTCTCCCGTTCTCTTGTCCGACCGTAAATCGACCGGGATGTAGACGACGGGCGGCAATAGGTAGGTAGGTAGGCGCACCTACATGCCGAAGTAAATGGAGAAAGCGACCGTTCCAGTCAAGACGATCGAGAGACGTAATTGGCATCGTGCAAACCTAGAGTGGTCTTGATTCAAGATCCCAATACCGTGCCCTTCTCCCTTAATTGCACAACGCCGAAATCGGGCGCGCGCCGGGAATAATTGAAATCACACGAGAGAGCCAGTTATTCTCGCTGTTTAACCATGTTTACGCGACATTAGATCCATTTCGACACAGGCGAAACGTACATCGAATTTCGCTAGATTCAACTCTCCAGAGCTATTGGATCCATTCAATTAGAAATTTATTTGTCAAAAGTGTCAAACAATCCAATTTTCTTTATGTTATATCTCTAAATCTGGATTACTTTTATTAAAATATACTTAATATTTATTCTTTTCTATACGAATTATATTATTTTTTCTTGAAATTAGTTTGTCTTTTTTTAACCATAGAAAACTATTGTAATATTGTACGTTGCTACCAATATGTAAAAAATATGTACATAAAATAAGCCACTTTTAATAAATAGAACACAAGTGTCTTTTTACATTTTACATTTTTAATGACGACATACTTATAATCTAAATGTTTATAAACACGAATAATCTAATTATTAATTTAAAAGGAAAGAAAAAATAAGCACAATATTAATTTAACCTTTAAATGATATAGCTTAATCCAATTGTGTGTGTGTGTGTGTGTGTGTGTGTGTGTGTGTGTGTGTGTGTGTGTGTGCGCGCGCGCGCGCGCGCGCGCGCGCGCGTATTTCATTTCACATTTAAATAAAATAATAACCCAAAACAAGAATACAAAAGCGCTTAAAAATTAAAATCATTTATCACGCTCTTTGTTATAATACTTACTATCAGATCAAGACTGATATATAAAAAAAAAAACGAATAAAATTTTTTAAAAGATATTCTCCGCTTATTCTAATTTTTAGTAGAGGATTGGATCTCGTAATATCATTGAAAGCATAGATTAGTGCTCAATGATCTCGCTATACGCAAAATTTACGTATCCATATAGCACTCTAGTGTTAATTAATATAAATTAAATGGATCTCATAGCCAGCATCAGTAACTATGTTACTGATTTTAGCATTAGCTCCGGAGGGTTAAAATCAGTTAATATTGGCATTGATATGCATGTGACCACCCGTAGCAAATTATTACAGCAAACGGTGCATGCGTTCATTCATTTGACGATTTCTATATTCACTCTCCTTTCTTTTTGTCTCTCCCTCCCTTCTCTCTTTCTCTTGATAATTTTGAATCATTAAAATCGCCTAATTGAAAATTTTTCTATTATTCCTCCGCCCCAATTATTCTATACGCATAATATTCTGCATCAACACAATATTTAGTTATAGTATGAATCACGTAGTGATCATAACAATGGAAATTTCATGAAAATTAGATGTCGAATACATGCCGCACAATGCGTACTAAACGTGAGATATTAAATACACAATAATGAATTGAGAGTTACTTTGCGAGATAATCCGTATGTCATTTCAACTAATCTCGATTTTCGTGATTGCTGGACCATAGAGTCGATAGCGCTATTTCAAATTAATTACATTTGCCGCGCATATTATATAATTACTATACATACTATTAAATCACAATTAGTATATAATCATTATTATTGTTACCGACATATTTAATCACATTAACTAATCCGCAACTTTTTGTTACGTCGGAAATTTATACAAACATATGCGTATAACTCGTGCGATCAAAATTTAGTTATATTTTATATACGAGATTTATATTAATGCAATTGTTTCATAAAAATTACATTTCTAAATGAAACGAGATAAAGAAACAAATAAAGATTATATTATACTCGTATTTCCGATACCTGTTATAGAAACAGCATTCATTCATAACCCGAGAATACAAAAGCAATGGTTGAGGTATGAACTTTGACTACCAGATAATGTTCTATATTTCGACCTCGATATCCGATATACGAAGCATGTATAATGGGAGCACACGTATTGAAATGAAAAAGGAAGCAGCAGTGCGCGTGTTAATTAATTGGCTCGGTTAAATGGCAGCATCTCGTCCGCGTATTTACCTGTATATGCGTCAATAGATAAACCGGAAGCATCGGCAATCGAGTCAATCACCGAGAGTAAAATCACACGCGGATTTATTCGTCCTCTTCGCTACTAGTGCCGCGCATCTGCGTAAAGTTAATCGCGGTCTGCTCGCAAAATCCTGATAAATTGAATTTCAATTGCGAAAAGCGTATATGCGTGTTCCCGAAATGTAAATCTGGGACCGTGAGAAGCTTACCGCAGGGTGGATAAGCGAGTGAGCGCTCGATGGTCCACTTTCATGTGTATCGTCATCTCCTAGATTAGAGTTCATCAGAGCGGAGATCAAAGTGTAACGAGCTTATTATGATGCACATTCAATTACATTTTAACAATTGTCAGCGTATAATGCCGCGTATAAACAGAGAATTCTTCTTGTGCGTATCCACGATAGAAGAATACGAATTTCGAAACTGAAATTCCGAAATTTCGTCACCGTGCATCCTCTCTTCCACGCGTAGTATTTCACGGGAACGCTCACGTCGTCAACAGCATGCCGCACGCCGCTACGACAAACTCGTTACAGTATTAAGTACTCTCGGGAAATCTTTCTTTCGTGCCGCGTGCTTAACGAACGTTCTTAATGGAATTACCGCATTTGCGCCGCACGGCGCAAGAATTTGCAGTTCGTTGCCCGTGGCATGTTAAGTGGCAGGCCGGCAATTGAATTTGAAGTCGCCGAGCCTGGGTCAGTTTATCGTGCTGCTTACCTACGTGTCGAACTGGGATAACTTCTCCTGGGCTACATGGACGGTGTGAGCGTGTCTCTCAGCGGTCGGCATTCTGAAATTAAACGTTGAATTGATCATTAATCACGATCATTGGTACACGTTCGCATCGATTATATTAACCTTCTATCGGCAATATGAATTTTAACTATTCCGTCAATAACAGTGGTCTTCAAAAAACAGAACAAATTTGTTATTGTTCCGGATTATATTAAAAATCGAAAAAAAGCTCTATACTTGTCAAAACGATAACAAATTTTTGCCATCATAAAAGTTAAATTTATATCACTTATTTTTTTTATAGATTTGAATTTATCTAATAAAATTCATAATTAAAACATTGACAGTACCTTTAATTCATACAAAAAAAAAATGTTAAATTAATTAAACCGAGATTAGAGTTAATCTTACATCGATGAAACTGGGCCTTAGTCAGATATATTTGCATATTATTTCCGAGAGAGTTATCATTTCTCTGTTGATAAGTTAATTTTAATCTCGATTCAACTTATTCTTCATCTTTTTTTAATTTTAATAATTAAAAAAAATGAAGAGTAAGTTGAATCAAGATTAACCTCTACTGGTGGAAACGGTTATTAATCGAACGTGCATAGAAAATATAGTAAAATACAAATAATTCGTGTTTAAAATGCCACGAAGGAAGTGTTTATTTATTACGAACATTTATTACGCTTCTCCCAACAAAATTGTCCTGTTTTACATCCGGAAATATCTGGTCATACTATTATAATTACAGTAGGTAAGTTCTCGTTGGTAACTGCACATTATCATGGTTGAAGCAATATACGCACATTTCACGCAATGTTTTAATTTCCGCATATATACATATATTCATAGTCTTTGTACCTTTTAAATGATCAAATTAAAAGCTTACGCTTTTTGGCGTTATCTAAAATTCCCGTGACATCTGCTCTCATTTTCCTTTGAGATCACCTCGTTAATACATAAGGGAAATGTAACATCGTCACCATAAACGCCACTAAGGATCGTTTTCTATACATTACAACTGACGTCTCATTCACTTCCGTAGTTGAATCTCATCGCGTGAAAATTGGAAAAGTTCAAAGCGCTCGTCGCCGCCACTGGCGCGATGTTAAAGAGAACGAAAGAGCGGTTGGGGCAAAAGAGAAACTGCGGCGCGCCGAGGTCGAGAATAGAGAGAAAGAGAGAGAGAGAGAGAGAGAGAGAGAAAAAGAGAGAGAGAGATAAAGAGAGAGAAAGGAATGGAATGGAAAAAGCGTGGATGAGAGAAGCCGCGGGAGATATTGTTTCCGCGGCGTAGAGCGATTGCGTTCGATTTTACGGGACGCGGCAACTCGCGCGGAACGAATCTATTGTGTGAGAGGAGTTAAATCGTGTACCACCGTGGATTTAATATGCGCGAGTGCTAGGACCGTTCGAGTTGCATGCTGCATACCGGTAACCTGCTATCAGCGTGCCGGTCAATTTTAATCGGGCCGCCAGCCGGAACTCCCGGAAGCGAAAATGTCCGAAGTTTCGCGTTTACATTCAACCCAACTGGATGTTATCCACCGTCAAGATGTGCCCAGGGCGATTCAACTTGTAAATGCTTACACCGCGAACCGCGTTTGTAAGATAAAAGAGCTATTCTGTTTCCTTTACACTGAAATTATACGAGATACCGTTATATTATTTCACACAGTTTCCTCCGTAAACTTGTATAATGTATAACATACATAGTGCATACAGATGATATATTTCACAAAATTCCATCTTTAAGAAATGCATTAAATCAATACTTGAAGTATTAGTTACTTTCCATTTACATCGATTCTCAGATAATTCTCATTTGTGAGATCATCTCAGTGATTCATTTAATTCGTATTCAATGCGCGTTCTTTTTGCATTCTGATAAGTGAGATAATTAGTGATGTATTCGAGAAAAACGAGACGAGAAAATACCGAGATTTAAGCTTGATAAAAATAAATAATTGATACAATTTTCTCATCTCGATATTGTCACTTCTCAAAATTCTCGAATTTTATTTTCGAGACATTCGAGAATATCGACTATTTCGTTTCATTTATTTGAAATATTTATATAACTAGACAGCATATTATATAATTATAACTGTCATAAAAACATCGAGAAGGCGAAACGAAAAAAACAAATGATATATGATAATCTCGAAAATGTTTCTTTTAATGACAAATTCTAAGACGATATTCCGAGATTCTCGTATCGAAACGCATCACTAACTGAGATTCAACTCAATTTTTATCTATAATCAAGATCGAGACTAAGTGTTTTAGTGACTCTCGTAAACTCACTTCAAAGTGAAGTTATGAACCTGTGTTAACATGTGATAACTTTTTGCCAAAGTAAGCAAGTAACGCCATTAATCTGACTGAGTATAAAATACTGAGCTCAGAGCACTTCAGATTCAGTTTCACTTGTGTGTAAATGGAAAGCAACTATTGTTGCCAATTCTCTCGCTACGCTTACTTCATGAACGGCTATCAGGTCATCGCAAATTTTGATAGCTTTGTGTACCGAAAAGTATTAGTATAATAATAAGTGTAATATTAACCCTCCGTTGGTAAGATTGGAATAAAAATGGTCCCATGATTCATTGACCCCACTAGTCAAAGCGTTTTTAATTTAAATTTATAAAATTGTGTTTTTTGTTTTTATCTAAATTTTATTTATAAATAAACATAGGATAAAGTTTTATGTTACTATTTACTTCTCTCTTTCATTTTGTACATTAATTAGATGAAAAATGAGCATGAGATCGAATCGATCTCATCATACTAGATTCGTTCTAAAAGTTCACTTACCAACGGAGGGTTAATTTTATGCATTTAAAGGGATCTTAATGTGACAGAATTATCGACATCGTAGTTAGAAAATTCTCCAAATTGGTATAATTTTTACACAATTAACACAATTAAAGAGATACTGGAATAATTGAACTTCGACAGAATCGTTTTATCAATTTATCACAACTTAACACATCATGTGATAGAAAAAATAAGATGTATCATTCTAATGAATATCTATAATAATCAGAAATTAGTCGCAGATGCTAAAAAACAATGTGGCTGTTAACAGTTGAGTTAATCGCTAAGTCAACTATCATTTTAAATTTGCAATTAATTTGTGATCAACTATTGGCTGCCTCCACACTGCTGCTGCTATTATACGCAATAATACATCTTATTTTCTTCCACCATGTGATTTACAATACATACTATTTACGAAACATCAATAAATCTACTACTACATCAATGTTACATGCACATATATAACACAAAATTTTCACACAATTTTTTATCTTATATTAAAGCTCCTAGATTTATTTCTAAAAGCACAGTATTGTTCTTTCATATAATCCCTAATCCAGGTGAAGTTTGTTTTTTTTATACATACGAAGCATAAAACTTTTATATAAAGCATACATATATGTTGTTTCGAGTCGACTAAAAATTGATAACAAAACTGTAATTTTCCAATTTTTTTCGTTTTTCTTTTTATAAAATCGTGCAGTTCGAACTACGTTATTGTCTATATTTTAATTTTGGAGATGGATTTTCAAATTCTAAAAGTAATGCATATGAAAAATTGGTATAGAAATTATTGCATTCGATCGATAAAGTAGATGACGTCAGTAATTCCTTTAAAGATAAAGATATTCATAAAAAAAGGTATAAAATGAGAAAATCGAAAAAAGTTGAAAAATTACAGATACCAAATGTGATGTTTTTAATTTTTTCGATTTTTTTCTCGTTAAATTGATCTCTTTTTTTGTTCTTACGTTCCTATTTTTATTGCATAAAAGATGCAATTTTTATAACCAATTTAGAAAATTTTCTAAATGTTAATAATTCCATCATTTTAGGACCTCTTTAAATATTCAAATCAAATGTAATAAAAATAAAAAATCAGAAGCTAAATAACACGCGCGAAGCGCGCATGTGTCTAGTATTAAAAGATTAAAAAAAGACATGTATTTTTAATTTTTTATTATTTTTATACATGTAGCACCATTCCTCCGCTCGTTATTATTTCACGGTACATTTCATACATTAATTAAATATTTTTTGTCGTACTGACATCGCAAGATATATATGTTACGGTTAAATATGACATTTGAAACCTGATAATTTAACACAAAGATTTACTGATGTTTTCACTTAAATATCACAATGACATATACGTAACATTTCGCTTAAATTAAGCACATTTACTCAACATTCGTCTAAATTATTCGTCGAAATTCCTTCATAATTCATCCGTCGCGTGTTGTAATAATTTGCGTGAATCGAGGTCACATCCGTTTTCGTCGAAAGTCAAAATAAAGGGAAAACATCGACAAAGAAAAGACAAGAGGTAGATGAACCTATCTCTGCTTGCTCGCTCAAAGGTGCTTCTTGTAAGGAATCGCGGGCAATTGCTACTATAAGTAACTAATTATTCGCGACTGTCCGGCTTCGCGAGCCGCAGTCAGTCCTTTGAGAGATGCGAAAGGTTCCTCTACGTGAGAAACCTTATAGTATTACTCTTCCGTCAGTTCCCTTCATGCTAGTTGGCGCAGGCTTTGCGACTACTTGATGGTAACGTTTATCCAAGACCTGTCAGTACCTTCTTAATTGTGCTACAATTAACGACAATCATCGTGTTTGTGTGTTATATCATCATCTCATATTTATCAATTAATTTGCGAATATGGCGTAGATGATGTGTCATGCTAGTCGACTTGCGCGCGCGGAATGTAGGCGAGTTCGCACGAAATCGATAGGAACGAGCAGTTTCCTGTCGGGGCCATGCACTGTGGATGGTTACGTGCCTCCTCGAAGTTCGATGAAAAATTTATGAAGAGTCGGATTTACGAGAGGCGGGTTCGCGCGCTTAACGCGTGACGGTGGGAACGATGACGGTGGCGCGCAAGAGAGTGCTGGCTGAAGAAGAGAAAAACGTCGGCATACGAGGAACACAAAATTCTCCTCGTGCCGTCGTTGGCACGAGGAGAGACGATGGAATTTTTATAACGACACGTTTTGCGCCCGGGATTATTTTAGGGACGTTCTCGCGGGAATTGAGCGTGGAAGAGGCGCGCGCGCACTTTTGCGGGAGAATTCGCGAGAGTGCCGGAAATGAATTCACATGTCGACATCATGTACTTACGGTATTTTTTTTATGCCATGCGGTAGATCCACTAATGTGGAAAACATGTTATGAAAACTTGCGTACACAAGTGTATTATTTTCGGTTACTTATATCGATAGAAACGGCTGTGGAGGAGATTATTGCATGACATACCGCTTATAAAACCGCAACAGAAGTTTTTTTATATCCGCGATAATTGCATTTCGATCTTTTACACTGTTTTCGAAATGTTGTAAACGCGAAAGCGTGTAAACACAAAACTTCGAGAGATAATCGATAAAACGCGAATTCGATTATGTTCCAATTGGCGAAAAACGAAACGCTATATAGAGAGTCAGTTGCTGGAAAAATGTCGAACTGATCGAATTGAATGAGTACTTCAATTGTAATTTGCAATTTTGATTCAAAATATCGAGCATGCGAATAACCCCGAAACTCTGCAAAAGATAAAATCGCGAATTCGGTTAGTTTCTAACTGATGAAACGACACAGGTCAATTGAAAAAAAAAGTCAAATCGATCGAAATGGACTGCTTAAACTGTGTTTTGATAAAAATAGTATAATTAATTTATATGTAAACTTAAATCTTTAAATAGTAATAAACATACTAATGCATAGAATGAATAGTTTTGTGGAAGGACTTAAAGATTTAACTAGATATGGATTTAAAAATAATTTTGGACTATCGAAATATTATATAAATTATTTAATATAATATAATATAATATATAATATTTATTTTTATAAATATTATATAAATATTATAAAAATATTATATAAATGTAGAAACGCTCAAAACGCTTGCTAGAACATGAAAATTTTTAGCAATACAACATTGCTAATTGTATTGCAAAACAATTATTCAGATAGTCTAATAAATCATTTTTACACTTGCATTTGGCTAAAAATTTTTACACCAGTAATCCTTCTTTCCATATAATAATTGATAATATCTATAATAATGAATAATAATAATTTGACTAAAATGTATTAACATGATACATGAAAATCATAGCTTTATAGTTATGTTGATATAAAACCTGACGCTCATAAATTCATAATGTCGGCTGTTTGAGATAACAAAGTTACATGAATAATGCAATATTCGATAGATTCTTCCTTCCTAATATGTCTTATATAAGATATTAAGGTGCTAACATGACAGACCGATACGGTTTTACGATACGGTGGAAAAACAATATAATACGCACATTTAATCGATTCGCCGTTCTGGATTATACATACAAGTACTAGACGCGAGAACCGTTCTAGCATCGATTCTTTTTTGGCTTCGTCGTGCAATTCCATTTTAACGCTATACATATACTGGTATACACCTCGAGGATTTCAGGATTATCCTAAATCCTTTGTTGCTCTGAAGGTAGAAGGATTTCTCGAGGACCAACGTCGACTAGGCGTTCTTCAAAGGTTGCTACGAGGTTCGTGCAATCTCTCTCGAAACATCTTAGCGTTTTTTGATCCTTCAATAACAATGAAATAACTTTATATCAAGTATCCGAAAATTTGTAAATCAATTCGATGGCCAACTTAGAATCAATATAAAAACCGTGGACGCGGGATATGAATGGGTTTCTCGTAGACGTATGACGTGCATTCAAGATTGATTGCAATGCCTTTTGAGATTAACTTTCATTCGGGGTATTGAGATTCAGAGGAAATCTCTTGTCGAAGAACAAATCAGCGGGATGCCGGATAAGAAGCTGCGAGTTACATTAAATACCGGAACACTTAATGGCGGCTTGGCCGGATCTTCGCTATGAATGAGCCCTGTAGAGCTACACGACTTCCGTCGCGCGACGATTCTTCCGCCACATTTATCTCATCATCGTGATATATACATCGGGACAACCGTGTCTCCAACATTGGCGACCATTATCTCCTAATCACGCGGGCCTGAAGATACGGCCATTAAAACGTATTACGACCGTAACGTGTATAACGTTCATTGCGACGAGCGGCCCGATACGCAGTAGAGTTCCTTTCTCGTCATTTGATACAACCTTATCGCTGCCAGGCTAGCAATTATAGGACAAAAGGCTCTAGAGAGAGGATCTGTGTGGTTCGACGCGATCTCCAATTCGGAGGTTAACCGAACGCGTTCCGTCATTGTTTCACAGTGAGGATGGACTCTCATTGTTCTCGTGCAAGCGACCCCTCGCCGGGGTTATGCGCTTTCAACGGAACGAAGGTAAACGCTTCTAGGGATCCCGTGTGACACGGAGACCTCGCTGGACGACGAAATGGTCGAACGTACGAGGTGTCTATCCTGAACCTCCGTATCCCATTGAGTCTCTCATTTGTAGCCACTCCGTACACATATAGGTCAGTACTCTCGAGATACGAAATAGCGCCGGCGGCGGAGCGTGGTGCTGAATTATTGAATCACTATGGCCCAGCCCATATCACCGCGCGCAGTAACAAGATTGTACGTCCGCCATTACGCTTCCCGTCCGGATAAATAGTGGTGGACCAGCCATCTGGAATCACCCTACTGAGCGACCACTCCTGAATATCAGATCGAGAATCCTTGATTGCGTGAACGGTCGCTTTGATTGCGATGATCTATGAAAGACGTTGCGTTAGATCACGATTGTAACACGATTGTACTCGGAGGTTTCGCATTTCCTGTCACATTTAATGTCCGTCCCGAGGACAGATGGATGTTGACAAGTACTGACGATTACTGATGACTGCAGTAATTCCATATTAAAACATGATTGCTCAAGTATCTGATGTTTAAGAGAATGACAAGAAAATAAACAACTTTGCAACTTTGCAGATATAATTAAGCGATGCAATAAAAAACTATTAGAAGAATTTTGTTAAAATTCATCTTGATCTTTTTCTCTTCATCAATTGATCTAATATTTTGCCTCGGGAGACCTAAGATCCTTGAGCATCTACTGTTGAAAACAGAATTTGAAAAAATTAAATCGAAATCTTGCAAATAGATAATCGAATGGACAAACGGACAAATAGACAAATGAAACGACAAACGAAAGAGTGGATAAATGGCCGAATTAACACTGAAATTATAAAGTAGATTGCTATGCTGCAACATTACTTAATAAGTAAGAATAAATAGCGCAAGCAACGAGTTCTAGAAATTAAAAATTAATATTTATAATTAACACTCTTAAACAGGTCTAGGAACAAGATAAAGATGATTGTAAGGAATCGATGGCGGTACATATCACTATCGCGATGCTGTGAGTTGCTGCATTAGAGCGGAATTTAAAGAAAATATCGCAGTGTTTGCACTGCTGATTTTAAGGAAGCATCAACGTCGCCTGTCGATATTTACGTTTTGTAAAACAATATCATTCATCTAGATTTAATAACGAGTATAACAATCATAATATATTTTTTCTTTACATATAGTCATAATTTGTTTGAAATGTTTCTAAAGTGCAAAGTAGATAAATTAAAACATAACTAATCTAATTTGAATGATTTACATCTCTGAAAGAAGCTCTCAGCGATAAATACCATATTTTTTAAAATAATAAATTTAGTGTTCATTACTTACAATATCAATTATTTTCATATTATTAATAGCTTTTTAAGATGGTTATTTACATTAATAATATTAAATTGCTTGTCAATTAATTTGTAATATTACTACTTCAGTTTCGGTTTAAAATTATGTTTCAAGACCGATGAAGAATCGGTGAACGGTTTGCTTGAACTGAAAATTGTGTAAATTCAAGAAATATTATTAGGCATAAAATATCAGCAAACATTAATCAGAGCTATTATAGCCCAGCTCTGATTAATGTTTGTATTCTATTGAATTTTATTCAACACAGCCAATAATACATTGTAATGATAAACAAAATATCATCTCGACTAAATATGGCATTTTTAGTCTTGTGTGTTTAAACTCCAGCGTTATTAATGTCAAAGTAGCGTCGTTGTTAGTAGTAATTTGCAAGTACCAGTTGAATTTACTGCGCTATGCCGGAGGCAATGATCGATGCACCTCAATGAAAACGTAATTATCAGATTGCTGGTAAACTGGCTTGGCATAGAGTTACAATAGAGAGACCAGAATAGCAACAAGAAAATGTTACTTGTAGATTTGGATATATCTCTTCGTTTACACATGACTAATTGTAACTTTATAATAGATATGGAGACGGAAGAATCAGAGATCGTTACCGCTTAAAATATCACAAAAGATATAACAATATTATATATCTGCATTTAATATTAAATACTTTGTTCCCACTCTTTTCTAGTATCTAAGTTTCAATATTGGAGTTTCATGTTAATTTCAACAAAAATAATATATAATGTTTCCAAATAAACAATTTTGGGGATTAATTTCCTACAGTTCATTGCATGAGCATTAATTTGATGGAATTGGGACATTAAAGATTATTTGTGCATCAAATGCGTCAGAGAGAAACAAACAGCTGCCAAAATGTATAGGTTCGGTCCTGTGCATTGTTAAAGCTGAAGTGTTTATTTATTTATAATAATTAATTACGTATGTGCCACGCTTTATATATGAAATACCACGTCATAAAAGAGTTCATCTTTTTCACATCATGCTATGATTAATAATGCAATTCACTAGATTTTAATATTTTTACATTTGTTAGAGGTAAAGCGTAATGAATTGGCATATAAACCGATAATATGCAAATCTGATAGAATAATTTGACTAACTGAATAATCCTGCATTAAAATGAAATAATGTATCGTTTTAAATATTCTCTGCTAATCTGTACAGCACATTACTCATATATAAATACTATTAATCTAACTATTAATTGAAAGATTTGAAATAGTATTTATCTATGTGGAGCAATAGAAATTAGTTTCTCTCAAGAAAACAAGGAAAAAATTATCAATAATTTGGTATTCTATTTTCTTTTAGAACGAAAAATATAACATTTTTAAAAATGTACAAAGGTTTCTGGTAGAAATCATTTATAAAAAATAATCTCACGTAGCTTTATAATATGAATAATCATATCATTAGTTTTTCAATTACAAAAAATAAAATTCTTTCATTTTTATAGTGGATGAGATTTATGCAAATTAAAATAAAAAATAGTTTTGTGACTTCAAGAATAAATCAAATATAAGTAAATTA
>Ga0157364_1001830_pt1 | contig 18850 bp, 6 predicted proteins | sample AttsexASBM2_FD_111476 | JGI IMG/M metagenome (GOLD analysis project Ga0157364, IMG submission 111476) | Fungus gardens microbial communities from leaf cutter ant in Ribeirão Preto, State of São Paulo, Brazil - Atta sexdens ASBM2 | ecosystem: Host-associated > Fungi > Mycelium > Unclassified ...
CACACACGCACACACACACGCACACACACACACACACACACACACACACACACACACACACACACACACACACACACACACACACACACACACACACACACACACACACACACACACACATCTATATATAGGTATAAAATACATATACGGAGGAGTCTGGGAGACTTGACCATATGCGAGAAAGTTGAACCACTTCAAATATCTCATTCAAATTTCAGACTAAGTAGTTGTCAAACCGCGATGTATGGATTGTGCCATTTTGATTTAACATTTCTCGAAACATAACAAATAGTTGCCGGTTTGATAACCATGCACTTGGCACGAAATTTGAAGTAGTAGTCCAACTCTCCCATATGGTCAATTCTCTCTGTGTATACGTATATATAGTCAAAATGTATTTTGATGAAGGAAAGACGTAAACTATTTGCTTATAACTGAATAGCTGTTGCCAGTTCAAATACTTAATCATTCATAATTTTAATGTTTTCGTATTTTCAAATATATACAATTGATTCGTGTATCAAAAATTGATATTTACATGAATATAAAAAACGGAAACTAAACCTTGACAGGTGAGAGATAATGTGTATGATAGATATAAATTACTTCTTTAATGAAATGCATGTCTAATAAAGTTTCTGAACTATCAGAACTTGCAAGAGAAAATTAAGTGAGTCATTTAACTCCTCAAATCTTAATCTTATTAATTCATTGAAAAGTGATATATTTATTTTACTTGATATACTCTAATACAAAGTAGAAAGAAACGAGAGAAAGAGAGAGAGAGAGAGAGAGAGAGAGAGAGAGTCTACGTTTTATTTAATTTTATTGCAATGTTTTATTTAAATTTATTGAAAATGGCAATTCTCGTAATTTAACACGAAAGTTGAAATACAATTGAAAAGCTTTTGTCGTAATGTGATAAAAATGGATATATTTTATAGTATTATATTTCATTATAATACACTTAATATTGTCATAATAGTACTTTTGTATATTTAAGGGAATTATAATATGAAAAATAATTATAAAAATATGCATGCACGAATGATAGAAAATGTTTCTCTCAAATAAATATTTATAATTACAAACAATGTGTGCGCTATAAAATTTACCATTCATTTGCTTCGATAAATGTAATATAAATATTAATATAAAGCATCGATTAATTTTGAATGTTTAGATTGTAAAATAAATTATGTTTCCCCTTATTGAAAATAATACGATCTACGCTTTCCTCTTTTATCTTTATCTTCGCTGAGAGAGATTATCTCTATGATAAATATTAGCAGTGAGCAAAATTTACAATTGATATTACGTATTTTATATTCCGTATATAGTTATGCAGTATATTGATTACAATATTGTCAATATCAAATTTTTGTAAATGATTAATGAAATGAATCATCAATAATTACCTTTACTCCATTTGCAAAGTAAAAGTTAAATCATTGATGTGGAATTTTCCAGGTGCGAGGCTATATCAGCGAGCGATTATGTTGAATTCTCAAACTATATGACCAGAGATCGCAAGTATCCGAGGCACTGTGGTCAGCTGAAAGAATTCGACGTTTACAGCGAGAGGAAGTTCTTCCGCGTTACGTTCAAGAGTAACGATCGTCTCGACGCCACGGGCTTTAATGCCAGTTACGTGTTCCTGGACGAGGAAGAAAATTACACGATGAAGATACCTGCAAGCAACGGATCGGCACGGCACGGTGAGGCTTTCGGTAAAATTAATTAATTAATTATATCACGACGCTGCTTTATACCTACGCAGGTAGCTTCTGATTTTTTTTAAGTCATAACATTATGTAACTCAAGAGTCTGATAAATTATAACAGGAAATGCATTTTGTTAAGAAAATTTTTCTTATATTGCACGCAAAATTTTTCTTGCTATATTATTTACTTTTAGCAAATGTATATGTATATTTGCTATTTATTATCTATCTTTCAATAATACATCATCATGAAAAATGCGATACATATAATTAAAGAATTGCAATACGATCCTGATTCTGAATTGAAGTGTTAAATTTATTATTTATCGTGTAAGCTCATATCTACAATTTTTAAAAATGTTCAAATTCATATATTTCGCTCGTTTACAATGATACAATTATTTACGATGGATATTGGAAATGGAAAAATGTGAGCCGTAGTGTAGAGTTACATAACTGCAATAGATAGGTATATCATGCAATATTCGTTATATCCTTCGTATTTACAAGAGAGAGCGCAGTGTTTCACATATTTTCATTATTATGTAAATTCCATTTTAATTCTAACATAAATATATCAAGTAGATAGTTGGCAGATGAATAAAGATTTTTTCTGAAAGACACGATATACAGAATCTCGCGTGAGAGAAAGAAATCTTTTCTTTTTCAAAGCTTTCGAGAGAAAGAAATCTGTCAAAGAGAAAAGATTTGCCTGCAATATTATAGTTAACAGTACAATATATTTGAATTTAACTGAATTCTAGACTTAATATAATTTTTGAAATACGACGATTTTTGTATAGAATTAATACGGTCTCTGAAAAAACTCAACTAAACGAAATCTCGTTTCTCTTAACAGTTCTAACTTGTACATTTCATAGACAACTATGACCACATGATGGAGTCATTATATACTAGTTATTTAAATGTCTTGTTCGCAATTTCTATGACAGTTATTTCACTTGATTCTTCTTTCTTACTGTACATACGCGCACGTTGTAAAAAATACCAGCGGATATTCTAGAAAATAATTGAATCTTTTGTAACATAAAGGAAAGCCCGACAAGAGAGGCCGGTAAAAACCCCGTAGAAGGGATCTATTCTGAATTGTACGGAGATCCGTTCATTCGCATTCTCGTTTTCTCGAAGAGGCGAAAAGTCACGCGCGCGGCAACGTAAATGGATAGAAGCGGCCTGGAAAAGGTAGCGCAGGCAGAATGAATTAAGGCGGTGTACTTTAGCCCGTTTCGTCAAATCGAATTGCGCGAAGAGAAGCCCGTTATTCACTCGTTTCGCGCTGGCAAACGGGGTCGAATACCTCGGATTCGTGAAACTTTTGTTACAACTTGGAGCATTGTTGCACGCCCAATGGTTGGAGTAGCCCTGGTGCCTCTGGGCTTAATAGCTCGAAATACATCTTCGAGCATTCGGTCGTCGTTTAAATGCCGTTCTAGAGTGGTAACAATTGCAGAACAGAAAAATGTGCTAACTCAACGGGTTTGTACGATCGAAACGTATAAAATGTATGAATCGTGTAACACATTATATATCATTCTCTGATCCAATCAATCGATGTAATCGATTCGGCTAATAATTCTTCTTTGAAACTGTGTCATGCATCATCTCTAAAAGAATAGAGTTTTTCGTTTTAATCCTGTAATAATATTATTCGACTTGCTTTTTATCTGAACATTGTTTGCATTGCGAGTATTGTACAATTATTGCAAAATTAAATTTATTTTATTTATTACGCGATGTTTGAGAAATTGATTCGAAATCAGATAATATGAATTACTTTTGTCACAACGGTTCCGGCATACGCGATCAACTAAAATTGCCCGCCATTGTCGCGAAACAAATTGCAAATAGGACTCGGCCGGATGTGACGCATATTTATAGGCAATCAACGATAATGTCGCGTCCCACTTTCCTCATCCGCAAGGCGCGAGATTATATAGCAACAATTTCAATATTCTAGATTGTATCGTCACCTTTGCAATATTTGTCTGCAGGAACCAACGTGAGATTGCATAATGAACAAACCAGTGTAACAAGATTCGCTATTAGTTTGGTTCGCTATTAGTTTAAATAGGTCGTTATCATCGAATTTGATAATGATAGAATGGGCAATGAAAAAGCTCGGGATACATTTTCTGAAGAAAAGAAAAAGGAAATACGAAATGAGTCAATAAGTAATATAAAACATCTTGATTTTTGAAGGAAAAATTAAGGCTCCCGTTCACTCATCATTATTATCACAGATTGAATGTCGGGGAAAACGAGAAAACATACACAAACACACACAATCAAAATTCATATAAATTATATTTGAATAGAAATATTTTTTAATAAAACAACATTTGCAATCGAATAGAACAGATTAAGACATATCTAAAACTTTTTTTTTGTTTCGAACAGAAATTAAATTATATTTGCAATTAAATAAATGAAAACAAAGGGCTAATGAGAATTGTATACTATGAGAAAAAATAGCCTAAATTTAAATAAATATTTATTTGAATACTGCCAATTAAACATTTACTTACAATAAATAAATATTTACTTAGTAAAAAGAAGTGATTGTTAAATCAAATTAATTTTTTTTTATACCAAATAAAGATATTTTTATATTTAATAAATATTTAGTGGTACTATTCAAATAAATACTTATTGAAATTTAGGATATATTTTTTTCTCAGTATAGTAATTGCGCTATTATTGCATAAATTCAATCTTACAAACACGTATATATATATATATATATATATATATATATATATATATCTATAAAATAGACGTTTCAGCTAATATTTTAGCCATCTTTAGCCATCATATTACAAACGATGAAATAAATTAGTATAAATTAGTTGTGAGGAGAGATCCACCCATATAATCCCATGCCAGTTAAACAACTGGATGGTGCCAGTCGATTGATTGATCTTTAAAAGCAAAGTTAGAATTTAAAAACGGATAAGATTAAACATAGAAAAACAATTGACTCACTGGAGCAAATTATAATATATTGGCCGCATAAAAATTTGATGAATGATCGTCATTTTATAAAACAAGTATTATTAAAAATTACAAACTGTATTAAAACTGTATTAACTACAGAGAGAAGTATGAGGCACATGTGCTTGTTGTCATGTCAGGATTTGAACTGAAGAAAAATACAGCGTGAACATTAGTGTTCTCTACAATGTCACAAATCATAATATTGTTAAAAATATAAATTAGATATTGTTTAAGAAAGGCATATATATTTTGTCTAAAAATTCTGTGCCAGTATGAAGATTTAAACCATTCTTCTGTCGTTTAATGTATATCATTTCGGACATCAGTTTTTTTTTATAGTTGCATTCAGAATCCAAAATTGCCACATTATCCCATATAAATCATATTTATCTTATATTATACTATATTATTAATTTGATTATTAGTTTGTCATAGCTGTGAACATAGCTTATTTTCTTTTTAGTTATACATCATTCATTTTCAAATATATGCTATTATTTATTAATTAATAAAACAAAACCTTAAGACTATTTATTATGACTCACCTATTGTATTTAATGTTTTACATACATAGACAACTGAGCTATAGAATCTAGGGAATTTTTTCATTTGTAATAATTACCGGAAAGAATTTTTGCATTTAGTCATATTGTCCGTAACATATATGTACAATTGTTGCAAAAATATTACGGCATTTTTATTACGTCACAACGGCTCCCCACGCTCTGCATTTATTCCACTTCGCGCTCCACGTGCGGCAATAAAAAAAAAAGTACACGAAGAGTAAACACGAACAAAACGTGCGATATGTATATTACTATTTATGTCATCGTTAACATGAGTTATCACGCGCGTGGTTCCATATGCAGGCCAGACGTGGATCGATAACACCACCGTACGGTTCTCTTCACGAGGTCAATTGCGAAAAAAAGAAAGAAAAAAGAAAAGTTGATCCTGATGATGAAGAGCTGTATTATCGGGCTCATAAGTCAAAGGCTCATAACTGTGAAATCATTCTTTTTTTTTCATTAAAGGTATCACGCTTTCGCCCCCGCTGTTGCTGTTACTGCTGTTGTTCACGAGTTGTCTCTTCGTTGGCGGCGGAAGCTCGCATTAAGAAAAAGCAGTCACAGCGATCACGCGGACGAGTCCTGGCTCAATTTACAACGAACCGCAACTTTAAGATCGAGAGCCATCCAGAGTCGCCAATAGCTCAACTCATCGAAGAAAGTGACGACCTCGTTGACAAATTTGTCGGGAGGGAGTGTGTTACTCAAGTCTATTATCCGACCGGGACATGAAGTCTTAAATTTGTCTACGCATCCTTTCTCATTCTATCTCATTCGTTCGCGTCACGCCGACTATTTCGAGGAGAAAGCATCAGCGGTGAAATACTTTTACGTCTAAATAGCGTGCAAGAGAAATGACCGTACGGACGATGTCATTCATCAGGAACTCGTCGCCCGTACCGTAAACAAGAGAAGTGGGATTAATTGGCTGCGTGGTTAAATTGCCAGTAGTAGCCCACATGGGTAAGTTACAGTCGACAACTAATTCTTCCAAGAAGAATTTTTACTTTCGGAGAAGTCCGAAATAAATAAATTTTTGTGGGGTGGTTCGCTGCGCAAAGACATTACGATTCATTAACATTATTTCGATTTAAACAAATGCGTTTCAAGTGCATAATCTCTGTTTATCGTTACAATTTAATTTTAATCATAGTTTGAAAGTTGAATGCAACTCGCAGCTGCGAAGCACTTTGATTCTCAATGTTTCTTTCAATAATGAAGGAATTAGGAATTAAGCGCATACTTTCTTAAGCCAGATTTAAGCCGAATGAACGTGCGCGAACGAATGTGCGCCAACGATCAACGCGAAATTATTTACATTTATCGAAGCAAGTGCATCTCAATCGAGTTTGTTTACGCTCGCGTACTATATTTAAATCTGGCTTTAGAGGAAGTTTTTTTTCATTTACTATATGATCATTTAAACCTGATTTTACTCACTTCAATAATTTTTCTCCTCTTGCGGGAAACGAATTTTTTAAGTCATTATAACTGTCTGTTCGTATATCACTCGAAAGTCATACATACCATAGGAAAAATTCGCCTTCATAAATACGAACGGACGGAAACGGATTTACTATACATCCTCTATACGACTGTGATGTTCCCGTTCTTTTTTAATTCATTAGAAACAAAAATAAGTCTGATTATTCGCGATGACGAACATTCGTAATCGATAATTAGGTTCTGAAGATATTATTAATCGCCGATCGCATCATGAAAACTTAGAAAGCGTATAGTTAAATATATATTTATCATCAAAAATCCTGTTTCAATGAGCGAGTGTTAAACTAACAGGAAAATTAGGTACGTAATAATACGAAATTTTGGATCGATTTCGAATCCAGTGAGAATACATAATCGCGACACGTTTAATAGAATATATGAGAGCGATTAACGATTGCAATTCTTAAAAATGCGCGTTCGATTGAGCGATTTCGGCGATGAATGTTTTAATAATGAGCAATACGTGATCGACTGAATTTACGGGCTGATGAGGATTAAAGAGGGATATTTTGGAAACATTTTTTGAGCTTGTGGACTGCATCAATATTACACAATTTAATATCACGGATGTATTGATAATCACTAATTTCTTTTAATCTATATATCTCATCATAATGCAAAAAATCGGTCGCATTCAATAAAAATCGTATTAGTTAATTAATTTTCTTATTAAATAGAACTGTATGAGCAAGTGTGGAATATAGTAAAATATATATTTTGATCTAATTTTCTGTCGGAAATCATTATTAATATTTAGCATTAATTAAATTTTACGATATAATTTTATATTATACGGAATGTATTTTATTTTACTATCTGTCTCGCTAAAGCAGAGCCTTTAATTTTCTGATAAACATTTTAGGAAACAATTCAGAGAAGAATTTTCGAGAGAAAAATTAACAAAATTAATAAAATTAATTATTTTTACGTAAACGATCATCTAAGATATTTTACACTCCAATTAAAATTATAATTAATAACATCGTATATTATTGATTATTTTCCAGTTTGATAGATTTGAGAATATTATAAATTATGGATTTAATCATAATTTTCAAAAAAACAAATAGAAATGAAATGAATGTAAAAAAGAATAAACATGTTAAATAATTCATTACGATAGTTTTTTGAAAAAAATAAGATTTTAATTAATATAATACTTTTTTGTTGCTGATTTTCGATGAAATATTTAAATTTCATAAAGAATTGTTATTAAAAACAAAAGAAAATATGTTAAATAATAAAATCTGTTAAATAATCTATATAAAACAATATTTTTTACGATAATTCACATTTTTTCGTTACTAAGGTATAAAAGTGCTTTAGATATTTATATTTCCGGATTAATATTATTTTTAGATTAACAATTAAATAATGAATTAAATCTATTACAAAACAATTAAATAATGAATTAAATCTATTACAAAAAAAATATTTTTTGAAATAACTACATATAATTATTACAACATATAATTATTAATTCTATTACATTCTAATGATCAGAAATATGTGTATATTAAATTTTAATAGTTTAAGCTACATATATATATATTTGATGATATATATTAATTAATTTTTTATAAAATAAACATTAATTTTTTCTAATTTATTAGTATAAAAAAAACAATGATAAACAGTAGAAAGTTTCTATTTATATATTGTAAATCATTTTTTTAAGTGCCTTAGATAAAAAATATTGATCCTTCGAAGATTGAATTCTTTTTATAATCTTATTAGATTATCATATAAAATTATATCTTTGAAAATTAAAATTTTTTTTTTTTTTTATAATATATATTGTGAAATTTTTATTAATATGTAAAAAAAAAAAAAAGGGAGAGAGATACATTTCACTTTCATACTTCTAACTTGATACAGTTCTTTTTATACAAAGTCATATGAATATCACTGTAATGTATATAGATATACCACTAAAAGTGTCAAAGAGTTAACGAAACTGATGTCAATTTGTTTTAAAATTAGTTTCGTACATTTTTGCATGTATCGAATGTCCGTTTTGAAAATTGTTGATATTGATGCTGCTTTTCGTTATATATAGAAATATATAATTAAATACAATACTTGTGGACTTAGAGAATTTCAGTCTATTATAGAATTATTTATATGACGATCAACACATATACAACTTGTGGAATAGAAGAAGAGAATTCGGCTCATTGTAGATTCGGCTGAATGCGTCAATGTAGCATTAAGTTCCTCCACTTTCTCAAAAAAATGATTTCGAAAGAAAGTTAGTAAATTTATAGGCCCGATGTATTTCCTCGAGCTTACTACAGCGATTATAACAACCAGATAGTGTCATATTCTAACAGTTCGTACATCGAGCGTGGGTCAGAATATTTGATTGTGTTTACACAAAATCATGTTGAAAAGCATGAACTCGATGTGTCGAATTAGCATGTCTCGTACGTATGGAGAAAATCAGCATGGAAGATAATACAAGTGAGGAATGAGAATGGATTTCTATGAACTCGATATCAAATTGTGTATCTATAGATACATAACTAGGTAGCAATACTGTCATTGTGTACGTTAGACTATCGTACGTCGAGTACTTTTTAAATAGAATTATAATATTTTTTATAATTTAAATAGGTTTATAATATATGTTGGTAAAAAATTCTTCCTAAAAGTTTTTATTTAATTTTTGTAAGAAAAATATGCTCACACAGTATGACGTGTTTGCGTGTTCGTGTGCGAGAAACAAGAGAAACTGCGTGCATGATGTATGACCGGGGATTATTTTCATTTTTTATTTCATTTGCTCCCACGTTAACGGAGAATAAGAAAAAAGAAAAGAGGAGAGTAACACTATTAGCAAATTGAATATTTAATTGGCACTATTAAATGCTTACATGTAACTATCACCATGTAAATACTGTTACATTCGACCCGTGTCAACCACTGTCACTATACATACCATACTGTCTCAAGCCACTAATGATTCATGAATCGAGAGAGCCAATATGAGAAGCGGTAGGTCGCAGCTTTGACAGCCGGAGAAAGTATATAAATCTCTCTGTTATCATCCGCATCCCATTGCGCCAAAACAATGGCATTTGTTTTATAATCGGTACTTATGTGATCAACTGATTGATTAGAAATTAATTTATTATAGCATATACGTAAATTAATTACATGGTTAATTTTATGATATATATATATATATATATATATATATATATATAAATTAACGTTAATTTGATGAAACTGATGCTTGCAATCAATTGTTTAATTGAGAGTTAATTTATTATACATGTGTATAATAAATTCAGTGACGAATTTACGACAATTTTTTTGTGAAGATATGCCACTGTCCATGAGTTTGGAAATGTGGTAAATTCAAATGATAGAGAAAATGATCAACGAAAGAAATATCTGTTGTTATTTCAACGTTAATGTATCACAAAGATAAGAGAGAAACTTCACACGCAGTGCAGCCTTCTGAAAAGTACTTAAAGTTGAAAATTCTTTGTTAAAGTGTCGTTATATATATATATATTATATCGTTATATATATATATTATATACATATACGTTCACACACGAACCTATGGACAGTATCGTGTATCTCTTTTATTGCTAATTTTTATATTTATGTCTAAAGAGAAATTAATGAGTAAATTGTGTCAGAAATCCGATAACATGTACTGCTTGGAAAGCTCCGTGATCAGGCAAGAAGTTGAGGGGCAACCTAGCAGCGCGCGTTCCTGAATCCTAGAAATGTAACTTTTATCCTTTCGTACCGCCTATTACTGGGACCTACGAGTCGAATTATCCGAGTTGCGCCTGGGGCGCTCCAAACTTTGTCCTGCGGTTAAAACTATCTGAAAGCATCGCAGTCGTGCTTCGGAACAAAGGCCCGACCGTTGATCGAAGCACCGACTTCGGTATCCGCTGAAAGCAGCGGATGTATTTTCTTATTCTGTTTTGAGGCTCTTGCCCGATCGTCTCACGCATAAGTTACGAGAATGTAATGCAATCATCGTTACTGTCCTAAATAAACCTTCACGTATGAATCCATACGTCAATTCTATGTTCGTTTCTTTCTATTTTAATACCATCTCTCCTTCACGCATCCTCATCTTTCGATACATTATAGTTATAAATTCATCAAAAAATATTGTAAACCGACGCGAATTTGAAATTCATTAAAAAATTTTTTTAGTATGTCATTGCATCTTAACGCGAAACATCGAACGATCGGTCGAGATCGAACGACGCAGTTTGATGTCATCTTGTTCATGTTCATGTTCGGGGAAAACTTGAATATCGATTCACAATCAATAAAGTTCTCCTATCTGCCCGAGTTCTCTAACCGAGAAACAATATAATGTTGAAGAGGCGGTTAAACTTGGGCGTAACTCTACAAGCTTGTTAAACGCGCAAAGGAGGCCGCTTTGTCGCTTAAGAAGCTACGAAACGAGAAACCCTCTTACGACGCATTAACATCTCAGCATAATTATTTGAGATAATTATCTTCGGTATTTAGAACCCAGACAGATACTATCACGAACTCTGTTTGTCTCAGCAAAATCCGCCGGCAACTACAAACATACGTTCGAATATATGTGTTGATTCGTGAAAAGATAAAAAGATCTTATTTCAAAAAGGGAAGAAAAATTAAATATTTATCGAATTCTCATATACTATATAACGAGAAACATCCCTCATTTATCGTTATATTATTATTATATTATTATATTATTATTATTTATCATTAATTTATTGTTAACAGGTAATTATTTAGATAATAAATTTTTAATAATCATATGTCTTTTTAATGTCGCGGTTTACAACTGTAGTTATCAATTACATAAAATGAACTATATTTGTGGTCATAATTAATTATTTACGTTGACAAATTATAATAATTGGTATAATATTAAATTAGTTATAATGAATTATAAATAGAATGGAATTTAATTTACACTAGTAGTTTTAATTAAAATTGAGTAAATAGCCAATTATAGTTTATATACATTGTATTATATATATATTATTATATATTATCAATTTTGCATTGATTTGCATCGACTACATCTAATATGCCGAAAGAATGTCGTGCTATACAAATTCCTCTTATCACGATTGGGTTATCAGCAAATAATATTGCGCACTGAAGAGTGGAATATAATACAAGATTGTGTGTGCCATATATTTCAAGATTATGTTCACGTAGATTTTTTATGTATTGTTTACATTTAATTTACACGAATATTTTCATGCAAACAGTGTACATACAATGTAAAATATATAAACTATCATCAATTAAATAACACAATACAGAAAGTAGTAATTAAATTTTATAATCGTTAATGTATATCTAATATTATAATACTGATAAGTAAAATATATATAAGTATTACAGTTTAATGCAATGTCAATGATTAAAGAACATGTAGACTTTGATAATTCATAGGTTGTTTACATAGATAACATGTAAAACATAATTTATATTATATATAGGGTAAAATATTAATAGTTGAATCAGCTTTTTACCCCATGGGAGATAAATTATCGATTGCAACTGGAAAGAGCATAAGAATAGACAACATAAAGTCCAAAGTTGGGACATAAGATATCTTGAGAACATCTTTTGAATGTCTTTAAGATGTCTTATGTCCGGATTTTGAACTTTGTATTCGGCTCTTAACTAATAAGATACATTTACTGGTAATAAAAATCTTTCTATTACTAGTAAATGGATCTTAGTCATTTTTAATTATAGGTAATAATTTTCTGCGCAACAATTTCCGCGCTTGACTCTCATTTTTTAAATTTAATTCAATTATTTTATTACATGTTTTTATTATATTACGTTAGGTACGTTAGGTACGAAGACACTATTAGCGTTATTGTGGCGTTATTCTATCTTTGTTTTACATCTAATAAACGCGTTTCCCTAAACACATATTATACTGATTGTGATATAAATTTGCTTATCTATACTTTCAGACGATTTTAAGAAGCTAGAAAAATTTAAATATCATATATAATTGTCTGATCATAATTGCAGACATTGGACGATTAAGGTATCTCGAAAATACGAACTTCTATATTCATCAAAAAGTGAGCGTCTTTGGAAACAAGTGACAAAAAAGGGTATAATTTTTTTTGCGATCATTTAAGTATCGTTTTATTTCTACTTTTTTTCATGTATTGTTCTTCATGGAAACTAATAATTATTATAATATGACTATACACAAGAAAAGATTTATTTATTGAAACGGAATTATTAAAATCCTTATTCAATCGTTATGAAAATGCGCTATCTTTTAGTTGCTTGCAATCATTTGAAAACTAATGCAGTATATGATCAACAATTCTGAAATAGTTGTTAAATATTCGATGCACAAGTGATATTGATTTTGTAACGATATAACGATATAAGGATTTTATTCTTTACTTCAATGTAATAATATTAGATATATTAACGATTATAAAATTTAATTACTACTTTCTATATAGTGTTATTTAATTGATAGTTTACACATTTTACATTGTATGTACACTGTTTGCATAAAAAAATCCTTGTAGCGTTATTATAATAATTCATTTATCATTATTATGATAAATGTTTCTATTTATGTGCATAATATTTAAAAAATATTGACATACATATTTTTTTATTGTATCAATTTTAAAATATTTAATCTTAGACAATAAAATATGTATGCCTCTCTTAATTTACTAAGCTTTTCAAAAACATTTTTTTATTTTTTGTTTTTATATACAAATATATAAACACTAATTTTTTTAAGAAATCCTAGAGAAAATTTTTGTATCTTTAAAAAAAATTTGTTAGAAGTATTTCAAAAGTTTTAATAAAACAAACTTAATTGTTTCAATAATCCTTCCAGTATTATACGTGTATAAAATCATTTATTTTTATTGAACTGCAACTCTAAATATAAAAAATATATATAAGTATTTTTCTCATTATTGTTATCTATAACAATAATGAATTTAATTTTAATTTTTTAGATATAAAATTTACAATAAATTTCAATTTGTAATATAATCAGTTATTTGTAATATGTATTTTAGATAAAGATTAGTTTAATGATAATAAAATTCTGATTTTTATTTTAATTCTATAAATAATATTTTTCTAGCAAAATTGCTGTTAATTTTTCTATTTCGTATTCTCTCGCTATTCAAGTACATGTGAAAGTGTAACTTTTAGCACAATAGCATACGAAATTAACAATTAACAAAGAAGTATCCAAGATAAATATTTGTCCTTTATAATTCATTCATTTTAAGGTAACAGATCCGTGAAATTTTTATTCATTTCATTATATCATTATAATAATAATTTATATATCATTATAATAATAGCCGGATATATACTCTACTAATATTGAAAATCTATAGTTCGCTTTACATATATTATAGATTTTCAGTATTAATAGTATATTCCAATCACGGTCGATATATAATATGTCGCTATATTTGACATATTATATATTTCACAGATCCGTACTCAATAATAAAGCTCTTATCACTCACCGAACGATGCGCAATAATGGAGTTATCATCTAGGTAGCTATAATGATTCTATAATACACAAACATACAAAAATCAAATTAAATTAGCACTCCAAATAATTTAAAATATAATTTTTATACTCAAAAAATTTTTTAATTGTATTTCAACCAAATTTTTTTAATAATTATACTTTTTTCAAAAGAGAAATCTTCATAAAAATAAAATTCAGAGATTAATTTTATAAAATTTTAGATTGATTTTTTTTTCTTATTATTATATCTAATATTATATCTAATTTTTAAATCATCAAAATTCGAATAAATGGGAAGGACGACTAATTGTATACAAATAAAGAATAATAATACTTACGACAAGGTTGTTCCACCTAATATCTCTCCTAAGTCTCCTCCCTTTCTCGAATTGTCTTCTCATTCAATTCTTCTTCATAAGTTAAAAATGTTTGTCAGGTTGTATTCGCGTCATGATGTGCAGAAGAATTGTATTACATGCAACACTAATCTCTCTGTAACACATGCAAATATAAATAATTCTAAATAAAAATAATGTATAAATTGATTATTTTTAAAATAAATAATATATATAATATTAATATTGCAATAAATATATTAAAAAACAATTTTTATTCAAGTATCATTTTATTCAAATTTCGTCTAATTAAAAGAATATTGTTTTAATTTAAACTGCTTTCTTAGATGTAGCTTTCTTAGATTTATATAAAATTTGATAAAGCAATTATTTAATTTTTATATAATTTAAACTATTATAAATTTTAAATATTTTGAAATATTTTATGTATATTATTTATATATTATCTGTATATCTATATATTATCTATATATCTGTTAATTATTATCTATATATTAATTATATATCATAAAAGTATATTATATATTTTTAAAGTTTTAAATTGTAATTTAAAATCGTTTATTTCTAATACAATATATATTAGAAATTGGTAACGATAATGCGCAGTGTATTATATTATATTACTACAATGTAAAATAATGTATTATTCTGTAAATAAACAATCATTTCCACCAGTAACGAAGAATAAAATATATTACAAAATACCTCGCCGTCTGTCGTCATTTCTAGCTACCTTTCTAACTTTCTTTTCCTCTTTTTTTCTTATTATTTTTTAATATAACACTCACAATTTCGCTAGAGCAAATAAAAATTCTTGGTTACATTTGAGGGCGGTTATAATTAATTATTAGAATAAAACGATCACTCAGCTGCGTGTTCCGTTTTTGGAGTCGCGAATACAAGTATCTATTAATTATGCGGTTCTTAAATATTACAATGTTTTAATTACCATTTGATCGAGTCTCGTTGCCATTTATCTCGGAATCAGTCCGTATTCATGATCTGCAAATAAAGTATAAATGTAATAGATAAAAAAGGAATTTTTCGCATAATTAACATCACCAAGATCAGACATATTGATTTGGCTACTCTTGATTTTCAACTGAATATACGTTTGCGATCGAATTATTAGCATACAAGTGCTACGAATTTATATTACGCAACATTTATTGGAAATAAATGGAAATTACAACAAATTTTGTTTATCAATTGAACGCGTCGCGATGCCTGCACTCGTCTCGAGGCCGATCCGTTCTGTGCCCGCCGTAAGTAAAATGAAAAGTGAACGCTTAATGTAGTGAAACGGCTTCGTCTCTTGTGAGATCAATTTCACGCATTAAAAATAATGCAGCGTTACGCGATTGATTTTCAGTCAAACGAGTATTGCGAAATACGCATTCGAACAAATATTAGTGTACGTGAATCTATGTTACACGATGATTAACTATTGCAGTAAATGGTAAATGCAAAGTTGTAAGTTTACTTACAATTAAACGACTCACAATACCACTCGTGGCACTCATCCTACAGCTGATGCGTTCCCACCGCGTTGTTGCCATGTTCTGTGAATGAAAAATGAACATTATTAATATGGCGAAATGGCTTTATCTCTCGTTCGGTTAACTTCGTGCGTCAAAAGTGCCGCAGTGATGTGCATCCAGCAGTTTCTAATAAACGAATTTTATATAAATATATAATAATTAAATATATTTATATATATATATATATATATATATAATAATTAAAAATAATAAAAATATTAATTAAATATAATAATAATTAATTATATAATAATAATTAACAATAATTAAAAATATTGAAATAAACAACAAATACCTCGTCTATCTCGGAGTTGATCTATCCTGAATCACCGTGTTCTGAAAAATGAAACGCAAATGCAATCAAGATGGCGAAGCAACTCGTCTCCCGCGTGATCAACTAATTTGCACCAAGAATGGCAAGAATGATACAATAGCGCCTCGGGAATGCACGTCCTGTTCTTGGAGAATATCGAATCTATAAGTACGCGTTTTGAAATATTATAATAAGCGACAAATACAAATTTGACGTTACCCTTTGATTGAATCGCGCTGCCACTCTCGGAGCTGGTCCGTTCCATGTTTGCCGCCCGCGTCACTTTTGCCGCGTAAACTGCGTGAAGTTGATCGCGCGTTGGAGACGAAACTATTTTGTCTTCAGTGTAATCAGTGCACGGACGAATTTACGCGCCAAAACGACGCGACGCACTGACGTGACCGCTACTATACATTTCGACCAAACAAATAATTCCAAAATACCCATTTGATTGAATTATCATTGCATTAGTTAACTACCCACACAGCACAGAAAGATTGCGAAAACATTGCAGAATGATTTCACTGAAACGTTGCAATATTTCATGGTGGTTGCAAAATGTTGCTGAATCATTGTTGCAAAATTCCAACAATGTTAATGTCCACTTTTTATTATATTTATATTGCAACAAAACGTTCGAGCAATATTGCAATGTAATGTATTTGGATAAATTTTTTACAAAGACTCTAAAATGAAAATTATTTCTATATATACATCTCATTAACTTTAATTTTTCTATAAATCGCATTTCTACTGATATGTGCTTTTCAAAAGCAATTTTTTTATGATAAAACCATAAAATATTCCAATAAATATAGTATTAATTCTGAAGGATAAATTTATTCGTAAGGATAAAGCATGTATGTGTGTACCCGGAAGAAACTACAAATATTATTCATATTAATATAATAATACAATCGCTTGGTAACTTAATCATGGATTAAGTTAACTTGATTCTTTTTAATTCGAAACCACACCGAGTCAATTGAAATCGATTAAAAAATGACGGTATGAAATTTATCAATAAAGTTCAAGCACTAATTTATTCTTGTGTTCACATCAGTCATAAATACATCATCGATCACATAATTAATATTTTTTCAATAAATTGTTTTTAGCAGCTTAATTGCTTATCACCTTATCTGATAATGATGCATTGATTGTATCCAAAATCGATATTATATAATCTTTTAATTTCATATTTAAAATAAATATAAAACTTAGCTAATGAAATGGCTGTCAAATAGATCAATAAATTTTTTATTTAAATATAAAATGGATTATATTAATTATTATATCATAAAAATGACTGTTAAACTAAAACATAAACATTGTAAAAACACATAAATATTGTAAAAATTTATATTTTTATATTATTATTATTATAACAATTAAAGAATTACAGTTTTGCAATGTTTGTAGAATATTGCAAGCACATTACTGACATTTTGGCATATTTATAATTTACATTTCTGTAATATCTCTACAATGTTACATTGCAATCTGCAATATTGCAACATGAATTTTAAAATTGTTCAAGAACTTCAAAAGTTTTCAAAGCGATTAGTTCTTAAAATTCTCACGTATTTATCAATGTATGAAAATATATAATAAGAATTATTAATTACTTTCTAGCTAAATTCTAATGATTTGAGCCATTTCTCATCGAATTTCGCTTTATATAACATATCTCGGTAAAGATTAGATGATCTTTCTGAAAAAATCATACGATATGAAGTATGATCAGGGTTACAGCTACATTTCTTCACGAAATCGCCAAGTTCAATATGTAAAGTAGAACGTCGAAAATTCGCTACTAATATAAACTCCCGTAAGAATATCGATTTATATAGTGATATGTATCTTGTCGTTGCCTGGGATATTTCTGGCGGGTAACATATCTACAGATCCAAGACTAGATTTTGTTCTGTATGTACCATCTGACAATAAAAAAAAATCTCGGTGACAGTGTATTATAAATTATAGAACGTAGTAATATGAATTTTAAGCTATTCTTATAATTTCTTATAAAATCTTTCAGTATTCTCTGCATATGTAATATCCAGGGTAAGTTAATGTTTTTTTTTTAGCTGAATAAAATTAAAGTTAATGGCTTTATAAAATTAATAAAGTTAAGTTAAAAGTTGAAGGAATAAAAAATTAACTTAACGTAAGTTAAGTCAATATTGAATTAACTTAAGTTAAAAAAAAGTTAATTTTGAAAAAAATTATTTTTTAGATCATAATGTCCTAATTTTTCTTAAAATGAGATTAAATAATAG
>Ga0157364_1001831_pt1 | contig 18848 bp, 10 predicted proteins | sample AttsexASBM2_FD_111476 | JGI IMG/M metagenome (GOLD analysis project Ga0157364, IMG submission 111476) | Fungus gardens microbial communities from leaf cutter ant in Ribeirão Preto, State of São Paulo, Brazil - Atta sexdens ASBM2 | ecosystem: Host-associated > Fungi > Mycelium > Unclassified ...
TTATTGTGCTTGTTTGCTTTAATCCCTACTCTCCTATTTCCATTTTATCAGACTTGTATTAAGACGTATATTTTATGATGTATGTCAATAATGTCGGAGACGAATCAAGTTACAGTGCCACATGTTAAAGTGAGATTGCTCCATCAGAATTAATTATGAACTATAAAAAGAATTTTTTAATTCATATGATATCTAAAATATTCTCAATCATATTCAAATATACTTAAGAAATATGACAAAAATAAATTAATTTCTTTTTTTCTGTAAAAAAATTGCACGAAAATATTTTTATTTCTAATTATAATGCATAATTAATTCTGAAAAAATAATCTCATTCACAAATCTAACGCATTCTCATTCGTATTTAACACATCTTTCTCTCATTATTTCTTTATATTTCAAAAAATATCATTCATTATGTTCGAATATTAACAATATTTGATTTCTCTAGAAAATATAATATATAATAATTGACTTTTTTTTGACAAAAAAAGAAATAATAATTTTGGTATATTTTGCGGATTAAATCCGTGCTAATCCGTGTTGACTTTCAACCCGTGCAAATATTTTGCCATAGCACCATGAATGTTATATATGTATAAATACAGGATCCTGAGAGTAACCGAATTTTTTCGTACAGATAATTGACACGCGATGGTGTCTTTTATAATTAGCAAAACAAAACTTATATCTAATGAGTCGCGGAAAAACACCAGTTATTATAATAATTTTTTAAATTTCTTGGGGATATACGGCACGACACGGCGCGGCCGTGGCGAGCAGGTTACTATTCTAAATACGGGATTTTTACAACCTGGGAGTAACAATAAGTGCAATTTTATGTACAATAGTCTCTATCACTGCTGTGGATTTGTTCAGTGCGGCGTCTGCGTTTTACAACTTCGAAACGGCGTCCTTACAAGACTTTACTTACAATCTGCGCGGCCAAACCGACCGATGATTTTGATTATTATCCCGTTGGGTAGCTCAACAGCCCAATGTAATTTCTCGCGGGATTGCTGACGGGCATCTCGAGCGCATATTTGTTTCATTTTCACGGTTAAGAGTCTTCATGCGTGAAACAATACTCGTCTATCCCGGGATCACTCCTCCTGTCAAACGTGGTCGCCCCAAACAGTCACCGTTTTGGCACGATCGACAGATGCTAAGTACGTACCGTGTGGATGCCAAGACACGGCCGTTACTCCTGCCCTGTGTACATTTAAATGCCAAAAATAGATTAGTAATCATTGCTAAAAAATCATTCTTTGACTTTTTTTCAACTTATTAACGCAGCGAATAGTAATTTTTTCATTTTTCGTTTAATCCTTAAATAATGCCTTTTCAATACGGCATACTTAACTTTTTTTTAATATTTTCTTCAATACTTCTCTATTGCATATATAACTTCTTTATTAATAAAGATACATATATTTATGCTTGATACCGTTATGTTATTTATTAATGTCCTGTTTCGATTGAAAAAAAATTATTTACAATATATTAATTTTTGTGAAAATTATAAGTAATCGAATTGGGTTGAATATGTCATATCCAAGTATGCTGTTTTCGTAGTTTTAATGGTTAATTATCTTTATATTGGAAAATTTTTCCCAATGGAAAAAATCTCAATGAGTTAATAAAGAAAACAGTTTTTCAACTATTGTAAAAATTTTTAACATGATTGGTTTATACATTTAAATTAGTGACGAACTTATAGACAAGATTAATTATATTATTCATATTAAAGGATGTTACAACAATTGTAGAGCTGCTTCTTTGTTGAACGCAGCCAATCATCATTTTTGAAATATAAATATATCGACAAACGAAAAATTTTATAAAATACATAGTAAAGGATTATTATTTTACATATAATTATTATTGTACATATAATATTAAATTAGACTGCATCAATGATCTCTTAAGCATATATTTTAGTAAATGTTTGTTTTTAATCATAAAAATACAGATTGGAAATTTTTTCTGATATTATTTATTTAAAAAATAACTGATTTTATCTCGAAAACTTTGTTTGAAGAAGTAAAAAATTAAAATTGTGCTTAATATAGATGATGTTGAATAGATGAGATAAACTGAAAGGAATTTGCCTATCAATATTGAATATAAAAGTTTATCTCTCAATGAAAGAGATTTTTCTATTCAAACAAAATCAATTTTGTTTTGATATCTTTCAAAAAATGAAATATTTTCAAAATTTAATCAAATGTGATCAAATTTATTTAATTATTTATGTCATTTTTAATTGCTGTAAATATCATTATGACTATTTAGTTATTATATATTGCAAATAATACATATGTTATTATATTGATAATCATTGTATAAAATTGTAAATTTTATTAATATGATTGGATATTAACTTCCGGCGCTTCGACCGATAGATACAAAGAGAAAAAGACAAAAGAAAAAATTATAAGCCAATGGCTCGATTTGTACGAACGCATTTTATGAAATTGTAAATCGGTATATAGAGCAGCGAGTTTTAAACAGCTACAACCAAAAGCTTTCAGAGGCAGCTTTTTCCGTTTTCTCTTAACTTTTGTCTGGTGAATCTAATTTCCTTACGGCGCGACAGAATTATTTTGCCGCCGCTCGTAAGGGCAATTTCAATTATTTTACTATTTTTACGAAAATGCCTCGTAAAAGGCAAACAGAAAAAACGCTTGGGAATGCTGTATGTCGCACGTACGATGAACTCTTGAACCTTATACAATTTAATTCTTCGTCTTTCCTCCCTGAAGAGCGTAGTGACGTGAGAGAAATAAAATGGGAAATGGAACGATCGCGGTAATGAACGACGAATAGGTCAAATATAAATATGATTCGCGTGTAGCGACTGGAATTTTTACATAGAAAAATTCGCGACCGCTTAAATCGTTTCGTTAAAGATTCCATTTGAACGTGGTGGAATATATAGCGCTACGTAATTTTCTGTCCGAGCGGCTGCGCTCGTACAGCGAAAGGTCTATAAAACCTGAAATCCCGAGGGTGATTCGCAGGGCTTGGTGAAATCATAAAAGGGTGTTTCTGTGCGAGGACAAACGTGCTGAAAATGGCATGCCTCCTGCCGTTCCCGGTTTCTAGCAATACTGTTGAGAAATCTTTCACGAACGCATACGAATCAAGTGAATATTTTTCGCAAGGGTAAAAGCCAGATATGGAGGAGAGAAATCAGCTATAAACCTATGATTACAATTTTTATGAGTGAGCAAAAAAATTCTAAATGCTTTCGTGACGAGCTTGTTAAAACTGCACAAACTAGAATAAATATTTAAATGTAAATCAAGCAACACTTCGCGTGTTTTATTACATCAATTCTTCGAATTATAGTATTACGATCTTTTTAAAGATATTCTTTATAGATTAAATATTTTTCCAAAATTTTTTAGCCACTCAATTATCTCGTAATAAAACGATAATTTCGTCAAAGTTTTATATGCGTTTTTTGTAGTATTTTATAAAAAATAATTCGATAACTGCATATATTCAGCGATGCAATAAATTTATAATAGTAAACGACACAATGAATCGAGAAATCCTAGAAATTCTAGCTTTTACATTTGTTTGTAATTCTATGAATAACAAAGTGTATTTAGAAGAATAGACGAATAAAATAGTAATCGAATTGAATGCCTGATATTCATTCACGATAGCTCATATGAGATTGCCAATTGCCGCTGTTGTTTTCAGTGAATCGACTCACACATCAATTCTTTGTGAGAAACCAATCCAACATCCATCAGTTTCTCATTATGTAATTGATGCGTTGATTATATCCGTATAGTGTAATGAAAGACAATCTGATATTCCATCGTCATTGTTTAATCAGTATCAATACAATGAGAGAGAATACGCGATAGTTCGCTATTATTATTTGGAGAATTAGACTGAAAATTAAACGTAACGTTTAACTAATTTTCCGACTATATATTAATGAAATTTTGTGATATGTAGTAACATATTACAAGTTTGTTTTTCATTGTTCACAATGAACATGAAAATGTCTGCAGATAGTTAATTTTATATTGTAATTTTGTGATTAATAATTTTGTAAGAATATGATTATATATTTTAATTCATAAATCAAGCATAGAACTTTATATATATTTGGTCCATTAGAAGTAACTCGCAGATTGCATTCAGGAGTAGAATCGTGTCATTCAGTGTAATACGTTAAGCGAAGAATACACATAGAAACAGCTGGTTAAGTTGTAAAAAGCGACGTATCGTTCTGTCACGGTTTGACTGTTTCACGTTTATTCCCGCGTGAGGTTAGTTGCCCGTCAGGAAAAGTGAGCTTATGCTGCGGTGAAACAACAACGTAAGGGAAGAAAAAGCGTTGCCCCCACGAATGCGTCGCGACGACCGCCCGTCGAGTACGCCGTCGTCGTCGTCGCGCGTCGTCGTAGCCAGCGTCGTCGCTTAGCAGAAACGATATTTCTAAAAGCAGCGTGCTTCGTATCCGGGATACCTTTGCGAATAGCTACCTTGGTGGTGTATATTGCGAGCGTGATAAAGGAGACCTATCCGTTCTTGCCGAAGGAGCTTGGAAATAAGCTTTCGCGAACGATGTTTCCACTCTCTTCTCTGCGCCACTTTCGCCTCTGCCTCCTCGCATCTCCCCTTGTCGTTCCATTCCACCCACTCATTTTTTTCATTCAGCCGCAAAGTTAACGCGAGAGACACATAGTAAAGGATCGAGAACGAGAGAGGAAGAGATTTTTATGAAAGAGAGGGGGGGAAGAGAGAGAGAGGAGAGAGAGAGAGAGAGAGAGAGAGAGAGAGAGAGAGAGAGCGGAGGAGTATATGAGAAAGTGCAATGAATGGGCTGCGTGAGATAGACGTGGCAAGAGATGGACGGAACGTTACGAGTCTTTGAAATGTACGCTGCGAGAGCATTTTTGTCCGTCGTTCTTGCAAATGACAGAGTTAACATACAAACGCCGGTAAAGCCTCATATTCAGTCGACGCGCGGTAAAGGGAGGAAAAGATTAGAAAGGCTAGTAATACGTTCCTGGGAAAAGCGAAAGGAAGAAGAGAGCCGTATACGAAGAGAGCAAGAGGAAGTAGATGAGAAGTAAAGAAATAAAGAGAGATGGAAAGATGAAGTGATTGTGGATTTTAGATTTTAAGGCGATAGAATATGCGAAGCGTAAGAGGATTATAGCGAAAGAGCGTCAGGAAGAATAAAGGGGCGAAATGATGGAGGTACCATTTAACGAAAGAAACGCGACGCTGAAAGGATCAACGCTGCCCGTACCACCGTAAAGATGCAGCTCGTTTGTCGTCGGACGCAGGGGATAATTAAAATAATTATCCCTCATTGTGGATGCATAACGTCGGTTTACAATAATTAGATCGCGGCGATTTACCGATAATGAAATCGGGATGAGATCTCCCGCGGAATTTCATGTTCGAGACCGCAGTTCACTGTGATACACTGAAGAACAAGAGAGACTGAAGTGCAAGAGGCGTCACGAAACGATTATCGAGGGAACATAAAGGCGTTGGCATTTGTGATCGCATATCAATATCGATTCGATTAATTTTTTATACAGTGTTAATCGAATCGAAGGCCGTATAAATAATATTAACTTTAGTATTTGATTAATGATGATATTACTCATCATAAAATAATATAACGTATTGTAACGTATATTGTATATTGCATATTGCATTATGTATCATTGTGTTATTGAAGCAAATTTAAACACGTTATTATTAGTAAAATCTCATTGAAAATAGATTAACGAATAATATACATAGGCATAAGCATTACTGAAAAATTATTTTTTATAGTTATATGTTATAAATAATTATTTAATCGATATCAAATGAGAATAGCAACAATGTAAAATATTATAAGCATCTATAGAATCGATCGCAAATTTCTCATAAATATTTCTCATCATAAATTTGATAGGTCGATATTATTAGATAACGTATTCTTCCATCACGTTTCTCGCATATACTTCACGTAATATGTCTATGTAAAATGATGTGTACCACCTGTTGACACAGCGATGTACACTCAAAGCGATAAATTCCGTGTGGGAGCAATAAAATGAGGATCTTAACGTACGTAACATAGAATATAATAATCAGACGCATAAGAATGACTAAACAAAAGCAGGCTCGGAGGGGCTCGAGATTTTCATGCAGAGAGTTGTTGTTAGGAAAAGGAATGAAACATGATGCAGCAGGGAATTCCGCTCCGCACGTTAATCCATCACTTACGAACTCGCTCTGGCAAAAACGCGAATCCACCACTGCAAGATGAGATAATTTTGTTTTGCACATGAAAATATAAGAGCTTTGCGGGACAGTATTGTGGTAAAGCAAAAACGAATAATGTAATTTTATAAAATCGCGTACCTAATTGAGACCATGGCCGGGATAGCGGTCTGTAATCTAAAACCATGTTTTGAAAACTGCATATTATAAAAAGCAATTGAACGTCCGTGTTTGTAAATGCAATATACAATAGGTAAAAACCCGGTACAATGGAAGCTAGCGGAATACTGAGTACCAATTTTTATATATAAATAAAAATAAATTGAGAGAAATTGATTTAATATCAAAAGTAGTCATGGAGATTCCTCAATGCGCCGTATACCGATAAAATCTGTTCACCTGACCGTAAACAATGCCGAATATATGACGTAAAAAAACTAATGGTTTATTGAACTATATTGTCGGCCGGATACAATACATCAGGCGTGACCATAAAATCGTAATATCTCTATAATATCTCCCTTCTTTTTCTCGTTTTTTTTTTTTTTTCAAAACGAATATTCAACGGAGTGCAGCGAAAACAAAGCGACTCGGTCGCGAGATGTTTAGCTTTACAAAATGCGACAATTTCACGAGTATCTCTCGCCTAATTATCTAAACGATCATGAATCCTCACCATCAATCTATGTGGTCGCGAATGCTCGCTCGACCACAAACAGTGGCGCTTAATGGCGCGCTCATTGGCAAGACACCCTGTGATTCGTAGGGATGGAGGAAGGGGCAAGAAGAGGAATGAGCGACAATACAGGCGATGATTAGATCGGCATTATTCTCGTAGCAAATGATGCGAAACGATGACACGACGATGACGACGGCGAATATAATTGTCGTTAAAGATGAGGACTTCACATTCGGTCGCCGCGTATATCTATCGCAATGCTCTACGCGAGAGCTTCTCGACAGCTTGGCTTTCGATAATTGCCAAGAACGCAGCCTCGCGTGAAGAATCCCGGAAAAACAGCAAACAGCATTAAACGTCATTAGCGCTCTCGACGTTGCCTCATTGATATCACGAGAACGTTGCGATATTGTGCGGCTCTGTAACTCTGTTCTTAAACATGTGATAGAAAACGGATATAAACAGGAATATTTGTCGGACTCCGTCGTTTCCCACGTCTTTCCGTTTACTTTACGATACGATAATCTCTCGCATGGCGAGACCACTTTCTTTTGTTGGATTTTTAGGTTGTCGTTTTAGGTTTAAGTGTTATTAAGGTTCATGCATTTTGAAGTTATTAAGTAATTCAAATATTAGGTAGTTCAAATATTAACTTAAATTTTAATTCGCCTTGCTTATCACTGTCATTCTAAGTAGAAAGTTTTAAATTACCGTGTGACAACTGTGATTATTAATCAGTGACAACTTTTTTAATTCTTTCCTCAAATTATATTTTCGCGGATTAAAATTAGGATGAATTTTATTTTATACACTAATTTTTAGCGTGTAAATCACAGATATTTCAAAATTTTATAAATGTTGAAGGTCGGCTATCACAATAAGTGGCTATTAATGAACGCTATATTGAATCATAAATTTCAGATGTATTGCCTAGCACAAGCAAAGCACCAAAACAATTCTGAATTTCAAAAGAAGCCTGAACGTAATCGAACTCAGCGACAAATGGATTTATGATTGGTCGAAATGTGTGGAAGTTATGGCGAAAAAATTAGTTCTCATAAATTTTGCTGGCATATTCGAATTCGCGTCCGTAGTTTCTGAAACCAGATTTTATGGTCGACTATCGAAAATTCGCTATAATTCTGTAGAAATTCCTCCTGTTTAAACGACATTATTGAAAGCATGTCGTTACAAGCTGTGTTTGTATCATTTAATTAATGTTAGACGTATTAACGTATGGACGAGGACATTTGTCACAATTCATTTGTCATATTTGAATAAGCTCGTCAATATTTTATTGTTATTAATAAATCATAAAAGGATAAATTATATTAACATATTGAAAATATATTATAATGAAATTATTTTACAACTAAAAATATGTAATATATGCAATACATATGTATTGAATGCAAATTCATTTATGATATTTGATTATTGAATACTTTTAGAGAAATTGTAAAAGAGCATGTTTAATATGTAATCATGAATTGAGTAAAATACAAAGTAGTTATGTTGCTAAATTATCTGAAGAGAGTTCAGTACATGTTCGCCGGGCGTTTTCGATTCATGTTTGACGTTCGACGTCTTTGGAGACGTATTCAAAAGCAGCAACTGTAGTGACACTAGCGAAATTCTCAGTAGTATGCTATTCCAAGTTTGCATTCGCCATGTCTTGGTCCGAACTTCACTTTCACCCACAAAGTGAGGTACATGAATGCACGATAGTTTAAACACTGCCGCTTTGGACTCCGTGAATAACTATTGCTGTACGCTTTAACTCGCATAAGTTCGTATTCCCACTTCTATACATTAGCAATTTACATTAACTTCACATTTCGTCGTTGACGAGTTTTAATAAGAGAAAAGTAGCGTACAGACAATATATTGTGAAATGCTCACCATTGAAATTTGAAAACATATGTGCAAAAGACAAATGTATACAAATATATACTATAAAAAAATATTATGTACTATAAAAAAAATTAATGCGTATATTATACAATATATCAAGCATTTAATACTGAATATTGAATATTAAATATTTAATATTGAACTAAAAATTATGTTTATAATGTGCATAAAAAGAATTTTTTATATTTTAATTTTGATTATTTTCAAGAGAGCTTAAAAGAATATTTTAAAATTTAAAATTATATATTTTATTAAATAATAAATAATTTTAACATATATTTAATTCTCTGAAAGAAATATAATATTTCATAAAAATATAGATCTTTTTAGAATTCAATATTGCAGCAAAACATAAAATCAGTAGCACAATATTATAGTACAATAAAGTCAAAGTTTTCAGTAAAAACATAATAAAAGTAAAACGCTGGTTTTTTTATGTATGAAATTATTAAATATGTTAAAATTTAAAAAATGGACTTAATAAGCGATTATTATTATTACCATTTTCATTTAAACATTATCTTCTTGAATATTAAGTTCTCTTGTAGTCATATTTGCATAATGAATAGCTATATTTCTCTCATTAATATTATATTTCATATAAACGCACAAAGTACTCCCATTTAATTCAGAATGCCACAGAATAATACTACAAAGCAATTTACAAAGCATAGAATATTTAATTACTATAGTAAATTATATACTGAAAATTGTTTCCCTATATTTCTTCGATAAAATATGCAAGATTTTTTTTAAACAATACAAATAGGATTCTGAACATTTCGTGAATCTTTCATGCAATTTGAAAACTTTTTTGTGAAACAGATATAGAAATATCCAGTAATCGTTACTCAGTTACTCAATTGAATGATTGACGAAACAATATGTGATTTATATAGAATTGTAAATTTTTATATATATTTTAGACATTTAATTTTTTGTGTAAATAATATATATTTTTAAAACTAAAAAATATTAAGAAAACACTTAAGCCAATAATTTAAAACACTTAAATATGATTTTTTTACATTAATCTTATTATTTATTATTAGTAATTTGAAAAGTTTTAATGTGTATTAAATTATGAAACAATGCAATCGTTGAAAAAGAGAATTTTCGACATTTCTCGCGTGAGCCGAACATGGCGAATATGTTAATGTTTAATACCATGTCGCTCGCGCATCTTAAATCGTGCATTGGATCGGTATATATAATCTTGCCATTAAACGTTTGAAATTATGCTAATAGAGTAGATTATCTGGAAAATTAAAGCCTGGGCGCGGGCGGAAATATTTGCGTCATTAAAATACGTACAAAATTAGATGCTTATAGATATTATAATTATTCCTGAGTTGCACGCGCTATAAGTAAACAAAAATAACAATATCATAAAATTCACAGAGACAGAATTCACTGTATTACCATTGTAACATTTTTCAACAAAACAACTTGCATATAATCGAGTATTATTTTTTTATTGGACAAATAATTTGTCTGAAAAGCATATATATAATTATATTCCTATGTACGTGTGATAGTTTTTGCAGTATAATGTATTCGCAAATTAATACTTACAATATCTTCTGAGATTACAAGTTGAACATTTTTTAAAATAATCATATAACGCAAATTATTTTTTACAGATGAATAATATTAAATATAACGAGTTAGATTGAACAAATAATCAAACTCTTGAAATCACAAAATTGTGTCATATTAAAATTTTGCCAATTTTCATATCAAATATTTCATATCTAATAACACTATCACGCTATTGCTTCATTGCAAGAAAATAAGCTGGCACAGCTTAAAATTTTGAAATAATACAAAAATATCATTTTATAAACGTATTATTTTTGTAAAAAATGGAAATTGTATTATTTATTATTTATTTTACTCTCGTTATTTATAATATGTATTGATTATAAAAATAATAACGGTTATTAAAAGATATATTGATGGATTAAGTGCTAGCTTCATAGATCCCATATTGATTATATATATAATTAAATCAAAATATAATTCACAAAACATATAATTAAATCTTTAATTTTAATCTGTATATATATCTATAGGTTAATAAGATTTCTTTCCAAATTATATCACATTTGTGCAAGACATAGTCTCAATCCTAATACTTTATATCGATTATATTATTTAAGCAAGATGTAAAATCGTAAAAGCTAATATTGAAAGCTGTGATATGCAAATCTAAAACAGTAAATATACGGCACATCGGAAATTATTATATATAACAGAATTAGCAAGAGATAATCCGACTAAAAAAAGATTTCAAGAAGCACAATAAAAACGCGGTAGGCGTGATACATATCGATTATGAAATTATGATGCTAGAAGGCACTCCGCGCAATGTAATAATATATTTTCAAACAATCACACAACGTGGCGCAAGCTAACATGATATAAGCCGATTTTCTTAATATCCGCGTTCGTCTATCGTAAGCTAAAACTTGTTTATTTCACGGCAATTACAATATTACTTCATGTTCGTATACCGGGCATCGGCCAATTTGCTAGGATAATATGCGTGCTCATAATGGACACGTCGATGGATACGCGGAATTTATTAAGTATTAATATAGGCTATTTCCTCGAAGATACGACGTGGCGACGTCGCCGACCGTGCGATAAATAATCCACGAAGCTCTGCTTACAGAAACTCAGAAACACTCGGTAGCTTACAAAAAGTATTTACCGTCGGGCATTGGATTCTTCTTTCGCTCTATACCGCACGAATTCGGGTAGCAATCTATTAATTTCATTGACATATTTATTTATACATGGGTAATGCACTTTTCAAGTTATTGCTTGTCGATTCGCCGCGAATACAACGCTTACATTATCATCATACGACGCATGATGAATTGCATACGCATTACATGTAGCATATCGCATTCATCCGACTGCGTACGCCGATGACTACCTCATTGTACCCCAGCACCGCAATTTCACCGGTAACAAAGCTCCTCGATTACCGGCTACATACTAATCCGAAAAGAAAGTAAAGTTCATCTCTTTACGTGATATAGCAGAGAATTATTTTAACTTTTGACTTTTCATTAAATCAGTTACATTTAAAATGAAAAATATGTTACCAGAGGCTATGATCTCGTAATAAAATAATCTATTTAAACTTTTTTTCAGACTACGATGTAACATCCAATAGAAATGTATTATTAAATATATAATACTCGCGAGAAAATTTTAGTCTACGTATCTCATATATTCAATGCGTCCACGTTGCGTCCGATTATCATCTCCTGTTAACGCAAGTTCATTCAACGCGAGTTTATATTACGTTGCAGAATCCGTATAACCATATTTAGCTCTACATGTGCGATAGGATAGTCTGGCTTAGAATATTATCTAAATTGTCAATGATGCGGCAAACTCACAAGCAATACCTCAATGGCTTGTAAAGCTTTAGATAGACGGAAATTGCATAGAGGCCTATTTCAGTAGTCTTGCTAGGTAAAGTTGTGGTGAGCAGACAATTGTTTCTTTTTATTTTTGTTATATCAATGCGTCATTATATCGATCGATGAGATCTTTTGTTTTTAACATAATGTTTTATGTTTTATAATATCTGAAATATTGTTACCGTGATATTGAAATCAATGATTTTTGTAAAAGATGATTCCCCGTTAATTTAAATCAATTAATATAGTTGATATTAATTGTCATTGTGATTCGTTTTCACGCAAGAGATATCTCTCCCTGAATTGAAATATTTAATCCGGATCATTCCCGCAGGGATGACTGATCTACACAGTCATTTGGATTTAGCGAGTCTACAGCTCAACATACTGTAGACACTCACATACATTCACACATACATTTCTGCAGATGATGAACATGAGCAAATATGAAAGCAAAATATAATCTAATTTAAGAATAATAAGAAAAGACCTATACACGAGTATTTGATTTAGATGGAACATGATAGCAAAAACTGAAGGTTATCTTTTATTTATATCTTTTAAAAAAACAATACAGCTCATTTTGATTGCTACTTGCGATCGCAGTAAAAATCTATACGTCAGATTTGACAGAAAGCTTTTATCAACGACTGCTCGTTGGCGGCGAAATGCTACGTGGCAAAGAAAAAAGAACTATCGACGGATGCCGTTCGGTTAGAGGAGTCGGGAAGAGAGGGGAAGGAAATAGGTGGGGGTCGGGGATGAGAATCGACGGGAATATCCGTACCAACCACCGACCCAGGCTGGCACCGATGCGCGAAGAACGGTTGAAATGGGAAAAACAGATAAAGACTTCGGTACCGGCCGGCTTCCGAAGACAAGAGACGAAGATAAATGATATAATATCATGCCGGACCGACCGATCATTGCCGTGGAAACGAAATCAAGTTAAGAAGAGTACCACGAGACAAGTGATCTCTTGCAGACGCTCCGTTACACTGAGTGACAATGAAACCGGGCCTAATCCTCATCCTCATCATGGGATGATGAAATAATTGGCTCCTCTTGAAGCTGCGTATAACGATATAACGTATATGCAAACACGAGTGAATGAGAAGAGACGAAGCGGGGAGTAATCTAATTCTTTTCACTTGACGTGTTTACTTCCATCCTTCCGCACCACTTACTTTTACCAGCCCGGGGACGGCGCTGAATTTTCATTACGCATCTGTTCTATCCACGATATAGGGCTTGCGAGAGAACTAACGTTTACACGATGAACTTTGGGATGAGTTGCGAGAACTCGGGAAGACGGACGCGTGAAAACTCTGCGCCATTCCTACGGCGGATGTGAGCTTGTGCGGGAATAGAACTGCCGCACGGAAGTCGCGGAGGAAAAGATCCGGCCTCGGAATACGCGACGGGCGCGTGACACTTTGCCCAAGTTACGGGAATATACTTGAGGCACTAAAGGAATTTTGTGCGGTGCAATTGCAAAAACGCATGATATATATTAATCGGACCACTTTCTTAGGTGTTTCAGTAACGCTCTTATAACTATCCGTAATAACTCGTAAAATACGGAGCGAAATCGCTATAAATGCATGCGTGACTGATATACGGCGCAGTAATCTTTACGAGATGTTGTTACTTGTCAGTTATCACTGACGGGAATAATAACCTGTATTACTATATCCTGCTGCGCATTGATTTATTAATAACAAGCTACACAAATCATGCCATCGCTCAATTGTAGCACGCGTGGCATTTAATGGCTGTGCCGACACTTTGGACAGGTGTAAGGAAAACTTCTATAATTGAGCCATAATTCTAAAAGTGTAATTAAACTTATATTAATATTTGAAGACCCAAAAGATAAGATGATAAATTTATGAGGTATATTTTAACAGTATACTCGATTAATTACTTACTATTCATAACTTCTGAATAATATTTTTACCTACTTTAAAATCCAATAAGCAGTAATCGCAATAAAATAGAAGAGATAAAATGAGCGGAAAATATCTGGCGACTTTTATACATTTCTCTGAAAAGTTCCGAATACGAATATAATGAGGTCACTGATTCCATAATGTTCCGAATCGGAATTATAGTTTGAGGAAACTGCACTTTAATTTCAAACCTCAGAACTTATCTCGGTAACCTGATCCTTCCCTGTTTTCCTAATTACCTGTTCTGCTATAATCGCGCTGCACTATTTATTCGCTGGGGATCGCGCAGTAAATTCCCGCCTTCCGACGTGTGTACCGGCGGATTCTGCCGGTTGATTGCAAATTAGAACACGAACGGGCGTGTAAGCTTATCGGGCAATATTGCGCATTCGAGTCTAAGTGCTCGCAGAAAGGAAGTTATGCCGAATAGCTCCTCGATTGGTACGAAACGAACAGCAACAGCGGTTTACATGCGTTTATTAGAACGCATAAAAACGGTATTTTTAAATAGCTTATGTATGTCACGTAAGATGAACTAATGTTAGATTAGTATAAAGAATGTAGAGGAGTTCAAAATAACATTAAAATAAAAGAAAAGTAATACAAGCGACTAAATTTCCTTTATATATTTATTACTTTATATGAAGGAATGGAAATTTATAAAAATTCATATAATAATATTTTCTTTATATATTTATTACTTTATACGTAGTATTATACGCAAATTTTCTTTACAAGAAGAGTGTATAACTATTCCTTGTGAAAATAATGTTCGTAAAATCGTCGTAACATTTACCACGGATTTACTAGTACAGAAGATATCGTGGAAACGAACTAGTCGGCTTCCGCGACTATTACCTTAATTCGCATACTCGCGCGTTTCGCATAACATCTAAATTTCATAGCTCGCACCGCGACAGGCAGCGCCTACTCGCATCGCGCAAATGTGCGCACTCAGAGAGCACGTGCATTAAATACCTACGGAATCGTATAGCTTCTTACGGAGTGCCATAAGATTACACGAATGGAGAAAAGAGGGTGAAAGGGCGAGACGCTTATTAAGTTAGTCTCGAAGATTCCTGAGCGAGCGCAACGTACGAATTATACGATCTACCTTCGTGCGATGTAGCGCACCGCAGCGACCGCGAACGATGATCGTTACGAAGACGAAGGCGAAAACGAAGACGAAGTCGTCGAAAACAACCGGATGACGATGACGACCTGCTAGAAGAATGAAGACGAAGAGGCCGGGAGAGACGGAAGACAACGACGAAAGATGACGATGACCACGGATGAACGCTGTCTACGTCCAGGCCAGGGTGAAAGTAATAACAGTGAAACACGCGCGTATATACGCGAGAAACCGCGCACATCGGCACCGGGCGACGTGTACATGACTGGTGCTTAAGCCATTTTTCGATACGACCGGTACTTAGATGCACGCCGGACTCGAGCCGCCCGCTGGGCTTTCCCAGAGAAGAAGCCACCGCCAAAGATCCGGCGTCCTTGAGAAACTCGAGGAGGCCGAGGACGGCATGGCGGCCACGACAGAGAGGAGCGCATGTTCCCGTGCGAGGAAAGAAGAGAAAGACAATAATCGTAGAACGGATCTTACGATCTATCCTTCGCCTAAGCGAGACTCGGTCGATCATTCAAGATGATCGTCGCTGTGCCTTGTGTATGGATGGAAATGGGGCCAAAAGCGCAACGGGTTACTTTCTTTTCAACAAGTATCTCTTTCCACTGAAAACTCTTGAAAAATAAAGAGGCATGAATATACAGTTGGAAAATTGTGTTAGATTTAACACAATTCACGTGTCCTAAACGGTTCACTCAAATTTTTATGTTAATTTAATATATTATAAGATGAATATGTTAGAAAGCAACATAAATATTATGTAAGAAGAATGAATATATAAAAGGTAGTATTGACACAATTTGCAAATAAACTGTGGAAGCACTTTTTTTAGTAAAATTAATATTTAAGATATGTAAATTAACACGTATTTTATTCATTAATTTTAAAGTTTATATTTAAAACATTATTTTCATGTTATTTGTTCACTTATTTATAAATTGTGTTACTTCGACATTAAGAAATGTTGAATATCAATTTAACATAAAATATTTAAATATTTACATCATGTTAAATTAATACTCGATTGTATTAAAAATTCAATACAAAATTTTAATGAGGACTAAAATAGATCGTTTTCAACATAAATATTAAATATTTCTTTTACTGTGTATTTTTATAGAGCCAGCATTTTTGCTTTATAATGAAAAGTTCAATATACTAAAGTTTTAATGGATCACATTTGATTTAATATATTAGACCTAATACTCGATAAATTTAAAAATTGTAAAAAAGATGCTTTTCTAATAAATATTTAACAAACTATTATTACTTATCTAAATACGACAGTATTAATGTTTGTGTATGATGTTACTACCGCAATGATGAACTATTAAACCAATTACGTTAGTAAATGCTTCAACACGCGCGTAATTACTAATTGTTGCTACCACGAACGTGATAGTTTGATTGGTACGAGACACGACATGTTTCAATAACGAATAATTAAACGTTATTGGCATATTTAACAACCATATAGAACTTATTTCACATCACGAGAAATAACGACTTTTGTTTCAATTTTGTCCAATAATTTTTTCATTTTGACTTAATATAAATTATAGACGCAAACGTAATCATAAAGTACATGTACAGTTATACAAAACTAATTATCCGGACAGTGCACTATTATTACATCGATGATTTTTTAAACAATTTTCCGGATGTTAAAAAGTGTGTGTGCTCCATATACGCATTACGGCACTGATTTCACAGTTATTCAAATATAAATATAAACTATCAGTGCCGTAATGCTTACATAAAAATACAATTTTTAACGGACAACAATTTGAAAAAATTATCGATATGATGGCACACTATCTGGATAATTAGTTCCGTGACTGTATTATATTATATATAACAGGACTAAAAGAAATAATTTAACAATTTATATTACGTTAATCTTATTGAAGTTTCTCTCGCAGGTAAAAGCTGGTATTTCAATTGATCGTCAATTTATGAGTTGTTAGGTATTGTGAAGTTATTGTTACGAGGGATACCCGGAAATTGTTAACCGCACTTGCTATTGATTTACAGGTAATGTCATGTTTAATCATCTCTGTGGCTGTAATAACATAATTGACGTTTTTAGTGTTTAAAACATCGATTTTCTGCACCTCAATAGTAGGAGCGATCCTTATACTGCATTCTCCGTGAGATACCGCCGATTAACGCGTCCATCAACGTGATTCGTATAGGTGAAAGGGCGCTGAAAGCACGCGGACAAGATATGTTGCTGTCTATGCCACTTTCTCGCTGCATCGCGCTTCTTTCTCTTTCCACGGATTTTTCGCGTTTTCGCTTTCCGTGCTCTGAGAGCCAGTGGACAAACTTGAGGTCATTCGGAGCGACATAATCAATGATAAGAGTCGACGTAGATTCCGACAAGACTTCCGAGTGCTCAAGATGCCCTGATAAATTCGCGATATCGCGAAGTTATCTGGTGATATATAGACATAGACGGTTATGTGTACGTAGATATATAACGTAAAAGTTGGAGTAAAAATCGGGTTACGTCGAAATATTTTCTTAGATTCCCTTCCCGCTGCGAATCTTTTTCTTCACTATGTGTGTACATGTGCGTGTGCATGTAAGTGTATATACGCTGCATGTGATGGACCGAAGTACTTTAGAAACTTTTCGTGTCAGGTGGATATGCCGAGCACTCGAAGGTGCCTCTAAAAATTACGGATGCTTTAGTTTAGTACCCTAGCGAGCGAATTTAAACGAAAAATTCGCATTCGTCAAAACGTAACGCGATAAAAGAGAAGCAAAAAGAAATAAATTATGGTGTCAAAATAGAGAGACAATAGCGAACTCACGCCATCGATTTCGTAACCGCAAATAAAATCGCACATCGACGGGAGAAATGTCGCAAACACAGCACTAGAAAATAATCTCTGGATCATAGTGCTGACGATAAATTTAATAAAAATATTTGGAAAAAAATGTCAATTTTGTACATTCCAATATCTTTCGATCATGTTATAGATAAAAATAATAATTGATTTTAATATAATAACATAAAATAATGTCAGATTACAAAATAAGAAAACTGCAAAAAAGGGCAATATTAAGTATATTAAAATAAGACGACGAGCTTTATGAAGGATTGGCGCAACCAAACTGCCTTCAATATCTCGGATTAGCTCTAAATCAATATTCGATAAAATATCGGGAACAAAATTTCTCGTTTTAATATGTCTTTTCATCATTGGCAAACATAGACGATTAAAGTCTTATAAAATTTATTAGTCTTTTTTTCCGCTCATTTTTTAAATTTTCATAAACTTTAATATCGGTATTGCACATTTCAATATGAAAGGATCATTTTTTTATCTCTAGGGCAGAAACCTAAATATCCGATCAAAAAATATACAATATCAGAAGGATAAAAATAATAAAACTATAAATCATATATAGATGAGTTCGATTAACTAAACAGAATTACTTTACAGTTTTCTTTTGAA